>ERZ827528.1813-NODE-1813-length-21182-cov-4.000805_pt1 | contig 21182 bp, 15 predicted proteins | sample MGYA00519768_ERZ827528 | MGnify/ENA primary metagenome ERZ827528 (study PRJEB31778, sample SAMEA3449343) | human gut metagenome | biome: human gut; feature: human-associated habitat; material: faeces | place: United Kingdom | collected 2010/2012 ...
GCTCACGTGGAGATCAAGAAGATCATCACCTTCATCAACAGCATCGTGGCCGAGCGCGGCAAGCCGAAGATCGATTTCCAGGTCGTGGGCCTCGATATGGACGTGTTCCACGCCATCAAGGAGAAGTATCTCGACGACTTCAAGGCCGCCATGGATACCGACGACAAGAATGTACGTGATGCCGCTCTGCTGCCCATCATGGACAAGATCGCTGAGGAGTACCCCGACCTGACCGAGGCCGACCTCGACCTCGTCAGCTACAAGATGCAGAAGTACGTCGTCCGCCGCTGGCTGCTGGACGAGGGCAAGCGCGTGGATGGCCGCGGCATCAACGAGATCCGCCCGCTGGCTGCAGAAGTCGGCATCCTGCCCCGTGTGCATGGCTCCGGTATGTTCACCCGCGGCCAGACTCAGGTGCTCACCACCTGCACCCTCGGCGGCACCAAGGACAACCAGCTCATGGATGACCTGACCGACGAGCAGACCAAGCGCTACATCCACCACTACAACTTCCCGCCGTACTCCGTCGGCGAGGCCCGCGCACCCCGCAGCCCCGGCCGCCGCGAGATCGGCCACGGCGCACTGGCGGAGCGCGCTCTCGTGCCTGTGCTGCCCTCTCTGGAAGAGTTCCCCTACACCATCCGCTGCGTGTCTGAGGTCCTCTCTTCCAACGGCTCCACCTCTCAGGCTTCCATCTGCGGCTCCACGCTGGCTCTGATGGACGCAGGCGTCCCCATCAAGGCTCCTGTTGCCGGCATCTCCTGCGGCCTCATCACCGAGGGCGACCGCTGGATGACCATGCTGGACATTCAGGGCGTGGAGGACTTCCACGGCGATATGGACTTTAAGGTTGGCGGCACCCGCAAGGGCATTACCGCCATCCAGATGGATATCAAGATCGACGGCCTGACCTACGACATCATTGCCGAGGCCTTCGAGAAGTGCCGCAAGGGCCGGCTGTATATTCTGGACGAGATCATCAAGCCGGTGATCGCTGAGCCGCGTCATGAGCTGAGCCGCTGGGCACCCAAGATGTTCAGCATGATGATCCCCACCGACAAGATCAAGGACGTGATCGGTAAGGGCGGCAAGGTCATTCAGGACATCTGCGCTACCTGCAACTGCAAGATCGATGTGCAGGAGGACGGCCATGTGTTCGTCTCCGCCGTGGATCAGGAGGACGCAAAGCGTGCCATCTTTACCATCAAGACCATTGTGGAGGACCCCGAGATCGGTGCTATCTACAAGGGCAAGGTGACCCGCCTGATGAACTTTGGTGCCTTTGTGGAGATCGCCCCGGGCAAGGAAGGCCTTGTGCATATCTCCAAGCTGGACACCAAGCGCGTGGAGCGGGTAGAGGACGTGGTTGCCGTGGGCGATGCCATCGTGGTCAAGGTGACCGACATCGACCAGCAGGGCCGCATCAACCTGAGCCGCCGCGACGCCATTCTGGCACTGGAAGCCAAAAAGGCCGCCCAGCAGCAGTAAAGACTTAATACAGACTGCATAAATCAAGAGCCGCTGTACGATTTGTACAGCGGCTTTTTTGCGTGGGGAACCCTCTCAGGCTTACTGTGTTCGCCAGCTCCACCGAAAAAGGTACTGTACCCGGCTTAACTCCCTCAGTCAAACCCTGCGGGTTTGCCAGCTCCCTCGGGGAGGGAGCCTCTAGCGCTGCCGGATACTTTGCGGTTTAGTCGGAAACTTTTCCACAATGCCAGAGAGAGCAAGCCCGCTTTGTGCTGTGGTACAGCCTTGCGGCAGCACCCAAAAAGCTCCCCCTTCGGGGGAGCTGACATCGAGCAAAGCGAGATGCCTGAGAGGGTTCGTGCCAAAACCCCACCCGTAAAAAAGCAATTCTGGAAAATCCGCAGATTTTCCAGAATTGCAAATTTAAAAATATATTTTCCGCTGATTATGCGCAGAGCAACGCGGAGCGCATTCAAAATCGTACTGTACCCGGCAGGGGAAAGGGCATAAAAAATGCTCCCCCTTGCGGGGGAGCAAATTCGGCACCCAACGCCAAACTATGCCGAAAAGAAAGGAGACGGGGTCAGTTTTCCTTTTTGCCCTGACGGTTCAGCACCCAGCCAGCGGCAAACAGCAGCACACCGCTGCAAGCCAGCACCGGCACGGGCCAGTTCAGCTGACCGGTCTGGGGCAGAACGGGCTTATCCGGGTTGGAAGGGGAGACCGGGTTATCCGGGTTCTCGGGGCTTACGGGATTGTCCGGGTTACCGGGACTTACCGGGCTATCGGGGCTGTCCGGGCTTACCGGATTATCCGGGGTGTCCGGCTGCTCCGGGAGATCGGGGGTGTCCGGTGTGTCGGGCGTATCCGGCGGTGTGACTGGCACATCCGGGGTGTCGGGGATGTCCGGCGTTTCCGGGATGGTGGCACCTACCTTGGGGGTGGCGTCCACATCGTAGATCCAGTTGTCACCATCGGGCATGGGGATGGACACAAGGAAGGGCTTGATGGCCTCGTAGCCGTGGGATGCCTCGGTCTGCACGACCAAGTACAGCCCCTGCGGCAGCTTGGTAATGTCGGCGTAACCCTCTTCGTTCACGTCCTGCTGGGCGGCAATGGCGGGCACAGCGGGCAGATACTTTACCAGCTGGTCAGCCAGCGTGCTGTCGGAAAGGTCGCCCAGCACGACACCGCAGCCCGTAAAATCGCCGGTATAGTCAAAGTACAGGTTGCCGTTGGTGCGCTTGACGGTGGCCACCTGATACAGGGTCAGCTCACCGCCGCGCAGGGGCACATCGTTGTGGGTGTCGTACAGACGGACGTGGAGCGAGCCCAGACGCCCCAGCACAATGTTGGCACTGGTGGCAAAGGCCGGCAGGGCGCAGCATACCACAAGGCACACAGCCAGCAGCACAGCCGCCAGACGATGACGCAAATCAATGCTTTTCATGTTCTTCTCCTCTCGTTTTCTTGGGTTTGCGTGTAGAAAGCAGCATACCGATCAGCAAGATCAGCAGCATGGGCAGCGCCATAATGGGCGCAACAATAATGGGTTCAATTTTAAGCGCTTCGGCGGTAACGCGGAGGTGCTTGTACTGATCCGGGGTCTCCACGCGGCGGCCGCGCACCAGCAGGCGGTGGGTGTTGATGCCGTAGGGGGTGCAGGTCATCAGGGTAACGTAGTCCTTGCCTTCGGCGATCTTCAGCTCGTCGGTCTCGGTGGGCAGCACGATGGAAATTTTGTCCACCTCGTAGGTGAGCACCCGGTCCAGCACGGTGATGGTAAAGGTATCGCCCACCTCCAGCTGGTCAAGGTTGGTAAACAGCTTTGCGCTGGGCAGGCCGCGGTGTGCCGAGATGACCGCGTGGGTGGACGCGCCGCCCACCGGCAGGCTGGTGCCCTCTAAGTGGCCTGCGGCGATCTGCAGCACGCTGTCGTCGGTGCCGTGGTAGATGGGCAGCTCCACGCCGATTTTGGAGATGGTGATGTAACCCATAATGCCCGTACCGGTAATATCCAGCGTTTCGTTGTAGCCGGTAAGCTGATCCGGGCGGTAAAGGGCGTTTTCGTTGGCGGCCACCTGTGCGTTAAAGGCATCGGCGGCGTCAAAGTAGGCGCTGTAATCCGCATCGGTCATGTTGTCCACGTCCTGCGCGTAGCTTGCCACCGCGCGGGACTGGTTGCGCTGGTTGATGTAATCGCTGATGGTGGGGTATAACATCACGGATAGACCCACGAAAAAGACGAGGATCAATATAATGGTGCTTTTGTTCTTTTTCATGGGCTACTCCCTAACGTTATAGTTTCAGGATCAGAGCAGGGGGCTTTACAGCCCCGCTCTGTGCAGGGGAAAAGGAGAGCTTAGCGGTTCTCCATGCGCTTTTTGGTAATGAGCAGGATAGCTGCTGCAACCATCAGGCCGCCGCCAACAACGTAGAAGATGGTGGTGCCGATGCCGCCGGTGCTGGGCAGGGTAGTGCCGGCGTTGTTCGCAACGTCGAAAGCCGTACCACTAGTGGTGGGGTTGCCATTGACAGTAATGTTCGGCTGCTCGTTAATAGTTACACCGGTATCGTAGTAGTTATCATTTGTACGAGTAGCGATCTTGAAGGTCACAGGTGCAGTCAGAGAGTTATAGCCACTGGGCGCCTTGGTTTCGTACAGATAATAAGTTGTGTCGTCATCGAGACCCTTAATGGAAATCTTGCCGTCAGCAGGGGTGGTCATGGTATAAGTGGTGGAGGTAGAAGCATCGGCAACCGTGTAGACGCCATCAGACTTCTTCACAAGTTTGATCAGGTCATCCTTATGCTCGGTGGGGTTGCCGTTCTCGTCGGGCTTCAGATCCAGACCCTCAGACTTGGAAAGAACAAACACAGCGCCTTCCAACTTCTTATCGGGAGTTGTGCCGTCAACTTTGGTCACATCAATCTGGAACGTCCAGTCATAGACCGTCTTATGGACAGTCTCGCCAACAGAAGTATCGTTAGGATTGTTGCTGTACTTCAGATATGCTTCGTTCTGCTGAGGACCTTCAGTGGACATCTTGGCGGTTTCATTCAGAACGCCAGAGTAATAAGTGTAAAGCTTGTCGCTTGCGCTAATCTTAGCGTCAGCAACAGCTTCGAGAATCTTAACAGAAACAGTAAAGGAATTTCCGAGAGCAGAAACAGTGTAGTAAGATTTAGGCAACTCGGTGCTATCGTTGACTTTGATAGTGATGTCATCAATGGTCTTGACATTAGAGGTCAGTTCGCTAGACATCGTATCGTAAATGTCATAGGTGTAGTTATCGTAGCCTGTAACATTGGGAACAGTGGTGATGGTACGGAACTCAACGGTATCGCCGATCTGGTTATCGCCAACAACACCCCATTTGTCAGTTTCGTTGTGCTTGATCTGCTTATCGAGCGTAACAGTGGTGTCTTTTGCAGTGATGCTAAGGCTCTTTACAATGTTCAGCATATAGCGGCTGTAAGTAGCACCTGCCGGCATAGAACCGGTTGCGTCCTTGACAAAGTAGTAGCCATCAGGCAGACCGGTGATGGTATAAGTTTTACCAGAAGCAGTAGATTCGTGCTTGTTTTCGGTCTTGATGTGATTGCCGACAACCTTGGCAAAAGCATCAATCTCTTCAACGGTAGCGTTTGGGAGTTTGGCAGCAAGTTCAGCGGCAGTAGAAGCGGGTTTCAGGCTGCTGGGCAGGTCTGCAAGAATTCCAGCACCGTCGACGCCATTGCCCCAATCTACGTCACTCAGGGTGGATTCGTTCAGCGTACCGGTAAACACCTGATAAGCTTCATAGGTATGCCCTTCAGTAGTACCATTGATTGTAAGAATGTTAGTACCACCAGCTGCAAACGCCGGGATGGCCATGGCGCAAACCATAGCAACTGCCAGCAGCGCAGCCATGAGTTTCTTCATTGCTTTCTTCATGGAGAAAAGCTCCTTTCTTTTCTCTGCCCCTTGCTGCCCCCTGCATTTCGCACAGGGGGGGGGGGAGGGGTGTGGTTTGTGTTCGGACTAATGCGTAAACTTTGCGCTGGGCGGGCGGGGTTTAAGCTCCGGGCGTCCGGCAGGGAAGTGCAGTTTAGTCATCTGCCCTCCCTTCGTGTCTGCGCTTGCGGTGGATAAAACTATATGCCAGCGCAGACAGCATCATTGTGCCGCCCACGGCTGTATACGGGAGTGTACCGGTGCCACCGGTAGAGGGGAGCTCGTAACCGGTGTTGTCTTTTTCCTTGTTGGTTACAACAATGGTACCGGTGCCTTTTACGTTGTTATTGGAGTAGCTCACGTCGTAGGTCTGACCGGTGCTGGTTTCCTTTACATAGAAGTAGCAGCTAAGGTCATCGGCGGGTACAGAATAGGTGGCTTTCCAATCGTTATCCTTAGTAAGCGTCAGAGTGGCTGCATGCTCACCTTCGCCAGTAGTGCCGGTGCGCTTGTAGAGCTCCACGGTGATGCTTGGCGGCAGCTTTGTATCGGCTCCGTCAATGGCGTTGCCGTACTTATCTTCCCAAAGCTTCTGGATAACAAGTTGGTTGCTTGTGTTCTTCACCGTAAGGGTAATGCTTTCACCCTTATAATAGAAGTTGATGTTGCTCTTCTCGACATCGGTCTTGGCAGCGTAGATGCCCACTGCTGTGTTATAGGCAGTATCCTTACTCGCCAGATCGGTAGTCCAGATAAAGTAGTGCGGGGTGGAGTCTACTGCATAGCCTTCGGGCGCTTTGGTCTCGGTCAGGCGGTAAAGGGTGTTGTAGGGACGCAGAACAGTACCGTCACCGGTGGAGGTGCTGCCGCTGTCCGAGAAGGAAAGATAGAAAGAACTGCCATCTTTTTTATTTGCGTCAATGATCTCGTGCAGCGTTTTGTATGTGCCAGTTGTAGCATCAAAGTATTCCAGCTTGAACTCTGCGCCATACAACGAGGCAGAGATGTTTTGACTATCGACCTTATGGATGGTCAAGCCAACGGTATCAGCGCCGCCGCCCAAAGCTTGCTTTTTAACCGGTGTATCTACCTCTTTGACTACATAGGTCTCAAGCTGTGCGGTGTTCTTCATCTCATATTCGGTATTGCTGGTGTTTTTGTACTTGTATTCCAGCAGATACGAATGTCCGTTTGGTACTTTTACGGTGAGAATATACCAATTCTGATCGCCGCCAGAATTGGTGGTCTCCTCGTAGTCTACATCGTAGGCACCGTTGGGGATCAGAGCACCCTTTGTTTTGGTTTGTGCATCGTAGGAATAAAGGTTGACCGAGGACTGAACCAGTGCTGCGGTGTTTTTCTTGCCGTCCTTCACAACTAGTGTATCGGTCAGGGTAATCTTTTCTGCATGACCGATCATTTTTCTGTCCGGGTTGATGACAACAGAATAATTGACCGTATTGGAACTCTGGTTATAATGGCCGGATTTTGTTGCGAGAATGGAATGGTGCTCCACATCGGTTTTAGTCTCAGATTTGCCTACACCCTTCCACTCAGCGGAGTTGGTGAAAGTCTTGGTTTCCGTATCAAGGTTCGAATCCCAGATGGTATCATCCACCTTGACTGCGAAGCGGATATAGAAAGCGTTGGTTTGACTTGCATCTGGATAGTGAAGATACTGAAGCCTGTCTTTTAATTGGAAAGTAAGGGTGTTTGTTGCATCATCCAAGGTGCATTCGAAAAGATCGCTGCTGCTCAGATCAACACTTCCCTGATATCCTTCAGGTTGAGGAAACATGAATTGAGCATTGGTGTGGTGCTCATCAATTTGACCGTCTACGCCGCGCGCAGCTACCAGATAGGCCGAACCGGGAACGTAGGTCACGTTGTCGGGCAGCACATCGGTGACGGTAATGGGGAATTGGACGGCGGTGTTGTGCGTGACCAGCTTAAGTTGGTAGTAGATGTAGGTCTCGCCATTCTTGCCATTACCGGAAGAGATTTTGGTATTTCCGGTTTTGTAGTCACCAGCTCCGTTGCGGTCGGGTTCTGTACCAGAGGACATCTTGATCAGCTCTAGGGTAGAGCTGCCCGGGATGGTGTACTCGTACTGACCGGAACTGCCACCGGACTCGTTCTTGAAGTAAATGGTCTGTCCTGCGCCCAGCCCGGTGGAATCGCCCAGCGTGTTGTAGCTTGTGATCTCAACGGATTCTACCGGATTGCTGTTGTCAAAGCTCTCCTTATGGAACACCAGCTTGAAGGACTTGATCTTCGTCTGTTCGAGATTAGCCGGTACAGTTTTGGTGGTGGTATCTGCGGTTTTTAGCGTATAGACTTTGGTATTTGTATCAACATTTCTGCCGGTATAGTACCGTACCTCAAGCCGCAGACCCTTGCTTGTGAGTTGGTCATAATTGATTCTGGTGCCATCTTTAAGCGTGACAACAAGGTTCTTTATGATCTCAGCCTGCAAGTCTTTCAGGATAGCGTAGTGATCGTTGTTTTCATTCTTGCCAGAGGAAACCCAAGGATCATTGATGTAGTCTTTGATCTCAAGGCGGTTATCCCTCACGCCGTCTTTTTCACCCCAAACGATGGGAGGAGTGACTTTCAAGCTCCAAGGCAGGGTGAAAACCTTGTTGTTTGCCTTATCCTCTGTAAGTTTGGTGTCTGCCGTTGCCTTCTTTTCGGTGGTCTGACCACGGTCGTTGTAAGAGGCATCGCCGGAAGCCTCCCACTTCTTTTTGCCGTTCAGCTCCAAATAAGCGTTGTTGGTGACTTTATCGCCGATTTGGAAGTTCGCAGGAGCAGTGGTCGTATAGATAACGGTGTAGCTGTAAGCCGGGTTTTTATACTGCTCACCCGAGAAGGTGTAGGAGAAGGAGCCTTGCCCCTTGTCAGGGAAATCGTTGGTTTCGTATTGCCCATCGACCTTGAAATAACCGGTCATCGTGCAGCCGCTCGGCAGGGTATCCTTGAGCACATAGCCGTCCATGGATACACCGTTGGGGATAATGGTGACAGTCCATCTGATCTCATTCTTTTCAGGATCGTAGCTGCCGCTCTTGTTCAGCTCGTCATGGAAATAGACTTTGCCATCTTGCTTCTTATCATTTGCAAGGACACAGTTGACCAAGTCAACGGCGTTCGGGCCAATATGATCCACGACTACATCGTACTCAAGAACATAGCGCTGGTTTTCTTCCAGTGCGGGCAGACCCTTACCGTTCATGTCGGTGATCTTGATGCCGGGGTTACCATCAGCAATGCCCTTGTCTGTCAGGCCGCTGCTGGTAACGTCGGTCACCTTGAAATCAACATTTTTGGTAAGCTCTTTAAGAACTTTATCGGTTTTGCGCTCTTTTTTAGTGATCTTAATGTTCTCATAAGTGGCAGTATTGGCAAAGCTGCTATTTTCCGTTAGCTTCATATAGTCGCTCAGGTCAATGGCCTTGCCGCTGCCGTACTTAGAAATCGCCTCTACGACATAATGTAGCTTATACTTGCCATCCTCTGTCCGTCCGGTGATTGCGCCTTTCTTACTAAGTTCGAGATTTGTTTTTTTCTCGATCTTGATCGTTGTACCGCCGCCGGGGAACTTGATCCCCTCGTTGGTCTGAACCTTGTCGCTGTCTACCTTACATTCCACAAAGAAATGTCCGCTGGTTTGATGACCGTGGAGGTCGCTATTAAAGTCAAGAGTAACATCACCATTTTTGGTAATGATAAGCGTACCGATTATATTACCATATTTATCCTCAAGATTAGCAGTGCCATCCTCAGACAGCTTAAATCCATCGGGCAGCTTGTAGGTCAGCGTCGTGGTACCTTCAGACAGGTTATCGGGGATGGTAAAGTTGTAGGTAAGGCCAACAGAGCCGCCATCCTTGACAGTCAGGTCAAGGTCCTGAAATTGGCTCTTATCCTTTACCTTATACTGCGTGCCGTCGATCTTAACTGTGATGTCTGTGATCCACTCCTCTTTCAGCGGGGTATCAACACCCGCCGCTGCAAGCATCATAGGTGCCCGCAGTGCGCCGTCAACGGCAGAGGAGAGCATCTCGTCTGCATACTGGGCATAGGCAACGCTCACCACGCCCAGAACCTCGGCGCTGGAAAGGGTAACTTCAGCCACCTTGCCGTCCACGTCGCCGGAAATAACGGTCAGCGTGTCGGCGTTGCTGTCCACACTGCTCACGATGCCCACGGTCTCCACGGGCTGAGCGTCAGTCACGGTAGTGGTCTGCGGCTCGGCAGCGGGGGAACCCACGCTGGGCGCAGCGGTGTCGGCGCTGTCCATCGGCTTTGCGGCGGGCTGCTCCGGGTTGGCGGTGTCGGGGATATCGGGGAGATCAGGGGTATCGAGGGTGGTCATGTCCTCGGCGGCAGGGACGGCATCCAACGCATCATCGCTGGATTTCTCAAGCTCTACGCCGTTCTCACTCTCAGCGTCCATGCTGAACAGGTCGTCCAGACCGTCCGCTGCACCGTCGGCGCTGCTGTCCACAGCCACGGTGCGGGTAACGTACTTATTATAAATAACGATGTCGCCCACATCGGCGGCGCTGCCGTCCTCGCCGTCCAGCAGCCAGTCCATGTCGCTCATGGAACTGCGCAGGGCAAGCACACTGGCCTCCTGCGGGATAGCGCTCTGGGGGATACCGGCGTACTTCAGGCAGTAAGAGAGGAACATCACGTCCCACTCGCCGTAGGGGTTGCCGTAGGACTGACCGTAGCGGGAGTAGTAGCGCAGGGTCACGCCGTCCGCGGGGTCGATCTCAAAGTTTTTCTCGCTCTGCTCGTAGCCCAGCTGGGTCTGCGCCACGCTGACCAGATCCTCGGCCCAGTTGCCGGTCATCGCGGCCTCGGCGTTGGCGGCCTGCCACTCCTCGGGGGTCTCAAGGTCGGCGGAGGTGTCGCTCAGGCAGGCAACGGTGTGGTGGTGCTCCGGCAGGGGGCAGGTGAGCACTTCCTCGTAGCAGGCATCGGTATGGTGGTGGTAGATGGGCTCCACGGTGTCCACCATCGGTGCCAGCGCCACGGGCTCGGCCACAGCCATAGCCGCCAGTGCGGCGCTCTGGGTGGGCTCCACCACCTGCTCCACAAGCTCGCCCTCTTCCAAACCGCAGGTCAGCTCATACTCGGTGGTATAGCAGCTTTCGTCGTGGGTATGCTCAAATTTGTCGCAGATCAGGCTGCCGTCCTCGGGGTCGAAGCAGTCGTCATCGTGGACGTGCTCTTCTTCCATGCAGGTCAGGGTCTGCACCTCGGTGTAGCAGTCGTCGGTGTGCTCGTGGGGCACAAACTCGATCTGCGGCTCCAGCGACAGCGGCATGGGTTCAGCCTCAACGGTGGGCTGGCTGGTCGCAGCAGCGGCGGCCACCTCGTCCGCATTTTCAAGCTCGCCTTCCTCGTAACCGCAGGTGAGCACCTTGGTGTAGCAATCCGCCGTGTGGGTGTGCTCCTCCTCGCCGCACTGGTACTGCGCGGTCATCGAGATGCCCACGCCATGCAGCTGCCAGTTCACGAACAGGGTGGTGATCATGGCAAGTGCCAGCACAAATGCGGTGTAGCGCCGCAGGGTGTGCCGATTCTCGCGGAACCGCTCCATGTACGTTTTAAGAATGTCGTTCATAACGGAATACCTCCTCCCGGGGTCAATGGATCAACGAGAAGCTGGACAAGGGCCATATCCTCAGGAAAACCCTGCCAACGATCTGGCTTTTTTCAACGCAGCCTATCACGCTGCTGCGGCTGTCGATGGAGGTGGAGCGGTGGTCGCCCAGCACGAAGTAGCGGTTTTCCGGCACCTGATAGGGGAACCGGATGTCGCATTCGCCCACGGTCAGCGCGTCCACATAGGGTTCGTCCAGTGCCACGCCGTTTACCGAGACCACGCCGTTCACGTCCATATCGATCACATCACCGGGCTGCCCGATGATGCGCTTGAGCAGCAGCTTGTTCTGCCAGTAAAACCCGCATAACTCACCGTTTTCAATGTGGTTGGATTTTACCAGCAGGATAATGTCCTTGTCATTCAACGTAGGGTTCATGCTGTCGCCAGAGACCTGAAGCACCGGCAAAAACAGCGTAGCCAGCAGCACGGCTACTGCGGCCACCACCACCAGAATATAGATCGTACTGCGCAGCACCCGCTGGTAGCGGCTCTGGTACGCAAGACGCTCACGTTCTGCGGCCACTTCCTCGGTGGAAGGGATGGAAGCGAACCGGATATCGCGTTTTTTCATGTTTCCTCCGAAGGCAGGCCGTCTGTGCTGCGGTACTGGTCCAGCAGCTCGTTGGCCTTGTGGTCAAATGCCTGCCAGCGCTGCTGCACCTCCTGCTCGGCGCGCTCTACCATGGCCTTGCAGTCGGCCTCGGTCTGGGTGCGCTTTTGCGCGGCGGCGGCGGTCATGGCGTCGCACTCCTGCTGCGCCTGCGCTTTCAGACCGTCAGCGTCTGCCTGTGCCTGTTCCAGAATGCGTTTAGCCTCGCTGCGTGCCTGCGAAAGGGTGTTGGCAGCGGTGGCGTTGGTGTCCGCAACGCTGGCCTGTACCGAATGCAGATAGTCATCGGCGGCGGCCTGTGCGGCGGCGAACACGTTGTTCAGTTCCAGCGCGGCCTGCGCGATGGAACCAGCGCTTTCCAGCCGGAGCTGCCGGTCCTGTAGCTGCGCGGTGAGCGCGGCATTCTGTGCCTTGAGCTGGTCCTCGCTCTGTTTCAGCGCATAGATGATCTCTATTAGTTCAGCGCGGTGCATCCGCCGCAGTTCACGATCTGCCATTTGCGTACAAACTCCCGAATGTAAAGATAACGAAATTTCTTTCGAAAATGCCGAAAAAACTTAAAGAAAATGCCTGAAAAATCGCTTGCCGCCACGCAATTTGCGCAGCTGGAGAGACCTTTTATAAACTATCTTATTTTAGCACACTCCCTGTAACAACAATATAACAAATCGACACAAAATCAAGAGATAAAGCCGAAAAAATATCGCAAATTTTTTTGTTTTATATGTAAAACACCTAAAAAGAAGGCAATATACCACAGAATTGTTAAAATTTCCCTTCATAATTCTGGGGTGCGAAGTTCTGCGCAGTAATGCACTGAATCAGTGCGCCTACGAAAAACAGGAGCCGCACTTTTTCGAAAAAAGCGCGGCTCCCGTATCCAAACTTTGGGGTGATCCTTTTACTTGCCGAAGCTGCCCAGCAGGCTGTTCAGCGACACGAAGGACTGGTAAATGACGTTGACGTTGTTGATGATGGAGCTTGCACCGGAGAAGATGCGGGCGATGTAGTTGAACACCTTACCAACGTCCAGGAAGGCCTGATAAGCGTTGCTGGCGCCGCCGTCCAGATAGGTCATCTCCTCGGCTTCGATAGCGGAATAGCTGGCGGGCATTTTCATGGTAGAAGTAGTCATGGTAAGATCCCTTTCTTCAATGGTATCATTGCGTTTACAGCAGTGTTCAGAACATGGTGGCGACCAGCAGAGTAGTAAGCAGGGCACCGGCCACAAGTGCAGGCCCTACATACTTTTGCCACTGTCCAGTGGCAGACGGGGTGGTGGGCTGCGGCACGGTAGTGGTACCGACCTTGGCAGTCCAGTGGGCGTAGATGGTGGCGTCGGAGGTGAACACGGTGGAGGTGGTCACCTTGCTGCCGCCCACCGGCTCGGTGTACCAGCCGTCAAAGGTGTAGCCCGTCATGGTAGGCTGCTCAGGCGTGCTCTCCAGTTTGCCGGACAGGTTCGTGTAGGTGACCACGGTAGAGCAGATGCCGCCTTGGGCATCCATACCAATGGCGTACACGTTCTCTTCCTTTTTGCTCCCTGAAGTTTTGTCTGCAGCAAATGCAGCCGGCAGTGCGCAGCACAGCAGCGTGAACAGGCAAAGCCCGACCACCAGCGTTTTCAGGAATTTTTTCATGAGATCCCTCGCTTTCCTTCACAAAGATGGAGACACTGCCTCGCCCGGGTGCAGCCCGGACGCAGGAGAAGTTTCTTCAACTTATTTTTATCACATCCAGTGTACCAGAAGCGCAACAAAAAATACAGTCTTTTGAGAAAATAATAAGAAAAATCAAGAAAAAAATAAATTTCACCTTTGCAAGATAAAATTTATGCCCGTGTAGACTGCGCTTTTTGAAAAACGCATCCCGCAAAACTTACCTTTCGTAAAAACATGGCAGGATATGGAAAAAGCAAAACCTTTGCCGCAAAGCCAAAAAACGACTCAAACCGCTGCAAATGCAGCAGGCAGCGCACAGAAAAAAGCGGCAAAAACGCGGCACACCTCTTGTGGAAAAGCGGAAAATATGTTATACTATCTTGCATGATGCGCCATCGCCAAGCGGTAAGGCAGGGGACTTTGACTCCCCCATCGTAGGTTCGACTCCTGCTGGCGCAACCAGAAAAAGGTCGTTGTACAGGAGACTGTGCAGCGACCTTTTTATTATTTGCCCTCTGGCAGCTTGAAGTAGACGCGGTATTCGTCCGAGTAGACCTTGCTGCCCATGCGGCTCACGCCGCCGTACAGGTGGGTACGCATCAGCGGCTCAATGGCGTCCAGATCCTTCTCCCGCAGAATACGCAGCATCTCGGCGTGCTCGCTGACAACGCTGGACACGTTGCGCGCGCCTACGATGTCCAGACGGATAAAGCGGGAATAGTCTGCCTGCGGGCGGGTTATCTGCTCCCAAAGGTACTCCTTGCTGGTCTTGCGGAACCAGTACTCGTGCATGGCAAGGTCGCAGCTGAGGAAGTGGTTGAAATCAAAGTTTTGCGGGTCGCTGCGCCCCGCAGCGGCCTCCAGCAGCACATTATAAAGGTGTTCTACCGCAAGGATCTCCATGGGCGAGCAGCTCTGCACAAAATCCCGGAACACCATGCCCTCCACCGCAACACGCTGGAAGATGAGCTGATCCACCACGCCAATATCAATGGCGGTGACGATGGTGCCCTTGCAGGGGATGATCTGCACAAAGCGGTTCTGCTCCAGCCGCTGCAAAACGCTGCGGATGGGGGTGCGCGAAACACCGAACCGCTTGCACAGTTGGTTCTCACTCAGCGCTTCCCCGGGCAGAATCTTCAATGTGCAGATCTCGTCCTCGAGAATATGATAGAGCTCATCCGTGTGCTGTAATGTAGCCATAGTTGTTCTCCATTTATCCGGTAAATATGATCTTACTATCATTGTACCGTTCCGACAGCGGAATGTCAATGCTGGAACGGAACTTTATTTGAGCACTTGTATACAAGCATTTGCGTGCACACACAGAGTTGCTCCTGAAGCGAAAAAACGGATATACCACTTTGCAATGCGGGAAAAGTGTTGATAAAATGCCGCAATCAAGCGGCTGTTGTATCAAATGCATAAAGAAAACAGAGAATAACTGTCAAATATTACAATAGAAAAGCACGGCGCTGACTGTTGCGGCAACACTGTGGGTTGAAATATTGTATACAGGATTTTGCTGAAAAAGCTGAAAGGACAAATACCCCACAGATACCGGATCGTCTCCGGCAGATGCGGCAGGGCAGGTGCCTTTTTGCGTGCATGCTTGCTTTGCTGCCCGAAAGGCGGTAAACTGGAAGTAAACAAAAACGCCCGAAAAGGAGAAATGACATGGCATATACAAAGGCTGACCTCAAGCACGACCTTGCCGCGATGGGGCTGACAGGAACGGAGACCATCCTGATCCATTCCTCCATGAAGTCCATCGGCCCGGTGGAGGGCGGCGCAGACACGGTTCTGGACGCATGGATGGAGTTTTTTGCGGAGGGCTTGCTGCTGCTGCCCACCCACACATGGCGGTTCATCAACGAGGAGAACCGAGTGTTCGATGTGCGCCGCAGCCCGTGCTGCGTGGGCATTCTGCCGGAGCTGTTCCGGCAGCGCCCCGGCGTGCTGCGCTCGCTGCACCCCACCCACAGCATGGCGGCCTATGGCAAGGGAGCGGCTGCGTATCTGGAAGGGGAGTTGGACGCAAACACCCCCTGCACCCCCGGCGGCTGCTACGACCGGCTGCGGGCAGCCCACGGCAAAGTGCTGCTGCTGGGGGTCACCCACGCCCGCAATACCTTTATCCACAGCGTGGAGGAGGTGCTGAACGTGCCGAACCGCCTGACCGACAAGCCCATGCAGATGACCGTGGTGGACGAAGCCGGGGTGCAGCACACGGTCTATATGCGCCGCCACTACAACGCGCAGCAGCCGCATATCTCGGAGGATTTCGTCAAGCTGGAGCAGGCGTATCTGGACTGCGGCGCAGCCCGGAACACAAAATTTGGTGATGCAAGCTGCATTTTGTGCGACGCCGAGGGGCTTTTCCGGGTCACCCGCCACGTTCTTGCCCCGAACCCCGAAGCCTTTGTCACCGAGCCGGTCATCCCGCCGGAGCGCTGGCAGGGAAAATTTTTATAAATCAATGCCGGGCAGCTTGCAGGCTGCCCGGCATTGATTTTTCATGGGGAGTAGTGAAATGAACTCCCTCAGCCAAAGCCTAACGGCTTTGCCAGCTCCCTCGGAGAGGGAGCCTCTGGCGCATTTGGAAACTTTGCGCTTTAGTAGGAAACTTTATCGCTATGCCAAAGGCCCCATCTTAGAGGGGGCTGGCACGGCGCAGCCGTGACTGGGGGAGTTCTGCGGTTCTGCTCGGCATTTTTTACTTTTCGCTTAGCAGAAGCGGATACGGTACTCCCGGGGGGTGCAGTGCTTGATCTCCCGGAAGGTCTTGATAAAGTAGCTGGCGTCGGAAAAACCGCATTCCAACCCCACCTCACCGGTCTTGAGTCGGGTGGAGCGTAGCAGCTCGGCGGCTTTTTCCACCCGGAACTGTTTGACGTACTGGATGGGCGTGATGCCCAGAAACTGCCGGAAGCTGCGCAGACAGGCGCTTTCGCTCAGGGCAACGCACCCGGCCAGTTTTTCCACGGTCAGCTCCTCGGTGTAGTGCTCCTCTACATAGCGGAGCATCTGCTTCATCCGTTCCGAGGCGATCTGTTCCTGCTCCGATACCTTCACCTTGCCACTGACGCATTGGGTAATGAGTAGCCGCAGCGCGGCGGTAAGGTGGTAGCGCACCCGGTTCTCGTAGTCAAAGGGCTCGTCCGCCACGCCCTTCCACGCCTCCCGCAGGCAGAGCAGCACCTGCCGCTGCCATGGCACGGCCTCATCCAGCAAAAAGAAGGGCGGTGTGCCTGGCTGCAAAAGCGGGCGGATGAGCTTTTGCCAGAATACGGTGTCCATGCCGCCGACCAGCCGTGGTTGGAACACGCCGGAGTGCAGCAGCGCCCTGTCCTCGGCAGGCTCTACCGCGTGCAGCGCCCCGGAGTTGATGAACACCCCCTGCCCGGTCTGCAGGGTCAGGCGGGTCTTGTTCACATCCACATGAATGGGCCCCAACGCCGCCAGAATGAACTCAAATTCCTCGTGCCAGTGCCACGCCACCGAAAAACAGGAAAGATCCTCGGCATAGCAGGCGATGGGGAACAGCGGGCTGCCGTGCTGGGTCTGCTCCCGCCCGGCGGCATCGGCCACCACGGCAGTAGCGCTGGACAGCCCCACCCGGCCACTGGTATAGGATGCACAGCTTGTCTGATATGCCATATTCACCAATTCCTTTCCGCAATACTTTGAATGTTTTTTATCAATGCCGGTTTTGTTGCATATACTATGCGGTTCTGTTCTATTATTTGCGATTGTTTTGTGGTATTATCCTATCAGAGCTTCCAAGCTCAGTATAGCACCAAGGCAGCCGGGACGCAAGCTGTGCAAGCGTTTCCACTGCCGGGCAAAACCGCTATTCTCCCGCCGCCTGTCCAAAGAGGACTGGACGGCAAGTGTAACATAAACCATTTCATCAAGGAGGTATTCCTATGCTTCGGATCGAGTATTTTGATAAGGAACGTTTCATGCGCCAGCTTTCTGCCAGCCACGGCAGCGTGCTGCTGCATCTGGACAACGGCAAGACCTGCGACCTGAAAAAGGACGCTACCGCATGCTCCATGCTGCAGATGATGGACACTGCCCCCAAGAAGGGCTTTGACCTCACCGTGACCGACCCCGCCGACGTGACCGGCTTCCTGCGCTATATGCTGGAGGCAGGCCGCACCGAGCGCGTGGCCGGCTGAGTAATGCCAATCTCTTATTCCCATAAGTGTCACAGCAATGCAAAACGCCCGCTCCGGTCATGCCGGGGCGGGCGTTTTGCTCATTTTACCGGAAGGCTTGCACAGGCGGGCAGTCTGTGGTAAGCTGAAAGCAGAAAAAACAAGATGGAGGGAACGACTATGAACCTGAAGGAAGCATTCCGCTACCAGAACAAGCTCCAGTCTCTGCTGGATGAGGCGCAGGGCATTCTGGATTGCGATGCCAACGTGACCAAGGTGGCCAACACCTATCTGCGCCATAAGGTGATGCCCGAGGCCGAGGATGAGACCGTTATGGACGTGGCACAGACCGAATATGCGGAGCAGATCACCGACATTGCCCGGTTCATGCTCTATCTGCTGGAGGAGAAGAGCCGCCTGTTTGCCGCCATCCGCAAGGCAAAGGATGCGCTGGACATGGATATGGACAGCGAGGTCAGCCTGAATGCCGCGCGGCAGAGCATTGCCCGCACCTTCAAACGGATGAACGACCTGCGCAGTTCTGAGCAGCTGCTCTCCGGCGGGGGCACCGGCTACCGCTTCAACGCCGAGGGCAACCAGATCTCCTACTGCTGCGATGTAAAGCGGGTGACCACCATCAACTACGACCGCAAGGTCATCCATGCGGCGCTGAGCAAGCTGAACCGGCAGGCAGACGAAACCTCCAACCGGCTGGACCTCTGCCTTGTGACCTCCAAGGTGGACTACACTGTCCCCTTTGATGTAAATGCCAGCTTTGCCGAAGCCTTTGAGACCTATCTGGAAAACGCCAAAAACTAAATAAACGTTCCACCGGCTATTTTGGGTGCGGCAAGCGCCGGGCGCGCGGCTGCCGGTTCAGGTGCAGATGAACTATAACGCTGCATATTTCCGCAAGGAAGTTTTGGTACGGCTCACCTTACGAGCCAGCTATTATGAAAAAATCTTGCGTTCGGCTTTTCCGCCACCGCCAGACGCTTTTTCGCCGAAACCGTCCCTTGCTCCTTCCCGCATTCCTGCTTTTGCGCTTACGTCTCCATGGGCAGGCAGGCAAGCCACCCTTCATGAATTTGCCCCGCAGACTGCTGCGGGCACACACTTTCTGCGTGCCGGGTGGGCGCTCTGCGCCCCTTTGCACGCGGAGTAAAATGGCAGCCGCCCCTGCGCTTGCCGTATCCAAAATAGCCGGTGAAAAAAACAAAACCGGAGGGATAAGCCATGAAAAAATGGAATCTATTTTATCTCAGCGGACTGCTGTCTTTTCTTACTGCGATGTTGAATTTTATCACTGCGAAAAATCGCTCCACGGCGGTGGTGTGGCTCTGCCTTGGCTCGACCTTTCTATGTCTGGGTGCTTCACATCAGAAAAAATAAAGCATTCCTGCAGCCCCGGTGGTGGAAAAATCTGGCCGGGGCTGCAATTCTTTGCGGGGCTCGTTCGTATTCCAGACAGAACAACGAAATTTCGACAAAGACGAGGTATGTGTATGTCAACCAAACCGATCGATTCTACTGCCGCGACCCGCTTTGACCTGAGCGCAGCGGCTCTTCATATCCTTGCCATGGCGCTGATGCTGATGGACCACCTGTGGGCGACGCTGCTGCCCGCGCAGGAATGGCTGACCTGTGCGGGACGTGTGGCCTTTCCCATCTTTGCCTTTATGGCGGTGGAGGGCTATTTTCACACCCACGACCTGAAAAAATACACCCTGCGTCTGCTGCTGTTTGCCCTGCTTTCGGAAGTGCCCTTCGATTTGATGTACGGCGGTACATGGTTCTACCCGGTGCACCAGAACGTCATCTGGACGTTGCTTTTGGGCATTCTGGGCATCCACTTGATGGAAACGGTGCGCAAAAAGCAAAAAACAGGACTGTACCTGCTGGTATCCGCCCTTGTGGTGGTGGCGGGCGCGGTGCTGGGCACGCTGGGCATGGTGGACTACTACGGCGCAGGGGTGCTGACTGTGTTCATCTTCTACTTCTTCCATGGACGCAAGTGGTGGTGTCTGCTGGGGCAGCTGGCTGCGCTGTACTGGGTCAACGTGGAGCTGTTGGGCGGGCTTATGTACCCCATTCAGCTCTTCGGCATGGACTTTGAGCTTTGCCAGCAGGGGCTGGCGCTGCTGGCACTGGTGCCCATCTGGCTGTACCGTGGTCGGCAGGGCTATCACAGCAAGCCTTTCCAGTATGCCTGCTACGCCTTTTACCCCGTGCACATGCTGCTGCTGTTTCTGGTGCTGAATTTCGTGAACCGGTAAGGAAAACGGAGCGCTCCAAAGGCACTTTTACGCGTGGGGCGTAGAGGGGGATTCCCGCTCGAAATAGCCAAAGCGCACGTGGAAACCATTCAAAATATCCCGTCGGTACAAGGCCGCCGCACAAACTCTATGCGGCGGCTTTTTTGCGGGGAAAAAAGACACTTGTTCACAAAAAGTTCAGCCTTTTGAGCAAAAAATACTATTTTTTTCGTGTAAAATAGACAACATGGATTGAATGCCGCCCGCGATTGGATTATAATAATGGTGTATGCAAAAACGCATTTGCTGCATTTTTTATAGCGAATGCTGCTTAAAAACAGCGTAGCTGCGCAATGCAGGCTGCTGAAAAGAGAAAGCTGCCGTTGCACATCTTTGCCGCAAACGGCTGTTTGCCATGGCAGCCGGGGCGTTATGCTCCGGTTATTTGTCCTTAGGAGGGAAAACAAGGTGAGAGTAGGTCTTGACATCGGCAGTACCACCATCAAGTGTGTGGTGCTGGGCGAGCATGATGAACTGCTGTATTCTACATACGAACGACACTATAGTCATATTCTGGAAAAGGCGCAGGAGCTGCTGCGGCGCATTGATGCCGAGCAGCTGCATGGCAGCAAGGCGCTGCTCAGCATCTCCGGCTCTGCCGGTATGGGCTTAGCGGACAGCTGCGGTGTGCCCTTTGTGCAGGAGGTGTTCTCCACCCGCGTGGCGGTCAAGCGCTTTATGCCCAAGACCGATTGCGTCATCGAGCTGGGCGGCGAGGACGCCAAGATCCTGTTTTTGTCCGGCGGCATGGAAGTCCGTATGAACGGTACGTGCGCTGGTGGAACGGGGGCCTTCATCGACCAGATGGCGACCCTGCTGAATGTATCGCTCGATGAGATGAACGAGCTGGCGGCGGAGTATGAAAAAATTTATACCATCGCATCCCGGTGCGGCGTTTTTGCCAAATCGGACATCCAGCCGCTTTTGAACCAGGGGGCTAGGAAAAGCGATATCAGCGCCAGCATCTTTATGGCGGTCGCCAACCAGACCATCGCCGGGCTTGCACAGGGACGGCAGATCAAGGGCAACGTGGTTTACCTTGGCGGACCGCTCACGTTCCTTTCGGGTTTGCGCGATGCGTTTGACACGGCGTTAAAGGTAAAGGGGCTTTGCCCGGAGAATTCCCTCTATTATGTGGCGCTCGGCGCTGCATTCAGTAGCGCGACTTCCATTGACCTAGAAACAGCTTTAAAGAATATTGCTAATTACGGAACAAAAGCGGCGTTCCTCTCCATTGAGCCGCTGTTCAACAACGAAGAGGAATATGAGGCTTTCCGTAAGCGTCACGAGGCGTGCAAAGCGCCGCGGGGCGACATCGCCTCCTATCAGGGGGAGGCCTATCTCGG
>ERZ827528.1825-NODE-1825-length-21123-cov-14.196269_pt1 | contig 21123 bp, 16 predicted proteins | sample MGYA00519768_ERZ827528 | MGnify/ENA primary metagenome ERZ827528 (study PRJEB31778, sample SAMEA3449343) | human gut metagenome | biome: human gut; feature: human-associated habitat; material: faeces | place: United Kingdom | collected 2010/2012 ...
CTTATAGCGACTTTATCTCCCCAACGCTCCGCCCAATCAATAAGGCAGTCTTTATAAGTTATTTTCCGAAAATCTTCGCAATTCTCTCGAATACCGTCCCATTTTTTCATCATATTTTCCTCTTATTCCCGAGCACCCTTCAGACTGTCGGTCATATTTACTTTCTTTACTTTTTTCCCAAGAAGCCAAAGAGAAACGATATAAGATACCGTCACTGCTCCCGAGAAGATCAAAATGCTCATCGGACTTGCATACGAAGGTATGTATGCCTGAAAACTTGCTGTCGATGCTTCAAAATATGCGGAGTTTATTACCCAGCCGCCGAGAAGCGAAAGGATTATTCCCAACGGTATCAAAATGTGATATATATTGACCGTTATTTTATTTATTTCTCCGCTGTGATAGCCGAGAACTTTAAGCATGGATATTGTAACAGAATTTTCCTCGATAATCATATTTACCATGAGGTAAATTACTATCGCACAGATTATCATTCCGAAAATGAACATGATATATACCATCATTTTCATGGAAGATATAACGTTCTGTATCATATCTTTCATATCTTCCTTTTTTATTGTAAGCATTATGCGGCTGTCATCGAAAGCCATGTCTTTTTCCGACATGATGAGATTGTAACCGCCGTCTTCTATGTCCAGCAGATTCCTTACGTTTTCCTCGGAAGAATATAGTACGGACTGTGCTTTGTTCTCGATCACTCCTGCTATCTCTACAGTATATTTCTCCATAGAGCATATATCTCTTAACTCCATCTTATCTCCCTTTTTAACACCGAATATGACAGAAGCCATGGAAGAGACATAATATCCGTCCGAAAGCCTTACCTCCGATCCGTCTGCCGGTTCAAAGTTAAGATAGGAGTTCTTTTCGGAAGTTCCGAAAAGAATTATATTATTCTCGCTTCCTTCCACTTCAAAGTTTACGCTCAGCATTTTCTCTCCGCCGTCTATATCGTCCGTATACACAGAGTCGAGAAAGTATTCATATTCGAAGCTTCCCATTTTGTCGATGACCTTATCACCATAGTTTTTGCAGGAATCGTTCATTATTACGGATACAGCCATCACAAGTCCGCTGACAAGAACTCCTGCGACTACCACAAAGGTTCTTGCTTTGTTGTTCAGTATTGCGCGAAATCTGAATTTTCTTCGGAAATTCATGCTGCTATGCGCAAAAGCTCCTCCTGTCCTGCGGCTTGAATTGTTTCCGCTAAGCATATCCACAACGCTTATACGAAGTATCTTTCTTACCGTGATAAACGAAGTAAGCATATAGAGCGTCACCGGAAGGGCCGACACCAAAACAACATTCTGCCACGAAATAGTATATTCCACAGGCAGTGACTCCAGTTTTGAGAAAAACTCACCCGCAATAAATTTGACCAACGTAAAAGTAAGAAGCAGACCAATTATCTCACCCGCAAGTCCCGGTACAAGCGAATATAAGGTATAGTGTATGATTATTTCCGATTTTCTGTAACCAAGAGCTGTCAGCGTACCGATATATTTCTGTTCGGAGTATACCTTTCTGCCAAGCACTACTGCAATTATAGCAACGACCAACAGCAGCAGAACAGGAAGGATCATATCGGTAATAACAGCAAACTGATCGATAGTCGCTTGTGGAGTAGTAATACGATGATTGGTTTCAGCAGTGATATATTCAGTAGTAGAATAATTTTCATATATATGCTTTCTGAATTCTTCTTCATTGTTGCGGCTGTAAATGACAGCATAATATTCCTCGGTATCTTCAAAGCTGTCGAAGGTATCGTCATCAACTACCGCCAAGCCAAAACTCGCCGCACGGCGGTAGCTGTCGGTCTGATTGCGTATCATAAAAAGATAGTCCGGACGTTCGCAGAAGCCTGTCACGGTATAGTGACTGCCTCCCAGATCTATACCATCACCGATAGAAATATCATTAGCTTCCGCAAAGCTTACCGAAAGACATATCTCACCTATATTTACGGCATCTTTACCGTCAACGATCTCATACTTATCCACAGTATGGCTCTTTTTAAAGACACGAACAGTGTAATCATCCTCCTCTTTGTCTGTGTAGAGCTGCTTTTCAATCTGTACACCATACTCCTTGTTCAAGCTTTCTATATTATCGTCCGTAAGAGGCAGATATGTCCTGAACTGTCCATCCTCCACGCAGTTGCGCTCAAAAAAATCCGTTACATACTTTTCCTCGCATTTTACCGATGTGCTGAACAGCAAAAACATCAGCACCGTTACCGCAGTCAGAAAAAAAAGGCTCACATAGAACGACAGATTACGCATTATTCCTCGTTTATATCGTTTATTCAAATTTCTCATAATTCTATACTTTCCACACTAAGTTTGTTATCGTTTTTCTCATTCAAGACAACTTGTCCATCTTTTATCCTTATTATCCTATCAGCCATGCAACGTATCTGTTCGTTGTGTGTGATGATGATAATGGTTGTTCCAAACTGCTTATTGACCTTTTCGATATATCTTAAAACAGCTTTTGACGAATGAGAATCGAGAGCTCCTGTAAGTTCATCACAAAGAAGCAGCTTGGGATTTTTTATCAATGCTCTTCCGATAGCCGTTCGCTGCTGCTGACCACCTGACAGCTGGGAGGGGTAATAGTCCATGCGATCGCCCAGACCGACGCGCTGAAGCTCGGCCACGGCCAGGTCACGGGCAGCTTTCTTGGACTGGTGCTGCACGTGGATCGGGGCTTCCATCACGTTTTCCAGCGCGGTCATGTGTGGGAACAGGTTGAAGCGCTGGAACACCATGCCGAGGCGAGAGCGCTGTGCGGCGATCTCCTTATCGTCCAGGGTCTGCAGCATGTCCTGGCCGTTTTTGGTCACGTGCTTGTAGCCGATGAGTTCGCCGTCCACCTCGATGGAACCGCCGGTCAGGGTTTCCAGCTGGTTGATCAGACGCAGGAACGTGGACTTGCCGGAACCGGAGGGCCCCAGAATCACGGTCACAGTGCCGGGCATAACGGTTAGATCGATGCCCTTGAGCACATGCAGCGGCCCAAACGCCTTGTGCACCTGCACGGCCTTGACAGCAGGAATCACGGAACCGTCAACCGCCTTGCGCACGACCGGAGCGGAGTTGGTGATGTCGTTCGTAGTCATAATTCTCGCTCCCGCCTTACGCATTCAGCCCAGCGAAGGTGGTCTGATTGATTTTGTTCACATCGTCCTTCGGCTCGCCGTCAGACTTGCCGGGGTACGGCGGATCGTATGGCGGCTGCTTGCCCTTGGTGCCCACCGGGCGGGCGTTGAAGCCCTTGCCGAAGTGCGCCTCAAGGCGGGACTGCACAACCATCAGAATGGAGGTGATCAGCAGGTACCAGAAGCAGGCCACGAGAAGCAGCGGAATCGGCTTGTAGATACGGTTGGCGATGGCGTTGGTGGCGAACTGCAGTTCGAGGGTGAACGGCACGGCGGTGACCAGCGAGGTGGTCTTCAGCATGCCGATGGTCTCGTTGCCGGTGGGCGGGATGATGATGCGCATAGCCTGCGGCAGCACGATGCGGCGCATGATGAGCGTGCGGTTCATGCCCAATGCCTTGGCCGCCTCGGTCTGGCCGGGGTCCACGGCTTCAAGGCCGGCACGCACGATTTCGGACAGGTAGGCGGCCTCGTTCAGAGCCAAACCAATCCATGCGGCGTTGAATGCGGTGACCACCACGTTGGAGTCGATGCTCCAGAACTCCACCGAGGTGAACGGAATGCCGAGGCTAATCTTGGGAATCAGCACGGCGAACAGACCCCAGAAAATGAGCTGCGTGTACACAGGCGTGCCGCGGAAGAACCAGATGAAGAACCAGCTGACGCCGCGCAGCACCGGATTGATGGATTTGCGCATGATGGCGAGAATCACCGACAGGATGATCGCCACGACCATGGAGATCACGGTGAGCTCCAAGGTATAGCGAATGCCTTCAAGCACGTTCTCGTTGAACAGGTACTTCCAGACGGTGGGCCAATCCAGTCGCGGATTGGTAATCAAGCCTTGAATGAGCATCGCGGCGAGCAGCACCACGATCACTGCGGCCACAATCGGGCCGGGGCGCTTGACCGGCAGCGCCTTGATGCGGTTGGGGATGTTCACTCCCTCACCGTCGACTTCTTTCTTCGCCATAATTTGGTTCCTTGGACGTGTTGGGCAGCCTGAACTGCAAGTTGCAACTAGCGTTGAACCTTAGTGTACGAATGGGGCGACTGTGTTACAAACAGTGCGCCCCATTCGAATTTTCGCGACAGCTTGTCGGCTATTCGACGGCCGGGTTGATTTCGGCCTTGTCCAGTGCGCCGGATTCGACGCCCCAGTGCTGGAGGATCTTGGTGTAGGTGCCGTCGTCCATAAGCTTTTGCATGGCCTTCTGCACGGCTTCGGTGGTCTGGGAATCGCCCTTTTTGATGGCGATGGCGTTCGGCACTTCATCGAAGTCCTTGCCGAGCTGTTCCAGCTGACCATCGGTCTGGGCAATGGCGTAGCCGACAACCGGGGAATCGGCGAAGAAGACGTCGGCCTTGCCGGTCACCACAGCGGTGGTGGCGTCGGTCTGCTGCTTGGAGGACTGGATGGTGATGTCTTTCTTGCCGTCCGCCTTGCACTGCTTGGCGGTCTTGTTGATGGCCTCTTCCTCGACGGTGCCGGTCTCGACGGCAACGTTCAGACCGCACAGGTCGTTCTCATCGACGTTCTTGGGGTTGCCTGCGGCCACTGCATAGCCCATGCCTGCGGTGAAGTAGGAGACGAAGTCGACGGATTCCATGCGCTCCTTGGTGATGGTGAAGGCGGCGATGCCCAGATCGTACTTGGAGCCGATGGCCGGAATGATCGTATCGAAGTTGGAGGAGACGATTTCGGTATCGAGACCGAAGATGTTGCCCATGGCGCGGGCAAGATCCATGTCGTAGCCGATCTGGGTCTTGCCGTCGGCGTCGAGGAATTCGGCCGGGGCGTAGGAGGGGTTGGTGCCGATGGTGAGCTTGCCGTCCTTGGTCACGGATTCAGGCAGCAGTGCGGCGATTGCATCGTCCTTCTTCACGGAGCTCACGTCGTAGCTGGTGATGGTGACCGACTTGGAGGAACCGCCCTTATCGGAACCGGAGTCACCCGCCTTGTCGGAGGTGCCGCAAGCCGCGGCGGAGAACAGCATGGCCACGCTCAAGGCGGCGGCCGCAATGGTCTTCAGCTTGTTGAACTGCATGATCTCTCTCTTCTTCTCTGTGGAGCCGCCCTATAGCGACTATCAACAATCAGGTATAAATATACATTATAGCGTATACATATACAAATGCTCCCGCTGGGAGGCCGCCGCATAAGAATACAACTGCTGGTGGCTGTTATGCTACAGACCACCCTCAGTCGCCTTCGGCGACAGCTCCCGCCAGCGGGAACGAACAGGGACACCTGGCAATCAGGCGGCGTCGGCCGGGTTGATCTCAGCCTTGTCGATGGCACCGGAACCAACACCCCAAGTGTCGAGGATCTTCTTGTAGGTGCCGTCGTCCATCAGCTTCTGGATGGCCTTCTGCACGGCTTCGGCGGTCTTGGTATCGCCCTTCTTGATGGCCACGGCCTCGGGCACCCCGCCGGCGTCTTCACCGAGCGTCTCCAAGGTGTCGCCGGTCTGCTTGATGGCGTAGGCGGACACCGTGGAATCGGCGTAGAAGATGGAGGCCTTGCCGGAAGCCACGGCGGTGGTCACATCGGTCTGCAGCTTGGAGGACTGGATGTCGATGGCATCCTTGCCGTCCGCCTTGCACTGCTCGTTATCCTTGTTGACTTCCTCTTCCTGGGTGGTACCGGTCTGCACAGCCACCTTCACGCCGCACAGGTTCGAGGAGTCGACCTTGTTCGGGTTGCCCTTCTGCACCACGAACGTGGAACCGGCCTTGAAGTAGGTCACGAAGTCCACAGCCTCCATGCGTTCCTTGGTCACGGTGAAGGAGGAGATGCCGATGTCGTACTTGGAGCCGACGGACGGGATAATCGAATCGAACGTGGAGGAGACGGTGTTTTCCTTCAGTCCGAACACTGCGGCCAGCGCCTTGGACAGGTCGACATCAAAGCCGACCGGGGTCTTGCCGTCCTCGGCCAGGAACTCGGCCGGGGCATAGGAAGTATCGGTGCCGACGGTCAGCGTACCGTCGCCGGCCACGGAATCGGGCAGCAGTGCGGCAATCTCGTCGTCCTTCTGGATGCTGCTGGTGTCGAAGCCTTGAATCGAAGTGCTGGACGAGTCCTTGGATGAATCGCCGCTCTTGGATGCGGTGTCGGTGCTGTCAGTCGTGCCACAGGCCGCCACGGCGATCAGCATGGCCGCGCTCAGGGCGGCGGCCGCAGCGGATTGTATTCCCTTGCTTAGAGACATTGGATTTCCTCTCTCCGGATAGTCAGCTGGGCGGGTATGTTTCCCAGATGGTTCCAGAGCGTAGGAGTGCAATGCTACGGAAGCGTTAATCGTGGGCGAAATGACCCACAACGCGGACATCCTACTCTTGGCTCCCCTCCGGAGGGGAGCCAAGGGGCGGGACTAGTGGCGCATGTTGGCGTAGCGCATGGCGCGTAGGGCTTCGCGCTTGTCCTGCTCTTCGCGCAGGGCCTGGCGCTTGTCGAATTCCTTCTTGCCTCGGGCCAGCGCGATCTCCGCCTTGACGCGACCGTCCTTGAAGTACAGGCTCAGCGGCACAATCGTGTATCCCTTGGCTTCGATGCCGCGGGCGAGCTTGGTGATCTGCAGTCGGTGCAGCAGCAGCTTGCGCTTGCGCTTGGGCGCATGGTTGTTCCATGTGCCGTTCAGGTATTCGGGGATGTTCGCGCCCTCCAGCCACATCTCACCACGGCGGTCGATGGAGATGAACGCCTCGGACAGCGATGCGCGGCCTTCGCGCAACGACTTGACCTCGGTGCCGGTCAGGGCCAGCCCTGCCTCGTACTTGTCTTCGATGGCATAGTCATGCCGGGCCTTCTTGTTCTGGACGATGAGTTTCTCACCGGTTTCCTTGGGCATGTCTCCTCCTTTCGTGGGCAATAACTCGTGAGTAGCAACTCGTGGGTAGCAACTCGTGGGTAGCAACTCGTGGGTAGCAACTCGTGGGTAGCAACGCAACATCCGACGATATCACGGACCGGCCTCGAATACGAAAAAGGGTTCCTCTTCAAGAGGAACCCTTCAACCGTATATATCGGCCGAACCAACCGGTCAGTGGACGAACCAGTACTGACCCAAATTGGTCAAGGTGCGGTAGTGCATGTTCCACGGACCACCCCAGTTCATTTCGGAGATCTGGAATGTGCCGTCGCCATACACGGCTTCGACTACGGCAACATGGCCATAGGTACCGTCGGCACCATCCTGACCAGGCAGGAAGGAGAGCGCCGCACCGACCTGAGGGTTGTGGTCCACGCGCAAGCCGTACGAGGGGGCGTTGCGCCACCAGTCGCCGCCATTGCCGAGATAGGACGGCGTGCCAATGCCCATCTGCCTACGGCGTTCATACGCCCAGTACGTGCACTGGCCGGCGGCATAGGCGTTGCCGTAATCACCGTTCGATGTACCTTGGCCGCTGCTGTTGCCGCCACCGCTGGGAACCGTCGGGGTGGGGGCCGGCGTCGGTGTGGGAGTGGGAGTAGGAGTCACCGGAGTGGTCGGCGTACCGCCCTGGTTACCGGTGTCCACCCGGTTGGCGGCGTCCTGCTGCTCCTTCTGGTACTGACGATTGTAGGAATCGATCTGGGAAGCGATCAGTACGGTCTGGGCCGCCTGCTTGGCGGATTGGGAATCCAGACTGTCGATCATGGAAGACAGTTCGTTACGCCTTGCTTCGCCTTCCTGACGTAGCTTGTCCAAAGCGTCACGTTCGCTTTGCGCGGTTTCGGCGGCGGTCTGCGCGGAAGCGGCCTTCTCATCGGCCTGGGTCTTGAGCACAGCGATCTGCTTTTCGATGGCCGACAGACGTTCGCCACGGTTCTTCGACGTGCTCAGCGAGTTCGCGGCGGAGGAAGCCGCATTCGCCTCGTTGCGGGACAACGCGTCCCGGGACTGCATGGAGTTGACGAAGTCCTGTGTGCTGGTGGCACCCGTGACCACGCTCATCACGTCGGAAGCATTCGAGCCGTGCATCTCGTCACGGGCCAGCTGGGCCACGGCGGCGTGCGCGTCATCGTAGTCCTTGCCGGTCTGCTTGATCTGCTCCTCGAGCGTCTCCTTGTCTTTCTGTGCGGCGGAAAGACGTTCGGATGCGGCGTCGGCCTCGTCCTGAGCGGTGGCGGCATCCTCGTTGGCCTGTGTGACCTTGGCCTGCGCGGCGACAATCTTGTTGTTGGTCAGATCGTCCAGCTCAAGTACCTTATTCGCCAGGTCCTGGCTGGCACCGGCCAGCTGCTGCTTGAGTTCGGCCTCGCGCTGTACCGACGCGGCGTGCTGGTTCTGCGCATTGATCAGGTCGGAATAGGTGTCTGCCTGGGCAGGCTGTGCCGAGCTGAACGCCAGACCTCCCACACAGGCTGCGGCGGCCACCAGTGCCGCCAGTGCGGGCTTGATCACACGTACGTTCGTCATATGTGAATAGTCCTTTCGCTCACTTAAGCCAATACCATAACATGCGAACCTGAGAGGCTTGCACACGATGTCATCACATTTCTCGCGGGTAAGCCGGTCGCGTTACGCCCTCAAATAACGCCGCAACGAGATGGTTGAAGCGATGATGGACAGCAGTATCGCGCCCACAACCAGGAACGGCGATATCACCAGTACCGTGAGCTGATTCACATAAGGAATCCATGTAACGGATTTCGCCAGCCAGCCGGTGACGAACACGTTGACGATAGCCGAAAGCATCAGGCACGAGAGCACCGAGCCGATCAGCGAGGCGATGGTGCCCTCCAGAATGAACGGCAGACGAATCGTCCAGTTCGAGGCACCCACGTACCTCATGATTTCGGTTTCGGTTCGTCTGGATGCGGCGGACATACGAATGGTGGTTCCGGTCAGCAGGATGGCGACCACCACCATCACGCCGGCGAGCACAGCCGTAACCGCCGTGGCTCGGTTGAGCACGGCGAACACCGGGTCGAAGATCTGGCGCTGATCGGTAACGTCTTCCACACCCTCCTTGCCAGAGAGCACTTCGGAGACCACCTGATATTTGGTGGGGTCCTTGAGCTTGAGCCAGAGGGAGTCCTGCATATCGTCCGCGGTCAGCGTACGGCCTTGGAATTCACCGTTCGGGTACTGCTTGGTGAAGGTGTTGTCGTAGAAATCCTGCTTGCTGACATAGTCGATGTTGGAGACCACGTCGTTGAGTTCATCGCGAATGGTTTTCTGCAGTGCCGTGATCTCATTGGCTGAGGGCGATTTGCCGGAAGCACAGTTCGCGGACTGGCTGGTGCCGTCGGGACATAGCCACACCACGACCTCGACCTTGTCGTACCAGTCGCCCTTGGCTTTGGTGATCTGCGCCTGAGTAAGCACCGAAGCGCCGATGAACAGGAATGAGATGAAGGTGACCAGCGTCAGCGACAGCAGCATCGACAGGTTACGGGTGAGGTTGGCCCACGTTTCGGACAGAATGAATCGTGCTCGCATGATGATCCCCCTTACTCCTTCGCGCCCTCAGCGGGTTGATCGTCGGATGTTTGGTCTGCGGCGGACTGCTCGTCAGCAGGCTGCTCGGCGGCGGACTGCTCGTTGGCCGGCGGTGCGGGCGGTTCCGGCGGTGCGGGCGGCTCCGGCGGGGCCGGTGGCTCGGCGGCGGATGACACGGACGTATCGGCAACCGCGGCGGTCGCGGCGGACTCGTCCTTGAACGGGTCGAACGCCTGGGTGCTTTCCAGGGCGGCGGCCTGCTCATCCAACGGAATGCCCTTGCCCCAGGTCAGCGTGTCTTCCAGCGGCGCGAACGTCTCGCCATAGCGGCCGGTGCGGCCGGAATGCACGGAGTTGGCCAGACGGGCGATGCCTTCGGACGGCTCGTCACTGCCCTCGATGGCCTTGGTCGCCGCCGCCAGCACATGATGGGCGGTGTCGGACTTGGCTTCGACTTCGGCATCCGGGAAGAACAGGGCGGAATCGTAGGAGCCATGAGCCTCGTCACGCACGATCTTGCCGTTGTGCAGTTCGACCACGCGCTTGCGCATCGAGTTGACGATCTCTTCGTTATGCGTGGCCATGACGATGGTGGTGCCGGTGCGGTTGATGGCGTCCAGCACTTCCATGATGCCCAGCGAAGTGGTCGGGTCGAGGTTGCCGGTGGGCTCGTCGGCCAGCAGAATCTGCGGGTGGTTCACGTAGGCGCGGGCGATGGCCACACGCTGCTGCTCGCCACCGGAGAGCTCATGCGGGTAGTTCTTTTCCTTGCCGGTGAGCCCCACGGTATTCAGCACCTTGGGCACCAACGATTTGATGGTGGACCGCCGTGTGCCGATCACCTCAAGGGCGAACGCCACGTTCTCCCATACGGTTTTGTTATTGAGCAGCTTGTAATCCTGGAACACGAAGCCCAGCGAACGGCGGTACTGCGGCACTTGACGGTTGGTGATGCGCCGCAGATCGTTGCCGGCCACGCGAATCTCGCCGTTGGTGGCCTCTTCCTCGCGCAACAGCAGGCTCAAGAGCGTGGTCTTGCCGGAGCCGGACGCACCCACAAGGAACACGAAATCACCGCGTTCGATATCGAGGTTGATGTCGTCAAGCGCCGGTCGGGTGCCTTTGGGATAGATCTTGGACACATTGTCCAGTGAGATCAGTGCCATAATGCTGTTTACTCCTCGGTTTCGGCGGCGCGGCGCTGTTCGTGGCGCCAGCGGATGCCGGCCTCGATGAACGCGTTGATGTCGCCGTCGAACACGGCCTGGGTCTGGCTGGTTTCGTAGCCGGTGCGCAAATCCTTGACCATCTGGTAGGGGTGCAGCACGTAGGAGCGCATCTGATCGCCCCAGCTGGCCTTGATGTCGCCGGCGAGCTCCTTCTTCTTCTTGGCCTCCTCCTCGTGGCGCAGCACGAGCAGTCGGGACTGGAGCACGGCCATGGCGGAGGCGCGGTTCTGAATCTGCGAACGCTCATCCTGCATGGTCACCACGATGCCGGTGGGAAGGTGGGTGATGCGCACGGCCGAGTACGTGGTGTTCACGCCCTGGCCGCCGGGGCCGGAGGAGCAGTAGGTGTCCACGCGGATGTCCGTATCCGGAATGTCGATGTGATCGGTGGCCTCGACCAGCGGCACCACTTCCACGGCGGCGAAGCTGGTCTGGCGGCGGCCCTGGTTGTCGAACGGGGAGATGCGCACCAGACGGTGGGTGCCGCCTTCCACGGACAGTCGGCCGTAAGCGTAGGGGGCGTCCACCTGGAAGGTGGCGGACTTGATGCCGGCCTCTTCGGCGTAGGAGGTGTCCATGACCTTGGCCTTGAAGCCGTTACGCTCGCAGTAGCGCAGGTACATGCGCAGCAGCATCTGCGCGAAGTCGGCCGCGTCGACGCCGCCGGCACCGGAGCGGATGGTCACCACGGCGGAACGTTCGTCGTATTCGCCGTCAAGCAGGGTCTGGATCTCCATCTGGTCGAGATCCTTCTGGATCTCGCCGATTTCGCTTTGCGCCTCGTCCAGAGAGTCCTGGTCGCCCTCCTCGTGGCCGAGTTCGACGAGCGTTTCCACATCGTCGATGCGCTGGGAGGCGGAGTTCAGACGCTTCAGCTGCGATTCCGCGGCGGACAGCCGGCTGGTGATCTTCTGGGCGTTTTCCGGGTCATCCCACAGGCCCGGGGCCGCGGCCTGCGTTTCGAGATCCTTGATATCGGCCTTGAGTCGGTCGACGTCCAGCGCCTTGGCGATGGATTCGTATTTGGCGCGGGCTTCGCCGATCGCCTGGGTAAAGTCAAATTCTGCCATCGTGGTTTACCTTACTGTTGATTCTTTGAGATTCTTTGGGAAGTCACGTCCTTGTTGACAGCCTTCGCACATTCCTCTGGCGTTGGCGGGCATTGCCGCGCCACACGCGCATCCGCCTGCAATCCATGCTGTCAGAAGGTTCCGGGCCTGCCTTGCCGATAGCCGGCCGGGCGACCTCACGAATCCCTCGCATCAGACGTGTTCAACTGCGGGCACGAATATGCGAAGGCAACGTCAAAGCCCCGCGTAAATCGCCGGGATGACCAGGGAGCCGAGCATGGCCACAGCTATGGCCACGCACACCACACGCACGATGGTGCGGCGGCGGTTCTCACGCTGCTGTCGGCTGTCCTGATAGTTACTCACGAGACCAATAGTGTACTCACCGCTTACGACCGCAGGACTTGCCGCCGACGCCCGCCCTGCCGGTGGACCCCCACGGCCCTTTCCCTTGCGCTTTCAGCGCCGCCAGATGGTGTTTCATGGCCACCAGCATGATGTGCGAATCCTCAAGGCCCAGGTGGCGTTCGTTGTGGGCGGAATCAAGCGCGCCCTGACGTTTGGCGTAGGCGTCGAGCGTGTTGTCTCCGTAAGGATGCTCGTTGGTGGGTACCGCGCCGGGGTCCCACTGCCGGCTCATCGGCAGGGTATCGATGATGGTGATGCGCCCGGCGCGGTAGCTTTCCGCGTATCCGGCGACGTTCAGCATGAACCAGCTATGTTCGAAGGTGGCGTTATGCGCCACGTACGGCTGCTGGGTAAGCCGCGCGAGCAGGCCGGCCTGGGCTTGGGGCCATTCGTCGAAGAGTCGGTACCCGGCCTCGCTGCTGCGGCCGCGTACATCGATGCCGGTGAGTTTGGCGATGAGGGCGTTGCCGAGCGCCGCGTTTTCCGGCGGCACGCCAAAAGCGAGGCGGGACTGGCCGTAGGCGTCGCCGGCGGCGTAATAGCCCTGCTCATAGGCGTATGTCTCGGGTTCGCCGGCCGGGCGCGGACTGGCCATGTTCATGAACTCGAAGCCGACGTCGATGATGTAGTCACGTGCCGGATCGATGCCGGTGGTTTCGATGTCGATGCCCATCACCGCATCCACGTCGCGGCCGGGCAGGTAGGCGTCGCGCCAGTCGGGCTTGGGATGGTGTCCGGTAGCGTTGCCAGACGCGGCGGCACCACCCGGCAGAGCGGCACCACCCGGCGAAGTCGCGCCGGAGAGATTGGCGCGGGCCATCGCCGCATCGCCCGCCCGCTTCTGGAAGCGCTGGGCCTTACGCCGTTCGGCGCGTGCGTCAAGAATCGCTGCCGTACGATCTTGGACATCGTCCAAGGCGACTGTTGTGGGGAACTTGACATCGCTGTTTTCGGCGGCAGTGTTTCCGGCAGATGTGCCACCGGCTTCGCCGCTCAGATCCAGCATGCCTTGGTCATCGTTCGACGGGCCGCTGCCGGAGTACGGCTTGAGCACGGCAATGGTGGCCCTCCCCCGCCGTTCGCGACTGACCGCCCATAGGTGTTGCTGTTCGCCCAGATGCAACAGCGTGTTGATGTTGTCGTTGAGCCGACGATTGGCGTAGGCGAGCGCGCGAGGCAGACGATAGGAGCCGATGAACCGGTCGAAATCGGTCATGAATGCGCTGTTGCATTGGGCGATGATCGATTCCAGACGCTCGCGTGTGGCGTAGTCGGCCTTCAATGCGTCGTGGATGGACTGTGGGGTGGATTCCGGTATTGTGCCGACGCCATGCGCCAGGTCCAGAGAACGCACCCAGTCCCAGTCGATGGTGGTGCCATCGGCGTCCTTGGGCATGGACGCCGCCCATTGGGGAATGTCTCCCTTGGCGGCGTCGAACCATGCACGGTCGGTCATAGTGCGAAACCGAGCTCTTCAGCGGCCTCGGTGGGCACCGGGTCTTCGCACCAGTAGTCCTCGAGGTTCTCGTTGGTGGTCAGCGAACGGATTTCGGCGCGATCGATATACAACTCGCCGCTCAAATGATCGGTTTCGTGCTGGAAGATGCGTGCGGGCCAGCCGTGCAGCGGCTCGCTGTGGTGTTTGCCGTCTTCATCATCCCATTCGGCGGTGATGTCGAGCCAACGCTTGCGCACAGCTTGGTATCCGTCGAAGCTCAGGCAGCCCTCGTAGAACGAGGCGGTTTTGTCGCTGGTGGGTTTGTAGCTCGGGTTGATGATCACGTGGAAGGGGAATTCCGCGATTTCGCGCGGATCATCCTCGTCGTCGCGCACGTGGTCTTCGACCACGGCGAGCGCGAGCCCCAAGCCGATCTGGGTGGCGGCGAGCCCCACGCCGGGTGCCTCCAGCATGGTGGTGTGCATCGTATCGATGAGTTTGGCGAGCGTACGCTTGGAAAGCTGGCCATTATAGGCCACTGTCCGTTGGCGCAACACCGGTTCGCCGGCCTGCACGATGGGCAGGAGCTTCTCCTTGCCGCCGGTTTTGATGAGTTGTTCGACATCACGGTTGAGTTCGAGGTCGACTTTGGCGTTCTTTCCAAACATTGTTTTTTTTCCTTAGGGAAGGGTGCTACAGCGCGAGTTCTTCGGCGACGATCTTGGCGAGGCGGGTGCAGACTTCGTCGGCGTAGGCTTGGGTGGCGGCCTCGGCCATCACGCGCACGAGCGGTTCGGTGCCGGAGGGGCGCAGCAGCACACGGCCGGTGTCTCCCAGCAGTTCCTCCTCACGGGCCACGGCATCCTGGATGCGCTTGTTGGTGGAGGCGGCCTTCTTGTCCACGTTCGGCACGTTGATGAGGGTCTGCGGCAGCTGCGGGAAGTCGGCGGCGAGCTCCTTCAGGCTCTTGCCGGACTTGACGACCTCGTTGCACAGGGTCAGTGCGGTCAGGGTGCCGTCGCCGGTGGTGGCGAATTCGCGGTTGATCACGTGGCCGGACTGCTCGCCGCCGAGCGAGTAATCGCCCTTGAGCATTTCCTCAAGCACGTAACGATCGCCCACGGCGGTTTCCACGGTCTTGATGCCCATATCTTTCAGGGCGAGCTTCAGACCGAGGTTGCTCATCACGGTGACCACGAGGGTGTCGTGGTTGAGCTTGCCTTCGCGCTGCTTGGCGCGGGCCAGAATGCCCATGATCTGGTCGCCGTTGATCATGTTGCCGTCTTCGTCCACGGCGAGACAACGGTCGGCGTCGCCGTCGAAGGCCACGCCCATCACGGCATCGGTGGCCTTGACCATGGCCTGCAGCTGCTCGGGGTGGGTGGAACCGGCGTTCTTGTTGATGTTGTAGCCGTCCGGCGAGGCGTTGATCACGATTACATCCGCACCGGCACGGCGCAGGGCTTCGGGAGCCACCACGGAAGTGGCGCCGTTGGCGCAGTCGGCCACGATCTTCAGTCCCTTGAGCGGCTTGGGCTGGGTTTTGTCATCGTTCAGCGGAGCGATGGTGGCCACCAGATGATCGATGTACAGGTTGGTGGCAGTGGTCTGGTCGTGGCTCACGCGGCCCACGCCGGCACCGGTCGGGCGGTCCCAGTCCTGGCCGAGCACGGCCTCGATGTCGTCTTCCTTCTGGTCGGGCAGCTTGAAGCCGCCGCGTGCGAAGAACTTGATGCCGTTGTCGGGCATCGGGTTGTGGGAGGCGGAGATCACGGCACCCATCTCAACGTTGAGCACGCTGGTCAGGAACGCGATGCCCGGGGTCGGGATGATGCCTGCGTCAATCACGTCGAATCCGCCGGCGGCCATGCCCGCAGACAGGGCGGAAGCCAGAAAATCGCCGGACACACGGGTGTCACGACCCACGAGCGCGCGGCGGCGCCCCTCAGGCTGATCGTCTTGGGTGCCGGCGTCGCCGAGCACACGCACGGCGGCATCGCCCAAATCCAACGCCAGACGTGCGGTCAAATCCCTATTGGCCAGTCCTCGAACACCATCGGTTCCAAACATCTTCGGCATATGAAGTTCCACTCCTTGTATCGCGTTACCCGCACCATCGTAGTCGTTGTGCTCCACCCTAGGACCCGACTCGGCAAAAAACCGCCACGGAATCTGCTCCAGAACCGGAAATCAGCATTCAACAGCCGCAATGGCATCACCCACAAACCCGCATATTCATCTTGTTCGGCGGATGAATGATGAGATACATTCGTTAGCGGGCATGCCGGGCGGACCGATGCACTCCGGCACGGGAACGAAGCCATCGCACTAGTAAGAACGGGCCGGCAAACGCGCCTGTAAACAATACAGCGGCAAATACGACGAACGGAACTACCCAGCGTACATCGATAACCGGCAAAGCAACACCAAACAGAACGACGGCGAGGAACACGCTGAGCCATGCGATGAACATGCCCAACGGCATCTCCTCTACCGGGGTGGTCTCGGCCATGAATGCAACGATCTATTACTCCGATGTTGTGGTCAGTATGTGCGGCAGTTGCTCGTCGCGGTTGAGGAAAGAACGCGTTTGGCAGCGAAGTAGCGTATGCCGGCCTTCCTCAGTGCGGGTGTATACCATGGTGCAATGCGTCAGGCAGCGGTCCAACTGCCGGCGCAGTATTTCGGCGTCCTGCTGGCGGCGGGCAAATACGGACGGGCAGGGGAAGCTCACGCAGTAAGCGCGCACGCCCCATTCCTTACCGATGATGACATATCGCGGATTGTTGATGGGCGCGAGTAGCTCCTTCATAACGCCGGCGAACAGCACCTGCTCGCGCCGCGAACCACCAATCAGCATGGCACGCAACGCCGTGAATCTGCGACGTGTCTGGCGGATCGAGGAAGTCACTCACCTCTTTGCCTACCGCGTTGGTTTCTAGGCGCTCAGGTTCCGCAGTCGCCAAATGCCAGACATTGGCCACCTTATCGGGGTCTGCGGCCACGCTGCGGTTGGCGGCCATGCTGTATGCTTCACTGCATCAGTGTAAGGCATGAATCAATAGGTTTTGAGCCCCAGATCGATGGTAAGAATGATGCCGGCGATTACGGCGGCGGCGCGCATGATGTTTGCGGGAATCTTGCGGGTGATGGGCGGGGCGATGTACCCGCCGATGAAGCAGCCGATGCACAGCATGATGGCGGCCGGCCAATCGACCGCGCCTTGGATGATGAATACCACTGAGGCGCTGATGTTCGCGCCTGTGCCGATCAGGGTTTTCAATGCATTGATCTTGTGGAATGGGCCGATTTTGGCGGCATCAAGCATGGCGAGAGCCAGGGTGCCGGCGCCCGCGCCGAAGTAGCCGGAGTAGATGGCGACTGCCACCACGCCCAGCCATACCCACCAGGAATCCTGGCTCATGGGCTGCACGAGTTGTTCCGGCGGGCGGTGAGGTGCGGTAGGGGTGGTTGCGCGCTTGGCGGCATCAGTGGCATCGGTGGCTTCAGTGGCTTCGATGTGCTTGAGTTGCGCGGTGGCATCCGCGGCGGCCTGCTTGGCCTGCATGCGGCCGCGCGGATTGATGGCGATGATCAGCGAGCTCAGCAAAATCAGCACTGGTGCGGCGAATTCAAAGACACTCGGGTCGAGTTTGAGCAACAGAAACGCACCGGCCACCCCGCCGAACGCGCCAATGACCACATACGTAATGGAGCGTACCGCTTGGCCTTTGAGTTCTTTGCGCGCGCCCATCACGCCACCGATGCCCGTGCCGACCACGCCAACGGTGTTAGAAGCGTTTGCCAATACAGGCGGAATGCCGAACGCGAGCAAGGCCGGGTATGAGACCAGTGACGATGCGCCTACCGCATAGCCCACGAATCCTGCGCCGATTCCGGCCAACAGAATCAGTAGTAATGAAGTTATGGAAAAGCCCGCAATCATTCCCCGTATCCTTGTCGCTCATCGACCGGCACATTGCCGGCCTTGAGCGAGAATACGCTGTTGAGGATTGGTTGCGGGTTTTATGTTGGAATGTGGACGTAGCTCCTCGCGGAAGCGATTCCCTCAGTCGCCTGAGGCGACAACTCCCCTCGCACCCGAGGGGAGCCAGAAGGAAATCAGAGCGCTTCGTTGTATTCGCGAACCTTGAGGGTGCGGTGGGAGGATGCCACGTTTTCGACGATCAGACGCTTCAGGGCGTTGTCGGCGGCAATGTGCTCGTCCAGCCAGGCGTCACCGAGCTTGACCAGCGTGGCGGGATCGGCGTAACCCGGGTACAGGCCGTTGAGCAAAGCCTCGGCCATGTGATAGGTCTTGTTGGCCCAGACCCAGTCCACAGTCTCGAAGTACTTGGCGGCGAACGGCTCGGCCAGATCGGGGCGCGGGGTGGCGGAGAAGCCACGGGCCACGGCTTCGAGCTGGGAGTTGGTCAGCTCGTCGTTGTGGAGTGCCTGATCCCAAGCCCATTCCTTGGCTTGCGTCGTGGCCATGGAGGCGCGGGCGCCGTAGGCGAACTCGCGGTTTTCCGTGGTCTCCTTCTTGGCGAGCTGCGCGTCCACGTCGTCGTTGGTCATCTCGTTGACGGAGGTGAGCGCTTGGACGATGGTCCACGTGAAGTTGTTGTCGATTTCGAGGCCTTCAAGACGCACGGTGCCGTCCAGCAGACCGTGTGCGTTGGCGGCGAATGCGGCATCGCCCTCCTCGCCATAGCCCAGGTAGGCGGTGGCGAGCTGGAACTGGGTGTCCGAGCCGGCTGCGGCGGCGTTGGCCAGGGTCCACAGCTCGGCGGCCACGTGGCGCAGCACATCGTCGCGGCGGGCTGGCGCCACGTAGTGGTGGGCGGTGGTGCCCATGCAGGCCAGCGCGTAACGGAAGGTGGTGGATTCGGTTTCCGTGGCCAGAAGACGCAGGGTCATGTCCACGAAGCGTTCGGCCGGGAATTCGCCGTCACGGGTCATATCCCAGAAGGCGAGCCAGGTCACGGCGCGGGCCAGGGCATCGTCGAAACGATGCAGGTTGGCTTCGGCGAATGCCTGGGATTCGGCGTCGAAACGAATCTTGGTGTAGGTCAGGTCATCGTCGTTGACCAGCACGAATGCCGGGCGCGGCTTGCCTGCCGCGGCCTCGACGATGGTGGTTTCGCCATCCACGTCGAGTTCGAACTGCTCGGTGCGCACGATCTTGCCGGTTGCGGCGTCTTCATTGTAGAAGCCGACGGCCAGGCGATGCGGACGCAGCACCGGGTGTTCGGCCGGCGCGCTCTGGGTGAGCTTCAGTTCGGCGATGGTGCCGTCCGCGTTTACGGTCAGGCCGGTGGCGATCGTGTTGATGCCGGATTCCTCCAGCCACTTGGCGCTCCAGGCCTTGAGATCGCGGCCGGAGGTCTTCTCCAGTTCGCTCAGCAGGTCGGCCAGGGTGGCGTTGGAGTAGGCGTGGCGGTTCAGGTAGTTGTGGATACCTTCGAAGAACTGCGTGCGGCCCACGTAGAATGCCAGCTGCTTCAGCACGGAGGCGCCCTTGGCGTAGGTGATGCCGTCGAAGTTGACGTAGGTGTCGTTGAGGTCGTTGATCGGGGCGACGATTGGGTGCGTGGTGGGCAGCTGATCCTGGCGCAACGCCCAGCTCTTCTCACCGGAGCAGAAGGTGGCCCAGGCGTCGTGCCATTCGGTGGCTTCAGCAGTGGCCAGCGTGGAGGTGAATTCGGCGAAGGACTCGTTGAGCCACAGGTCGTTCCACCACTTCATGGTCACGTAGTCGCCGAACCACATGTGGGCCAGCTCGTGCAGCACGGTCACCACGCGGCGCTCGGCCAGCGCGTCGGTCACCTTGGATTCGAACACGTAGGAGTCACGGATGGTGACCATGCCGATGTTCTCCATGGCGCCCGCGTTGTATTCGGGAACGTAGATCTGGTCGAACTTGGCGTACGGGTAGGGCACGCCCCAGGTCTTGGCGTAGAACGCGAAGCCCTTCTTGGTGATGTCGAACAGGTAGTCGACGTCCTTCGCGAAGGCCTTGGCCAACGACTGTCGGCAGTACTGGGCCATCGGCACGGTGCGACCGTCTTCGTTCAGGTATTCGGTGTGCCATTCGGCGTACGGGCCGGCGCAGATGGCGGTCAGGTAGGAGCTCATCACCGGGGTCGGCTCGAAGTCCCACAGACGGGTGCTTTCGTTCGGCTTGTCGCCGAGGGTGCCGTCGAGGGTTTCGCGCGGATCGTCCTCGATGGTGGCAACCGGCATGTTGGAGGTGACGATCCAGCTGGCGGGAGCGAGCACCTTGAAATCGAAGGTGGCCTTCAGGTCAGGCTGGTCGAACACGGCGTAGACGCGGCGCGCGTCCGGCACCTCGAACTGGGAGTACAGGTAGATGTTGCCATCGGACGGGTCGACCGAGCGGTGCAGGCCCTCGCCGGTGTTGGAGTAACGGCACTTGGCTTCGACGGTGACCTCGTTCTTCTCCTTGAGGTCGGTCAGTTCGATGCGGTTGTCCTGGAAGGCCACGGCTGGGTCCAGGGACTTGCCGTTGAGGTCGATGGATGTCACTTCGTCGGCAATCAGGTCGAGGAAGGTCGACGAACCAGGCTTCGCGTTGAAGCAGATGAGCGACTTGGAACCGAAGTTCTTCGCGCCGACCGTCAGGTCAAGGTCGACGTGATAGTGAATCGGCGCTTCGATAACGGCCTTACGTTCTTCGGCTTCAATACGAGTGAGATTAGAACCGGGCATGACTTCAATTACTCCTTACGGTCGTCCCTGGATAATCCGGACTACTTGGTTTCTACGGTTTCGACGTCCTGGGCGATGTCGGCCACGACGGGCACGATCATCGGCTTGCGGTGCAGCTGGCGCGCAACCCAGCTGCCGAGCGTGCGGCGCATGGTCTGCTGCAGCTTGTAGGTGTCACGCGTGCCCTGCATCATCTGGTCGTTGAGCTGTTCGACGATCTGGTGACGCACCTTGTCGAACTCGCTTTCGTCCTCGGCCACGGCGTTCAGGTAGATCTTCGGGCCGGTGACGACCTCGTGGTTGTCGGTGTCGACCACCACGAACGCGGATACGAAGCCCTCGGTGCCGAGAATGCGGCGCTTTTCCAGCTCGTCATCGGTCAGCTCGCCGACGGAATCGCCATCGACGTACACGTAACCGCACGGCACGGAGCCGACGACCGCGGCCTTGCCGTGATACAGGTCGACCACGTCGCCGTCTTCGGCCAAGACCACGTTCTGCGGGTCCACGCCGGTCTTGACGGCGATCAGGCCGTTGGCCACCAGGTGACGGTTCTCGCCGTGGATCGGCATGGCGCACTTGGGCTTGACGATGTTGTACATGTACAGCAGCTCGCCCTCGTTGCAGT
>ERZ827528.1867-NODE-1867-length-20796-cov-7.218987_pt1 | contig 20796 bp, 21 predicted proteins | sample MGYA00519768_ERZ827528 | MGnify/ENA primary metagenome ERZ827528 (study PRJEB31778, sample SAMEA3449343) | human gut metagenome | biome: human gut; feature: human-associated habitat; material: faeces | place: United Kingdom | collected 2010/2012 ...
CGAGATCGACGTCGAGCACCTCGACGGTGACCTTGTCGCCGACCTTGACGACCTCGGACGGGTGATCGATGTGCTTCCAGGAAAGCTCGGAAACGTGGATCAGGCCGTCAACACCACCGAGATCGACGAATGCGCCGAAGTTGACGATGGAGGACACGACGCCTTCGCGGATCTGGCCCTTCTTGAGCTGGGAGAGGAAGGTCTCGCGAACTTCGGACTGGGTCTCTTCCAGGTACTGACGACGGGACAGCACAACGTTGTTGCGGTTCTTGTCGAGCTCGAGGATCTTGGCTTCGATCTTCTGGCCGATGTACGGGGACAGATCGCGCACGCGACGCATTTCGACCAGGGATGCCGGCAGGAAGCCACGCAGACCGATGTCCACGATCAGGCCGCCCTTGACAGCTTCGATGACGGTACCTTCGACAACGCCATCGGCTTCCTTGATCTTCTCGATGTCGCCCCAGGCGCGCTCGTACTGTGCACGCTTCTTGGAAAGAATCAGACGGCCTTCCTTGTCCTCCTTGGTGACGACAAGGGCCTCGACGGTGTCGCCAACTTCGACGACCTCGTCCGGATCCACGTCCTTCTTGATGGAAAGCTCGCGGGAAGGAATCACACCTTCGGTCTTGTAGCCGATATCCAGGAGCACCTCGTCGTGATCGATCTTAACGACGGTACCTTCGACCAGATCACCATCATCAAAGTTCTTGATGGTGGAATCGACTGCCTTGATGAAGTCCTCTTCGGTGCCGATATCGTTGATGGCGACCTTGGCGACTTCGTTATTGTTCTGTGCCATATAAATAAATGGTTTCTTATAGTTGATGGATATTACTCGATATTCAGTTATCCGTGCGGCTGCCACAGACCTGCGGTACCCACGTAGGATACTGCCTCTCCTTCGGCAAACACACAATTGTTCAGTTTACAAGCACCCAGCCCCAAAATTCTAGGCGTGTCGCGCCTTGTTGACGACCTACATCCCCGCAGGCAATCCGCGTTCGGCGGCCTCCACGACATTAGCCAGCAGCATGGCTCGCGTCATCGGCCCCACACCACCCGGATTCGGCGTATATGCGCCGCACCTTTCCCGGCAGTCCTTGTCGATGTCGCCCTTGATGCGGTAGCGGCCGGCCTCCTCGTCGAACACGCGGCTTACACCCACATCGACCAGCACGGCGCCTTCCTTCACATCTTCCGGCTTGACGAACCCGGCAACACCCATGGCCGCTACGATCACGTCCGCCCTGCGCATATGGTCGCGCACGTCCTTGGTGCCGGTATGGCACAACGTCACCGTGGCGTTCACACCGCGACTAGCCAGCAGCAGGCCGATCGTACGCCCAACGGTAATGCCACGGCCAAGCACGCACACCTCCTTGCCGTTCAAGTCGATGCCGTACGCCTTCAGCAACTCGATGATGCCTCGCGGCGTACACGGCATCGGCGTAGTCACGTCGCCACGCACATGCAGCACCAGCTCACCCAGATTGTACGGATGCATGCCGTCCGCATCCTTAGCGGGGTCGATCATACCGATGATCGCATTGGAGTCGACGCCCTTCGGCAGGGGCATCTGCACGATGAATCCCGTGCACTCCGGATCGTCGTTCAGTTCCCTCACGGCCTGCGCGATCTGTTCGAAGGTCGCGTTCTCCGGCAGTTCGCGCTTGATGGAGCGAATGCCCACCTCTTCACAGTCGGCATGCTTTCCGGCAACATATTTGACCGACCCGGGATCGCTGCCCACCAGCAATGTTCCCAAGCCAGGCACCACACCCTGTTCCTTCAAACGCGCCACCCGCTCGCGCAGGTCCTCTTTAATCCGCGCGGACACGGCTTTGCCGTCGAGTTTTATGGACATGCCATCCCCTTCTATCGGTTCCTGCACTCGCGAGCGCGAGCACTACGATAAGATATCGTATCGGTTGCTTCGACGTACGGCCGCGAGAAAGGCGGAATGTGACATGCGAACGAATCGTGCATTGGGTAGATGCGTTGCTGTTTTGCTTGCTTCGGCGATGATGCTGGCGAGTGCTGCGTGTGGTATTGGCGGTCGTGAGGCCGGGGGTGACGCACAGTCTAAGGTTGTGGCGAAGACCGGTGTGATCAACGTGGTGGCTTCGGTTGGCCAGTGGGGTTCGTTAGCTGCGCAGATTGGCGGCAAGGATGTGAAGGTGACGTCGATTTTGACGTCTACTGGTGTGGATGCTCATGATTTCGAACCGAAGACCTCTGATTTGACGGCGCTGAGCAAGGCGGAGGTTGTGGTGGCCAATGGCGTGGATTATGATTCGTGGGCTACGAAGTCATTGTCACGCGAGGCGACGGTGGTTTCGGCCGGGCAGACTGTGGGGGCCACGAAGGGCGATAATCCGCATCTGTGGTTTTCGAAGGATGCGCGTTCGGGTATGGCCAAGGAGTTGGCTGCCGTGTTTTCGAAGGTGCGACCGGCGAAGAAGGCGTATTTCAAGAAGCGTTTGCAACAGTGGCAGCGTCAGGAGAAGCAGCTTGATGCGTCGATGCAGAAGTTTGCGCAGGGGCATGCGAAGGCTACGTATGCGGCGACTGAATCGGTGGCGTATTATCTGATGTCCGATTTGGGCGTGAAGGATGTGACGCCGCAGAGTTATGTGCAGGCGGTGATGAACGGCGGCGAGGTGGCGCCGGCCGATCTTCAGGAGTTCCAGGAACTGTTGGAGGCGCGGAAGGCGGATGTGCTGGTGAATAATCCGCAGGAGTCGTCGCAGATGACAAACCTGTTGACGGGTACGGCGAATAAGTCCGAGGTCCCGGTGGTCGATGTGACCGAACAGATGCCGAAGCAGTATGATTCGTTGACCGATTGGGTTGCGGCGTTGGTGGATTCGATTACCACCGCGATCGATCCCGAGTATGGGTGTACGTCGGATGGCGATGATTCGGACGGCGAGGATTCTGGCGAAGCCCAGGATTCGCAGGATGGGCAGTCCGAACAATCAGAGCAATCCGATAAGACGGATGCGAGCGCCGATGCGAAGGATTCGGATACGTCCACTAAGCAGAAGAAGTGCACTACTGGCGACGGCGATGACGCTTCCCAGTCCGGCGACACGAAATCCGGAACCGAGAACTAGATTCCCCTTTTCCGTTGGATGTTGTTTCGCCGGAGTCTGCCTTGCCGTAGGCTCCGGCGATGTATTTTCCCCGGCTGGAAAAGCGAGTGTCCATGGCGATGTCCATGTCAGGCCAACCTTTTCTTATTGAAAACGATTGTCAGCATCATTTGCGATAATCGAATACATCAGGATATGCCCGAGCAGTCAAGGAGGTACGGCCGTGCATAACCAGCCCAGTTACGCCATCGAACTGAACGACGCCGCAGTCAGACGCGGCGAACGCGCCATCTGGCAGCATGGCACCTTCGCCATCCCCACCGGCTCGGTGACCGCAATTGTCGGCACGAACGGCGCAGGCAAGACCACCATGATGAAAGTCGAGCTCGGTCTGCTGCCGTTAAGCCATGGCAGCGCCACCGTCCTCGGCGCTCCGGCAGGCCAAGCCAACGCTTCCATCGGCTATGTGCCGCAGAACTATGCCGCCGGCATCGAATCGAACCTCACCGCTGAGCAGTCAGTGCTGTTGGGACTCAACGGCACCCGGTTCGGCCTGCACCCCACCACGCGCACCCAACGTGCCAAGGCCTATCAGGCCATGGAGTTCGTCGGCATCGCAGACAAGGCGAAATACCGCTTGTCCGAGCTTTCCGGAGGCCTGCGCCAGCGTGTGGCCATCGCACAGGCCATCGTCTGCGACCCGAAGCTGCTCATGCTTGACGAACCGCTTGCCAACCTCGATCTTGCCTCGCAACGTTCCGTAGTGCATCTGCTCAACCAGCTCAACCGCGATCTCGGCATGACCATCCAGGTAGTGGCGCATGATCTCAACATGCTGCTGCCGATTCTGACCGGCGCGGTGTATCTGCTCGACGGGCATCCGCATTACGCGGATATGCGCCAAGTGCTCGACTCCGACCTGCTCACCCACTTGTACGGCACCAACGTGCAGGTGGTCACCACGCCTCAGGGCGATATGTTCGTCACGCCCACGGCGGACGAGCCTGCCGACGCCGTCCAAGACATGCACACCGCCGACGAGCTTGCACGCATGCATAGGTATTCCTCACACTGACTTTCACCGTTCGGGCCGGTTTTGCCAACACTGCGAACTCAGCCTGCCGCGCCCATTCCACTAATCATCCGAGCAAGGACCTTCCATGACCAACATCGATTTCAGCTTCGACCCAAACTGGATGGAGACGCTCACCACCCCGTTCATGACGAACGCCTTCATCGCAGGACTATGCATCGCGTTTGCGGCCGGAGTGATGGGTTATTTCACCATTGCACGCCATTCCACGTTCGCCGCGCACGCCTTGGCGCATATCGGCTTGCCGGGCGCGACCGGAGCCGTACTGCTCGGACTGCCGGTTTCGCTCGGCCTAGGTGCATTCGCGTTGGGCGGCGCACTGGTGATCGGCGCGCTGGGCAAACGCGTATCGGAACGTGAAATCGCCACGGGAACGGTTCTGGCGTTCGCCACCGGCCTGGGCCTGTTCTTCGCAAGACTGTCGTCATCGGCGTCATCGCAGATGCAATCGATTCTGTTCGGTTCGATTCTGACGATTACCACCGGGCAAATCGTCGGTTTCGCGATCTTCGACGTGCTGCTGCTTGTAGTGCTTGCCGTAATCTACCGTCCGCTGCTGTTCAGCTCGCTGGACGAGCAGGTGGCGCAGGCCAAGGGCGTGCCGATTGGCGTGATGAACGTCGCGTTCATGGCCATCATGGCTGGCGTGATCACCATCGCGGTACCGGCCGTGGGCACGCTGCTCATCTTCGCGTTGGTGATTACGCCGGCGGCTACGGCGAACATCCTCACCGGCACGCCGTTCAAATCCATGGTGGTGTCGGGGCTGCTGTGCTTGGCCGCCATCTGGGGAGGCCTTATGGTCTCGGCGATGTTCCCCGCTCCCCCAAGCTTCATCATCGTCACGCTGTCCACCCTGTTCTGGGCGATTGCCAAGGGCATCGAAGCCGTTCGCCATAAGTAGTCCGGCCTGCCCCGGCATCCCTCGCCATCAGGCATCTACCAGCGCGTTGGCAATGGCGGCGACGCCTTCCCCACGCCCGGTAAATCCCATGTGATCGGTGGTGGTTGCGGTCACGGATATCGGGCAGCCTGCAATTCGGGACAACACACTTGCGGCCTGCTCGCGGCGAGGGCCGATCTTCGGCCTGTTGCCGATGATCACGACGGACGCGGATTGAGGCGTATACCCGTGGGAGCGCAGATGCTCGACGGTGTCGCGCAACATGTCCGCACCATGCATTCCGGCTCCCCGTGATGTCTTCCCCACACCGAACAGCGAGCCGATATCCCCTAGTCCGGCAGCGGCAAGAAACGCGTCGATCAGCGCATGTACGGCCACATCGCCGTCGGAGTCGCCTTCAATGGCAAGACCTTCAACATCCCATCGCACACCGGCGAGCCACAGTTCGCGTTCCATATGAGGCTCCGTACCATCCGTTCCCATAAAGCGATGGGCATCGAATCCCTGACCTATGCGCATGGTCATATCTTCTCCATTCCTTTTCCGCCAGTCACGTCTGGCCAAGCTACAAGAGCCAGCCGGCAATACGCATCAATACACAACAGTATGAAACCGTGCAACGATATGAAAAAAGGAAGCCGTCACTGGGGCGGCTTCCCTCACATCTCATATGGTACCGGCAGGTGTCAGCCGAATCACTTCTTCTTCGACTTCTTCGAAGCCTCCACACGAGCCAAAGTGTCTTTGGCGGCTTCTTCCGGCTCCTGGGTGTGATGCTTCTCATCGCCGGGCTTGGCGGGGCTGTACCCCAGATTCACGTCAAGCAGACGCTGCGCTTCGCTCTCTTCGATCTTTTCGCTGAGAGCGATTTCCGAGGTGAGAATCGAACGGGCCTTGGTGAGCATGCGCTTCTCGCCGGCCGACAGGCCATGCTCGTCCACGTCGCGCTGAGCCAGGTCGCGCACCACTTCGGCGATGTTGTTCACGTCGCCGGTGGCAATCTTCTCGACGTTCAGCTTGTAACGCCTGGACCAATTCATTTCCTTCTCGATGATCGGCGTACGAAGAATCTCGAACACCTTGGCCACCTCGTTGGCGTCAACAATGTCACGGACGCCGACCTTCTTGGCGTTATCCACCGGAACATTAATAACCAGGCCATCGGCTGAAAGCACCGAAAGCTCCAGATATTCGCGGGTCACCCCTCGCACCGTCCGCTCGGTAATGGCCTCAACCCTTGCCGCGCCATGACGCGGATAGACGACCATATCGCCGACCTTGTATCCCATGAAACCTCCGATTGAGCTTGAGCGGACACACAAAAAACCTGAACGAGTATGCCATAGCCACTGGACTTGGAAAAAAGTCCGGAAAAATTGCACTTCGACGCGCCAAATGTTCCATTTTTAAGCATTAAAGCCGTACACTAATGACCATGAGCACAAATACGACAATCAATGACGATATCGTTGCCATCCAGGTCAATCAGGGCGACCTTGATCAGGTAAGCAACGCCACTTTCTATAATCCTCACGCCATTCTCGGCGCACATCTCGCTGAGGGCGAACAGGCTCAATACACCACGGTCCGCGTTTTGCGCCCGTTTGCGAAAACAGTCACCATCGTGACACAGGCCGGCGAATACGAGGCAAGGCACGAATTCAACGGGGTTTTCGTGGCCATTGTCCCCTCCGTTGCCAACGATGACGGCGGATACTCCGTGCCGGACTATCGCGTGAAAGTCTCCTACGAGGATGTTCCCGAAACCATTCAGGACGATCCGTACCGCTACCTGCCGACCGTCGGCGAAATGGACATGTACCTGTTCGGCGAGGGCCGCCACGAACGCCTGTGGGACGCGCTGGGCGCACATGTGCGCGAATACGACGATCCGATGGGCGGCGTGGACGGCACGCCTGGCGAAAAGGTGACCGGCGTATCCTTCGCCGTATGGGCGCCGAATGCGCATGCCGTGCGCGTGATCGGTTCGTTCAACGGCTGGGACGGCCGCTGCCATGCAATGCGCGAACTCGGGTCCTCCGGCGTATGGGAGCTGTTTATTCCGGGCGTCAAGGCCGGAGACGTGTACAAGTACCAGATTCTGAACGCCAATTGGGAGTGGGTCGACAAAGCCGACCCCATGGAACGCTCCCACGAGATCCCGCCTGCAACCGGTTCGGTCGTGGTCGATTCCAAGCATGAGTGGCATGACGAGGAGTGGATGGAACGCCGTGCGGCCACCGACCCGCACAACGGCCCGGTGACGATCTACGAGCTCAACGCACTGAGCTGGCGCAAGGACGTGAACAACTACCGTGAGCTGGCCGACAAGCTGGTCCCCTACGTGCAGAAGATGGGCTTCACCCATGTGGAGTTCATGCCGCTGGCCGAATACCCGTTCACCGGCTCCTGGGGCTATCAGGTCACCGGCTACTATGCAATCGATTCGCGCCTGGGCGGTCCTGACGACTTCAAATACCTGGTCGAGAAACTGCATGAAGCCGGCATCGGCGTCATCATGGACTGGGTGCCCGCGCACTTCCCGAAGGACGCCTTCGCGCTGGGACGTTTCGACGGCACCCCGCTGTACGAGGACCCGGATCCCACCCGCGGCGAACACCCGGATTGGGGCACCTACATCTTCAACTTCGGGCGCAACGAAGTGCGCAACTTCCTGGTGGCCGACGCCTGCTTCTGGCTGAACGAATACCATATGGACGGCCTGCGCGTCGACGCCGTGAGCTCCATGCTCTACCTCGACTACAGCCGTGAGCCCGGCCAATGGCACCCGAATATCTACGGCGGGCGCGAGAACCTTGAGGCCATCGACTTCCTCAAGGAGGCCAACGCCACCGCATACAAGAACAATCCAGGCATCATGATGATCGCCGAAGAGTCCACTGCATACCCCGGCATCACCGCTCCGACCGATGCGGGCGGCGTGGGATTCGGCCTCAAATGGAACATGGGCTGGATGCATGACACCCTTCAATATCTGCATGAGTCTCCAATCAACCGTAAATGGCATCATGACGAGATCACCTTCTCGATGGTGTACGCCTATTCCGAGCGCTACGTGCTACCGATCAGCCACGATGAGGTCGTGTACGGCAAGGGCTCGCTGTTCGGCAAAATGCCCGGCGACAACTGGCAGAAATACGCCGGCGTACGCGCCCTGTTCGCCTACCAGTGGGCGCACCCGGGCAAGAAGCTCACCTTCATGGGCAACGAGCTTGCGCAATGGGGCGAATGGGATCATGACAATTCCATCGACTGGGATTGCCTGAACTGGCAGGAGCATGCCAGCGTGCAGCGTCTCGTAGCCGACCTGAACAAGCTGTATAAGCAGACCCCGGCCATCTGGAGCCAGGACTTCACCCCGGACGGCTTCCAGTGGCTCACCAGCGACGACGCCGACCACAACACGCTGAGCTTCGTGCGCATCGGCACCAAGGGCGAGGAATGCGTCGTGGTGGTGAACTTCTCCGGCGAGGCATGGTCCGATTACCAGGTAGCACTCCCCCACGGCGGCCGTTGGACAGAAGTGCTGTCCACGGATTCCACCGTGTACGGTGGTTCCGGCATCTCGAACGGCACCTTCGAAGCGGATGCCGGCGAATACCATTCCCGCCCCGCTTCCGCACGAATCACCGTTCCTGCGCTTGCTGCGGTATTCTTGAAGCCGGAAAACTGATATACCCAGCTGAAAGGCAGCTATCGAAATGCTCAACTCAACAGCACAACAGCAGGCTCAGCCTCGCACCGTGCTGGTCGTCGAAGATGAACCGACGCTGGCCACAGCAATCGCTCAGCGCATCACCGCCGAAGGTTGGTCTGCACGCGTTGCCGGAGACGGGGCGAGTGCCGTCCAGGCGGCGGCCCAGCTGAGGCCAGATCTGGTCATCATGGATATCATGCTGCCGGTAATGGACGGTCTTGAGGCCACGAAACGCATCGTGGCCGACCGCCCGGTACCGGTGCTCATCCTCACCGCACGCGACGATGAGGCGGACAAGGTAATCGGTCTGGGCGCCGGTGCCGATGATTACATGACCAAGCCGTTCTCCATGCGCGAACTGATCGCCCGTTGCAAGGCGCTGCTGCGCCGGGTGGACCGGGCAAAGGTCATCGCCAAGAATGCGGAAAACGAGAAGGTTCTCGACTTCGGCTCGCTGATCATCGATCCGGCACAGCGCACCGTCAGCCTTAACGGCAAGGATGTTCACCTGACGCCCACCGAATTCGACCTGCTGGCGACCCTCGCCCGAAAGCCGAAGTCCGTGCTCACCCGTGAGAAGCTCCTCGAAGAGGTGTGGGATTGGGTGGATGCCTCCGGCACCCGTACCGTAGACAGCCATGTCAAGGCGTTGCGACACAAACTCGGCCCTGACATGATTCGCACGGTGCATGGCGTAGGATATGCCTTTGAGCCGCCATCCGACGGCGAATAAGGCTTCTACCCAAGGTTGTTGATGAACGTCAAACAGCGTAAACCGCGCTTCCAGGGCGCACGTCGTACCGGCGTGCGCCCTATCTTGTTCCTTCGCTCCCTCAAAATGGAACTCAGTGCCCTGATCGTGATCGCCACGGCGATCGCGTTCCTGGTGTGCTGGATCCTGCTCAAGCTCGATCTGAGCTGGTGGATCGCCATGCCCCTTACACTGGTGGTGGCATTGAGCTTCACCTATACGTTCTCCCGCGGTCTGACCGCACGCCTACGTCAATTGCGTGACGTTGCCGAGGCCATGGCGAACGGCGACTACAGCGTGCGCGTGCCGATCGACGATTCCAGCCATGACGAGGTGGAGCAGTTGGCGCGGTCGTTCAACGAGATGGCCGCCGAACTGCAGCATGCGGACAAGATGCGTATGGACATGATCGCCAACGTGAGTCATGAGCTGCGCACACCCGTTTCCGCCCTGCAGGCACAGGTGGAGAACATGGCGGACGGTGTGACCGAGCCGACACCGGCGAATCTGGAAAGCATTCTCAACCAGACGCACCGGCTAAGCGATCTGATCGCGTTCCTGCTGGATCTGAGCCGCATGGAGGCCGGGGCCGCCAGCCTGGATATCGAAAGGTTCAACTTCGCCGAGTTTCTTGACGACACCATCGAACCGCTGGAGATCGCCGACGGTGGGCATGCGCATATCATCGAAATGAACGTTCCCGACGACATCATGATCGAAGGGGACCAGGATCGTCTGCGCCAGCTGTTCACCAATATCATCGGCAACGCGTTGAAGCACTCCCCCGACGGCACGAATGTGCTGGTGGAGGCGCATGAGGATATTCCGCATGGCACTGTGGTGACTAACGTGGTGAACTTCGGCTCGCAGATCTCACCGGATTCACGCTCCGATATCTTCCGCCGATTCGTCCGCGCCAAAACCGGCCCAGGCACGGAGTCCGGCGGTACTGGACTAGGCCTGTCCATCGCACGGTGGGCTGCACAATTGCATGGGGGCACCGTTCAGGTGGTGGACGATTCCCGAGGTGCCAATTTTGAGATAGTGCTGCCCAAATACCATATTGTGGGGTAACATATGCTCTTGGGAAGAGTAATACGAGAAGGCAATTGAGGGCATCCGCAATCACATCACGTAATCATATCCTGTCACAGGTGCGTCTTCGGTAGGGACAACGGCGTCCCTACCTTCTTTTTTATCCGTTGTATTTTCTTGTTGTATTTGTGGCCAACCGTCGAAAACCGATTCCCGCCGTTTCTCCTTGTCGTGCCGCTTGTTCATCGTTTTTCCGTCCCGGTCTTTTTTCGCTTGTTTCCTACGCCCTGCAGCTGGCATGTTGACCGTAGAACCGAACTACAACATGTTGCAGAAGCATACGGTTAACGGCAACAAAAAAGGCCTCCCGAGGGAGACCTTTCATGCTATGGCGATTGCCGCGTGGATTCCTCGACGCTGAATCATGTCAGATCGACATCTCCCATAGCGTCGACCATCAACGGCAACGCATCATGAGACAGATCGTGCAACGCATCCACGGCGGTACGGATGGCGGCGACATTACCACCGTACTGCGGCATGCCGCTCATCATGCGCCAGACGGGATTGCTGGTATTGGCATAGGCGATGCCGACATGCCTATCAAGATTCCTGACCGTACTGTCAAGATTGGCGATAGACCGCTGAAGACAGGATTCTTTGCGTGGCCAATGCCGCTCCCCTGCTACGAATGTCGATTTCCATCCCGGCGGACATCGAAGATCCACAGGGTAAGGATATGGAAGCGTACATCATTGCGCATAATGAAACCGTGCGTGCCCTTAAGCGCATCGCCGCGGCGGTGGCCTGAATTCCTGCAAGCAGGCGCGCGCCCAGTCACGCACACTTCACAGCGCACAACGGCCAGCGCTGCAACATTCGTTCAGATATGACGAGTCCCCGCTCCAAAAGAAACGGGGACTCGATCAGTTTGGAATCACTTGTCACGACAAGTCGTCAGGCATATGGCGCGCATTCGTGCCATCACTTGCCACGCCTGTGCGAACGGCGGCGCTTCCTGTCTTTCTTGCTGTCTTCCTTGCCGTATTCACCCTTGTAGTACGAACCGTAGTAGTAATAGTTGCCGTATCCACGGTTGCGCTTCTCGTCGGCAAGGTTGAACACGTAGCCGAGCAGCGGCACGTCGAGATCGCGAAGTTCGTTGACGACGCCACGCAACGCGCTCTTATAGGTCACTCCACGTGCGGAGACCATGACCACGCCGTTGCCCATCTGGCCGAATACGGCGGCATCGTTCGCCACGGACATGGGCGTGGCGTCGATGATCACATAGTCATACTGCTGCACGGCCTGATGCACCAGTTCGTGCATGATACGGGAGTTGAGCAGCACGGAGGCGTTCTGAATACGCGGACCGGCGGGCATGATATGCAGGTTCGGCTTCCAGTAACGCTGTACCACGTTCTTGACGCTGACCTGATTGCTCAGCACATGAGCAAGACCGACGCCACCTTCGAGACCAAGACGCTTGGCCACGGACGGGTGGCGCAGATCGGCATCGATGAGCAGCACGGATGCGCCGTTCTCCGCGAGCGCGGCCGCAAGATTGCATGACACGGTGGTTTTGCCTTCGGACGGCATGGACGAGGTGATTACGATCAGGCGGCCCTTGTCGCCGTCTTTGGAGGTGACGAACGACAGGTTGGTGCGTATGCGGCGGAATTCCTCGGCGATGGGGCTGTCCGGCTTGGTGACGATAACCGGCTTGGTGACGTTAAGCACTTCGTCCTTGGGAATAATGCCGGCGATGCTGCCGTTGGGGTCGATGGACTGCAGGTCCATGAGGTCCTGCAGCTTGCGGGCCAGCAGGTCGCGTACGAGTGCCGCGAAGATGCCCAGTACGATGCCGGCGACAACAGCCACGGCGATGTTGAGCTTGGTGTTCGGCGAGCTTTGGGAGGTGGGTGTCTTGGCTTTCTGTACCACGGACAGTTTCACCATGGACTTCTTGCCAGAGGCGTACAGCTCGGAGGAGACCACTCTGGAAAGGGATTGCGACACTTCGTTCGCCAGCTGCGCGGACTGTTCCGGGCTGGTGGCTTCAACGGAGACGTTGAGTATGTAGGTGTCGGTGGGGTTGGTGGCGGTCACCATGGTGGCAAGATCGTCGGTGGTGATGGAGTTGTCGTTCAGTTCGTCGATCACCGGTTGGAGCACAGCCTCGGTTTTGACCAGACCCGGGTAGCTCTTGAGCTGGGTGGCGATGTAGGTGCCGGCTGCGCTCTGGCTGCTCACGCTGCTGTCGAGCGCGTCGGCGGTGGTGTTGTTGTAGCTGGCGAACAGCTGGGCCGTTGCCGTGTATTTCTTCTGCGCGGTCAGCGTGTATGCGGTTACGCCGACGACCACGAGAACGAACACCAGAATCGCTGTGAACATGTGCTTGCCGACGATGCGGATCAGATCCATCAGGGTCATGCCTTCGTCTGCATCCGATTCTGATCGTTCCGCGAGAACCACATTCTGCGGGTTTGCATCGATACGGTTCTCCGGGATAAGAATGCTGTTTTGTTGGGCTTTGTCTTCAGCCACGCTTCTCTCCTGTCTGACTGTCTCAATCATTCGCAGTTTACGGCTACGGGGGGATTATTTCCAGCAAAACCGGTTTTTGCATCAACACTTTCATAAGTGCTCACCGCAAGCGTTTACGCTTGTGTGTTCGGGGGTTCAGACGGTGAAGCGCAGGTATGCGCGGTCGTCGAAGGAGTCGAACCCTGGTTCGAAGCCTTTGGTCGTGGGAAACGGCTGATGCGATGCGGGTCGCTGGCTTTGAGTTCCGCGAGCGCCCTTTCGGATTGGTCAAGCGTGGGTTCGAGGAAGGGGTAGCCGTCGCTGGCGAGCACTATGTCGTCGCCGAGGGCGATCATGACGGTGAACACGGGGGTGGTGCTGGCCGGAATATGGATGGCGATCGGCTATGTGGGCGCCGGTCTGTTGAACTGCGTCACCATCATCGGCATTCCGTTCGGCATTCAATCATTCAAGATGGCCAAATTAGCGCTATGGCCGTTCGGCCCGCAAATCCACAGCTTGTAAATCACTTCAGATCACTTCACCCAGCATAGACGGCCATCGACTGCCGTCTTGCATATAAGTATCGAGGAGCTGCGGTCCGAACAGGCCGTGGCCACTGCACCCTCAGCAACGAAACACGTCTCATTTCGCTTATGGCAGCTCCAGAGCGGCAAGGCTCAAAAAACTGAACAGTCGCATTACCTACCCAAATGATTGCTAATGTCAGCCGCCTTGTGGACAGGTTAAAGAATATTTGCGATAGCGGCTTCTCTAACTGTACGTTATCGAGAAGAAGACATTCGTACCCCGTAAAATACGGTTACTCGCGCAGCTTGCTTGCCGCGAAGATAAACAATGGCAGCGCGGCGAACGCGTAGTTCTCGCACTGGATATACAGGTACACGATCAGGACAAGCCAGCAGATAACAGTCTTGCTCCAAACACCATGCTCGGCAGCTGCAGTATCGAAGACACGCGTCATGGAAACTATGGAAGCGATGACCAGCAGAACCAGGCCGATCAATCCGTATTCGGCGACGACGCTGGTGTAGGCACACATCGTCCATACGGTGTCCGCATTCATGCCGGCCGCAAATCCTGTGGCCGCGCCGCCGTTCATGCCAAGACCATTTAGTAGCTGCTCGGCCTTGGATGCGCCAGCCCACACCGCATTGATGATGTTGCCCGCACCATAACCGGTGAACATGGTCCATGGGTGGGCGAGCAAGCCGCAGAGCGGATCGAGGCTTTGGTAGATTCTCGCAAAGAACGAACCGTCTCCCTGCGCGCCGTTTTCGGCTATGGAAGTCAGCCTGGAGTCGGCAAGCACGCCCATCAGTCCAAGCAGGCATGCTCCGGCAAACTGCGCCATGCCACGCAGTCGTTGCTTCCGATCATGCCACGTGTTGTGCACGATGATGGCGATCAGCAGCGCCACAACGGAGTCGATGACGATTCTGGTGCCGGCCTGCATCAGCATCGCGCCGATCGCGTAGACGACGATGAGGTCACGCAGCCGTTTGGCATAGATGCTGTCGCGGCCTCGCATCAGCCACATGAGGGGCAGCAGTATGCCGAACAGGTGCATGCCGATATAGCTGGGTTCCGCGAACAGGAATTGCGGACGGCCGCCGCCCCACACCGAACTATCGGTGATGTACTGGCGGTACATGAGATGCGAGAAATAGTTGACGAGCGGCTCGAACCGCAGATGGATGGAGAACCATTGCACGACGCCCACGGCGAAGGAGCACCAGTAGGCCGCGATAAGCAGCCGGATCGGCATGTTCCAGGGGCTACGTTTGACATGGAAGGCGATGGCAAGCGCGCCCAACGTGGCGAGCATACCAAACAGCCCGGTGAGGCTCATGAATGCGGCGTTGAAATGAATGCCGAAACGCAGCCACCCGGGGATGGACAGGATGATGCAGGCGACCGGCAGCAGGAACAAGGGCAGATACTTCACGGCTACGATATGCAGCTGCCGCCAGTTGCATAGGCAGTAGACGGCGAATAACGCGGGACTGATCGGCGACCAGAACGGCGCGTACAGGCCGAGCGTGGTGCCGTCCACCGGGAGAAGCGCGATGCCCAGCAACAGCCAGATGACGTTCCGATCCTGCGTCGCCAGGAATCGCAGCATTGGGCGATAGGAAACGGAGTGCCCCGCCGATTGTCTGCCGCTCGCTTGCGCCTGTGCAGCGGCATCATCAATTGCGACGCCAGCCTTGGCCCTGGCAGCCACTTCGCATTCACTATTGTTCGGTCGAATCACACGCGCCCCTTTCCGCAACCAACCCTACTCGACATTGCACTATATGCACCCATTGATTTCACCGCGCAACGGATGATATTGCCACAACGATTCACGGCTTTAAATGTTCATTCGAACATTAACAGAACACGGAATATCATAAAAAGACAACACGCTTAATGTTATCTTTTTTAAACCGCCTGACACTTGCCGTAAACCAAGCTATGACAACGATTCACAAAACCACAGTACACAAAAAGTTCATTTTTCAACCATTTCACCTTCTATATGCGTGGTAGCATCAATAGCGAACACAGCAAGCGTTCACCCCACACAATACAAACCAGTCATACATAATGTTCATTTGCAACTACAAACGAACATGCATAATGCACATTATGCGCGGCTCATAGAAAGGCATTATCCATGGCAAACGAGAAAACCGTCATCACCGTGAATCTCGACATGTTCGACAAGGACGCCGACGCCAAAACAGCCGAAGCCAACAAGGTGGCGAAAAACCTGGGCATCAGCGATGAAGCACTCGCCAAGGTAGAGGATTTCAAGCAGGAGCTCACCGATCACGACGCTTGGGATCTGCCGTTCATGGGCTATGTGAACGAGGACGGCTACGGATACGCCTATGTGCCGGACGCGGCCATCGCCATGCATCCGTATTGGGACGCCCACAAGGAGTTCATGAATCTGCCGGATGACGTGCAGACCGCATTCGCCATCCGCATGCTGTTCACCCACCGCCCCGTCGACCGCTACGGTGCCGACATGTTCCTGCATTACCACCGCGGATTCACCGTCAACTTCATTGGCGAAGGCGCCAACAAATACTGATCGCCTCAAGCACCGGTTGCTTCAGCTCAAGCCGGCAGCAGCAAGGGCGCCGTCTGCCGGCTTTCCGAACTCCCTGAAATCCCAAGCAACCCCGTAGCGCATTTGATTGGCGGCACCTCGGATCCGCACCGTTCTTATTACCCAGCCGAGTCGTACCCCGATCGTCCAGGCAAACCAGCATACTTCGAGCAGCCCGCTCTAGAACAGACCTCCTGCATGCAGGTACAGGAACAGCACAGTCTGTAACACTACGAACACGGGCAACCCCCACACGAAATACCAGTCCCTGGTCTTGTGGTTGAATAACCGCATGGCAATAATGCCGCCGAGGGCACCGCCCATGAACGACAGCCCCATCAGCCATGATTCCGGCACCCGGCTCCAGCTTCCTCCGCTGGATCGGCCGGAACCCGCTCTCCCACCGCGGTTCCGGGGAGCCTCGCCGTTGGCGATCGCGATTCTCTTATCGGCGGCGAACACCAGCAAGGTGACGCAGTTCATCACGAGCAGATAGATCCCAAGGCCCCGCAGCATAACAGGGTTGAAGGCACGGAACATGCCGGCTCCGTTGAACGACACGAGGCCGCATTTCCAGGCGCACACCATGCCCCACGCCACAAGTCCCACCGCCGTTTCGAACCACCAGGCGACGTTATATTTGTTGACGTTTCGCTCCCACAGAATCAAACCCAGCAGCATGCCGACCGAGCCACCGGCGAGCGCGAGCAGCGGCATGAGCGCGGTGAGAACGCGTGCGGCCGGCGAATCGGCAGGTTGACGGCTGTTGCCGCGAATGTTGCGGTTGCGGGTGCTGCTGCGACGGCCGTCGGGGGTTCGTATGGTGCGATGGGTGACGACGAGTGTCAGGAATGTCACCAGGTTGACGGCGATCAGGTATACGAGGAAATGGGTCATGGTGGTTGTTGTTGGCTGGGTGGATGACGGAATGACTGATGCCGAATCGGACATGCGGAGGCTGATCCGGTAGATAGAGCAGACGGCAACCTGCCATTATTCATCGACCAAACGTCCGCTTTCTCTCAGGCTTGCGGCAAATTGTTCTTCCGTGATTTCTTCCGTCACCAGCCTGGAAATGAGTTTATATAGAGTATTTCGTTCTGGCTCTGGATCATCATCGATATCCAAATCAATTCTTTCCATTTTCAGGATGGCCAAAGATATGGCCATTGCAGTGCGCTTGTTGCCATCAGCGAAATAGTGATTTTTGGCTAGGTGAAAGGTGAGATGCGCCATTTGTCGGAACAGATCATCGAATCGTTCTTTCGGCGATTGCCCGAATACCAGCAGAAAAGTTGAATCAACAACGCTGCTTACGGAACCGATGTCGCTGGTTCTTTCCACGGTAAATCCGCCGATGTCGGCAAGTTGTTTCCTGTGTACCTGAACGATTGCCTGTGCCATTGCCTCAGCGAGGTCATCGGACTGAAAGACGAGTGGCGGCGCTTGGATATGCCACCACTCGTTAGTGTATTGCTCAGGCATTGCGCAGAATCCTGAAGGTGTTCTGCCACTTTGCATTTACTTCATCCAAGCTGGATGCAAGAGTGTTTTGGGGAAGAGTCAAGCCAACCTCGGAAGCGAGAATGTCATCGTTGGTGATTTCGACGCTTTCCCCCTCCTTGTAGACGTTCTTCCAAGCGGAGTTCTTTCGGTGGGAAAATCCCACAAGATCGAATGCCGTAAGAAAACCGTATTTCTTTGCCGTCCTGTCAACAACGGATAAAGTCCGTTCATCTTTTGCGGCTTCGCCCTCGGACTTTGAAATCCTGTTGCGCCCATACTTTCGGAAAGTGTAATAAACGTCCTTCTCGACTGGGCCGTAGGACCAAGCCTCGATCTTGTCTTCGAACAACGGCTTTCCGGTTTCGCGCAGGGATTCGACCTGCGCGAAATAAACAAGTTTGTTCAGCACAAGATTCGTGATGTCAATATCAGAGCCATGGCGAAGAATGAAAGCATTCGCTACTTGTATTGACTTCATGCCCCCTCCTCTGTCATGGAAATTTCTATGTTCAGATATATGAAGCTTGCTTTTGAAAGGATATATGCTACCAGTCCTTCTCTCAAAACACAAAGGCAGCATTCAATAATGCATTTGTCAGACGCTGTAAGAAATCCTTCATTTTCAGTTTGGCAGCATTCCGCACGCTAGGGCTGTCGACAAGGATAAGGAAACCACATATTGTTGCCGCAAAATCATGCGTCAAGGGATAGCTACAAAATACGTCGAATAGTGGTTTGGGATTTTCGAGGTGGTGACGTTTTCTTGGACTCCCCGACCGGGAGGGCAGCCCCCCCTTATGGCGAAGTACGGCAAGAAGCAGCGCTACAGGGCCGTGGACCTGTACATCAAATACGAACGCAACGCCGCCGGTGCGATCCGAGAGCTCGGCTATCCCAGCAGAGGCTCGTTGTGAATGTGGCACAAGGACCGGCCGAGTGCATTTAGATAGGAAACCGGCATAACCATTATCAACGTCAAATTGAAGTAGCCCAGAATGGCGCGTCGATTCAGTCCGAAAAAGCGGCGGGTTTTAGTCCGATTGAGCGAAAAGCCCGCCGCCGTTGCCTCTTCTTCTATCCCATCAGGGCGTGGGTCCGTCTGTACGACTCTCCCTCGAACCTGATTATCCTGCCGTGGTGCACGGTCCTATCCACGATCGCGGTGGCCATGTCCGGAGGGGCTGGTGACGTTTTCTTGAATGAGGTTGGTCACGGGAGAAATGGGATGAGGCATACGGTCGGTCTGGGTATGTAGGATTCGGGGGAAAGAGAGACCACAGACTAGAGGAGAATTGTGAACAAAAAGAAACAGGACGCGGAGAACGACAACCGCGTAAACGCCAAACACGGCGCACCGGCACATTCCCGAATCGCAAATGGGGGGGGGGCAGAGGAATTCCAGCATCGAGCTGCTGCGCATCATCGCGATGTTCATGATCCTCGCCCATCACTTCATCGTCCATAACGGCTACGACGTACTGAAACTCCCCCTGGGACCGGAGCGGATCTTCTTCCAGCTCGTCATGGCCGGCGGCGGCAAGGTCGGCGTGGTCATCTTCTTCTCCATCTCCGCATGGTTCTTCCTCGACAAGGAACAGACCATCAAATCCAACCTGAAACGCGTGTGGATCATGGAACGCGAACTCCTGTTCTGGAGCCTCATCCTCGTAACGTTCTACCTCGTGTTCGACCGAGCCGATCTCAGTATGAAACTCATGGTGAAAAGCATCATGCCGTTGAACACGGGCCTGTGATGGTGCGCCACCGCCTACGCCATCTTCCTAGCGCTGCTTCCCTTCCTAGCCAAGGGATTGAAGGCGCTCGGCCGCGAATACCATCTCAAGCTGGCCGCGACCGTGCTGGTCATATGGGGATTGACCAGCTTCATCCCCGGAATGATAGGAATCAACGACGGCTTCCTCGGATTCATCTACCTGTTCATTCTGATTGCTGCCTATAAGTGGTACATGGAACCGTTCACCACCAGACAGGTCTGGCTGATGATTGGCACAGGTCTCGGTTTTTTCCTGTTGTACACCTGCGCCTCCATAACATTGTCGATACTCGGGCACGACATGGGAATATATATCACCGGCGATTGGCGGTTGCCCGTCATCATAGTCGGCTTCGGCATGTTCCTGCTGTTTGACCGTGCTACTTTCCACAATCGAACCATCGACCGAATCGCGCAGTCCGCGTTCGCCGTGTACCTGATCACCGACTACGCCGCATCCGAAAAACTGCTCTGGGTCCGGTTGTTCAACCTGCAGGACCTCTACCAGCAGCCGCTGGCGATTCTGCAGATTCTCGGCATCCTGCTGGCGATCTACGCCACATGCACTCTGCTTGACTTCATCCGCCAGGCACTGTTCACCGTCACCATCGACCGGCGTCGCGGGCGCTGGTTTGACCTGCTGTGGGACAAGGTGTCCAACCGGATTCACGATTACTCGCATACGCCGATAATCGACTCATCTAGTACTCAAGCCCGCTGAAAGCGATAGACAACCATTCATTAGCTGGTAATCCGCGCGACCGGCACCTAGACGGTAGCGCGGATTACCCGTATACAGGCCATTACAGGAACATTAAAGAACGAACGTAGCCGGACCACCCACTGGGAATCGACTCTTGTTAGTTCTTCTGATTCGGCACGAGCATGATATCGCCGTCTGCTATGCCCTTGAGATGCTGCCCGTAGGGGCTCTTGCCGTAACGCTGCGCGGACTCCATGAGCTGGTCGCGCGTAATCCAGCCGTTCTCGTAGGCGATCTCCTCCACGATCGCGATCGGCAGGCCCTGCGCACGCTGCACGGTGCGCACGAACTCCCCCGCCTCGAACAGAGAGTCCATCGTGCCCGTGTCCAGCCACGCATAGCCTCGGCCCAGCGTACGCACGTTCAGCATGCCCGCGTCCAGGTACATGCGGTTCAGGTCTGTGATCTCCAGCTCACCTCGCGCCGAGGGTCTGACCCGCTTGGCGTACTCGACCACGTGCTCGTCGTAGAAGTACAGGCCGGTCACCGCGTAATGCGACT
>ERZ827528.1879-NODE-1879-length-20706-cov-13.643843_pt1 | contig 20706 bp, 20 predicted proteins | sample MGYA00519768_ERZ827528 | MGnify/ENA primary metagenome ERZ827528 (study PRJEB31778, sample SAMEA3449343) | human gut metagenome | biome: human gut; feature: human-associated habitat; material: faeces | place: United Kingdom | collected 2010/2012 ...
TCAGCATGATATGGACATGAGGGTTGCCGGTTCCCTTGTCATGGATAGCAAAGTCGGCGCACATTCCTTTGTCTACAAAGTTGTCCTTCACATAGGCACGCACAAGGGCAAGCTGCTGTTCGCCGGACAGTTCACGGGGCAGGGCTGCTTCAATCTCGCGGGCAAGCTGGCTGTCCCTTGCTTTCTCGATTTGCTCCACGCTGTTCCAGAGGATAGAACGGTCTGCAAATTCCGGCGGGGCGTGGGCAGGCAGCATGATCTCCGCATGGACAATGCCGCCTTTCCGGGTGTAGTCGTGGGTCATTCCGTCCCATTCATTTGTCAGCTTGGTTCCGCTGCGGTAAGCAGCTGCGGCAACGGCAGAACGGCCTGCGCTGCGCTTGATGATACTGACGGGGATATGACAGAAATCTATGGGGAACACCTCCTTTCAGTGAGGGGATAACAGGCTCTGTGGAGCCGGACAAACGCAAAGCGGGTGTCTGGCTGCGCAGAGCGCACAAGGGGTTTGGGGAGCGTAGCTTCCCATCGCGGACGAAGTACGCAACGCCCCCGGCAGGGCGCACAGCACCGGCAACGGTGTATAAGTGCGCCCTTGTAAACAAGGGACTTACGGCTTGTCCCCGGATTTCGGCAGTTTTGCGGCCAGTTCCGCCGCCCCCGGAAGATGGGACAGGGCAATCAGGAACGCCTTGACCTCTACGCCGGGAAGGTCGGGGGGCAGAGGGAAAATGCCCTCCAAAATGGCCCCGCGCTCAATCAGGCGGCGGGTGCGGGCCTTGCGTTCCTCGTTACGCTGCTTGTTCTCCAAAATCTTCTGGCGGTTTTCAAGCTGCCGGATCTCTTTCAGGACTTCTTCTCGCTCGTCTTTTTTCTGTTTCGCTTGGGTGGTGCTGTCTTTGTGCATATCGCTTTCTCCTTTGGCGGCTCCATCCAGCCGCGCTTGATATAATATTTCTGTAACTTGATAATGGCGTTGCGAACCGTGACAATGGCCGCTGATGTCGTGAAGCCTTCGGCCTCGGCAATCTCCTTAAAGGGCTTGCCCTCCCAAAACCGGGCATGAAGGCAGCTTGCCTGCCGGGGTGTCAGCGTGGCAAGGGCCTCCTGGAGCCGTTCCATCATCAGGGCGCGGGCGGCCTCCTGTTCCCGTTCCGTTTCTTTCTCCATCAGAATATCTTCCGGGGAGATGACTTGTTCCGGGAAATGGCGTTCTATGCCGGGGGAAGCGTCCAGAGAGTAACAGTGATAGTGCTGCTTGGCGTCATTTGCATTCTCTGCGCGGCTTTCCTCCACAATGGCGTCTGCAACCTCGTCCGGCACTTCCACAAAAGTGTCTTTCTTACAAATCGGGTAGTAGTATTTTTTCAGGTTGATGGTTTTCATAGGCCGCTTGTCCATTTCCGGCGTATGAAGTACCGGCGCAGCCGCCGGAGCGCCGCATGGATGGACTTCCCCGCCTGGGATGGGGTAATGCCCTCCATCGCGGCAATATCCTTCACTTTCATCCCCAGCATATACCGGGCATGGACGCGGCGGGCCTGCGCTGGGGTCAGAGAGGAAATCGCCTCATAGAGCCGCCGGAGCAGTTCGGCATATTCGGCCTGCGCCTCCTTTTCCATCAGGCAATCCTCCGGCGAAGGCTGCGCCCAGCCGATGGCGGCGTTCTCAATCCCATCATCGCAGTCAAGGGAGTAAAACGCCTTGTAGCGGTACATCTTGCGCTCCCTGGCGGCCTCGGCCCGCTTGTCCAGCAGGAACGCCTCAACGATTTCATCCGACACCTCCACAAAGGTGTCCTCGGTACAGAACGGGTAATACTGTTTGAGGTTGATTGTCTGCATAGGCCCGCCCTCATTCTGCCGGAAAAAGGCAGTCATAGCAGCGGCGCATATTCCGCAGGCCCCGCCGGATGGCAACGCTGACCTTGCTGCTGTGTACGCCCTCCCTCCGGGAGATTTCCGGCTGGCTGATACCGGCGATGTAGTAGGCCCGGACGCGGCGGGCCTGTGTCGGAGTGGCATGGGCCAGGGCCTCCGGCAAGGCGGCCAGCAGACGCAGATGGACGGCCCGTTCCTCGCGCTCCAAAAGGATTTCCTCCGGCGATCTGCCGTGTTCCAGCGCGTAGTTCTCCGTCCAGCTATATGCGTCCAGAGAGTACCAGGCGCGGTGGTAGACCTTCCGGCGCTCATAGTTGTTCATCTCGCGCTGGGCCTGTCGCATGACCTCCCAAACTTCATCGCTGACCTCCACAAACTCGTCATGCCGGTAGTGGGGATAAATCCACCGCAGATTGATTGTTTTCATAGGCTTACCTCCTGAAAATGGGAGAGGCGGGCAGCTTGTCCGCTGTCCGCCTCCCGCTGGGATAAGGGAAACAATCCCTTTCACTTGGTAGCCCGAAAAGGGGTCATTCGTGGGGTCTGTTTTCAAAAAAATCTTTGAAAATTTTTCTGACCGCGATAATGGAGTCCCGGACAGAATACTTTGAGCAGCCGCAAATCGTTCCGATCTCCGCATAGCTCAAACCGTCAAGGGCATAGAGCAGGAACCGGCGGCGCTGTGCCTCGGTGCAGGTGTCCAGGACGGCCATCAGCTCGCCCAGTGTTTCCATACGGCACAGGTAATCCTCCGGCGTTTCGCCGTAGATACCCACGCCCTCGGTGGCAACTATGTATTCGTCAAACTCCCGGCCATCCCAATGCCGCCGCTGCTCATGGGACAGGTTCTCGGCTTTGTGGTCGGCCCGGTCAAGAAATTCATAGACTTCCAGCGTGACCTCCACGGCCACAGCTTGTCCGTTGTAATTGATGGTGACTTCCATCGGCCTTTCCTCCGTTCAGATTTTTGCGGGAAAATCTGAACGGGGCGGCGGGGAACGGCACCGGGGACAGGGTTCGGGCCATGTTGGCCCGATGTTCCGGCCCCATAGGTATGAAAAAACGCCCGGACAGCAGAAAGCTATTCGAGCGCAAAAAACACGGTATTCAGTTACATTGTGACAATTTTCGCACTGGCTGCCAGACGGGGGCTGTTCGGTGGCCGGGATTTTTTTGACGATAGTGCAAATATCGTCTGAATTTGTCGGCGGTCAGTGTGCTTCATGGCGGCTCCCTCCTAAAGCCGCCGTGTCAGCGTGTAGGCGTCACTCCTTTGTCGAGGGCATAAGGAACGGCGGCCTTGATGTACTCAAAACCGCCGCAGTACCCTGAAAATCCATTATGGGCGCACGAAGCTGCCTGCCCTGCAACGGTTTTTTCTTTCCCCGTTTAGCGGGGCAGGATAGTTTGGCTTATTCGGTTTATTCTTGCTCTTGTGCGGCTGCCTCTTTCAGCCGTGAAAAACTCTCATCGCTGATAATGTGTTCAATCCGGCAGGCGTCGGCCTCCGCAGTTTTGGGGTCAACGCCTGCGGCGATAAGCTGCTCGGTAAAGAAACAATGTCTCTCATAGATTTTTTCAGCAACCTCGCGGCCCACATCGGTCAGATGGAGAAAGTGATCTTCGTCCATCGTGAGAAAGCCGCCATCCCGCAAAACAGCTACTGCATGGCACACGCTGGGCTTTGACACCTCCATGTGCCGGGCCACATCTACGGAGCGTACCATACCGAGTTTCTTTTGGAGAACAAGGATGGTTTCCAGGTAGTCCTCCCCGGACGGGGTTATTACTGGCTTCATAAACTCTTTGTTCTCCTTTGCCTGCTTTTGTTGCAATTCTTCCCATGCTTCACGAATAATCAAAGAAAACATCTTAGTGCGCCCCCTTTCGTGTCCTTGCTTGTCTGAACTTCCTAAATCGTGGAAAAGAAGTTATGCAGGCGCTGGCGATTATCGGCAGTCCATCCGCCGCTCCATTTGATTTTTCCATGCTCTATGAACATGAAATAATTGCAGCATTGAGCAATCAGTTCTGGATCATGCGTTATAATGAAAAGTGTTTTTCCCATCTTGCTCAATGCTATTAGGTTTGTAGCAACTTCGATCATGTGGTGATAATCCAGCCCACTTGTCGGCTCGTCAAAAACAAGCACTTCCTTATCAGACGCAATCGCACTACCAATGGCTACACGTTGCTTCTGGCCGCCCGAAAGGGACATAGGGTGCAAATTGCTAAATTGTAATAAGTTTAAGTTTTCTAAAATTTTCTCAGCCTGCTGTTTGTCGGCATATTCATTTTCACCCGGCAGGCTAAGCAAAATTTCATCCTCCACGCTTTCGGTAAATAACTGGTGGTTGACATCCTGCATGACCATGTAGCATTTATGAATACGCTGTTTTGCATTTAAGTTATCGCCACCAATCTGCAAGACACCAGTTGCCGATTTTTCTAATCCACACAAGCATTTGGCAAAAGTGGTTTTTCCGGCTCCATTATCCCCCAGCACTCCTACGATAGCGCCCCGTGGTATAGAGAGCTGAGGTATATTTATAGTTTCGTTTCGTCCATAGGAAAAACGAAAATCGGTTAAACTAATAGTTTCGTCATTCATCGGAGTTACAGGTATCTCTGATGTAAAAGTCGGATGCAGAGAACGTAGTCCCATTTTCTGAAGCTGGGCTTCTGACAGATTTCCAAAATCCACAGCGGACACATCTTTGGCAATCCGACCCTCTTTCAAATAGACAACCCGATCTGCCACCCCCATAAGATAGTACAGGCGATGTTCTGCTACGATAATCGTTTTGCCCATTGCTTTCCATTTCGCCACAACTTCTCTCAGATCGGCAATCGTAGCCACATCGAGGTTTGAGGATGGCTCATCCAGCACAATGATTTCTGGCTCCATCGCAGAAACGGATGCACAGGCAATCTTTTGTTTTTCACCGCCTGACAATGCGAACAGACTACGATCCAATAGTTTGTGGATTTTTAATTCGCCGGACACCTGACCGATCCTTTTATAAATTTCTTCTTTAGGCAAGCCAATATTTTCGCAGCCAAACGCAATTTCGCCCGTTGTGTCCACTGTAAAAAACTGTGACCGGGGATTTTGAAATACGGAACCAACAATTTTTGAGAGTTCGTATAAGGGCGTCTTAGCTGTATTTTTCCCATTTATAAGAACTTCTCCCGAAAGCTGCCCATAGTAGTATTCTGGCGCAAGACCGTTAATCAATCTGGTGAGTGTCGTTTTGCCACAGCCAGACTCTCCGCAAAGCAACACGACCTGTCCATCAGGTATTGTGAAATTCAGGTTATAGACACCGCTTTCCCTTTCGGTGCTTTGATAGGTAAAAGTGACATTTTGAAATTCAATCAAGAACACACACCTCCCTACAAAAGCGCCCATATTAGCAAGGCCGCCGACAATATAGCGATAATAGCATCGTAAAAAGTAAATCCGATATTTGCAATTGTTGTCCTATGTTTTAGACCGCCCAGCCCCCTTGTCAATGCCGCAGCGGATAGTTCATCACCGATTTTTACAACAGACATCATCAGAGGGATAATGCGGTATTCAAGGATTGCAGTGGGAGCTTGCCAAAATTTTTTCGTGCCAAATTGGATACTGCGCATACGCATTGCATCTGTAATAGCGGCCGACTCCTCTCCGAGTGTGGGAATAAACCGAAACACAACAGATATAGGAATAATGAACGCCTCCGGAATATGCCATTTTTCCATAGCGGCAACAAATTCATCAGTCTTTGTAGACTCAATGATGTAATACCCCAGCATAAAGATAGGGAAAAGCCGGATAACCATTGCGATGAGCAGAACGGAAATCATATTCAAAATGTCCGGCAGCACATACATACCTTGCGTGAGCTTTGCTACCAGCGCCAGAGCGAACAGCCCTCCATAAATGAGGGCCGTCCGCACCTGACGGTTTATAAGCAGTAAGGTCAATGGGATTATCGCCACAACAGCATCCATCGCAAGGTTCTCATATACAAAGAACATCAGCGTTGTTACAAATGCCATGAACAGGATTTTTGTGCGCGGGTCAAGATAAAACCCTTTCCGTTTTGGTGGTTGATAAGCCTCGTACTTTTCCATTAGACAATGCCCGCTCTCTCAAAGTGCTTTTTCAACATCTTGTGACCCAACAGGGAACCCAACAGTGCGCCTACAAAGATAATGGCAATCGCGGCAATGCCTATCCAAGACGGCATATAGCGGGCCAGTTCGCTTGCGTACTGTGTGCCCATCGACTGCTCAATGCCAGCCATGTATGTATCTGCCATTACCCACATAGGCGCCTGACAACCAATCATTCCGCAGGAAAACAGCCAGAAACCAACGACATCAATTTTGAAGCTCTTGTACTTTCCGGCCCGCAAGACCAAATCGGCAATAATACCGAAAACCACATAGCCGACAATAGCAGTCCAGGTATATCCCATCAGGAACCAGAATACACCGCAGATAACGGACATGATTGTTACCATACCGAATTTATCCGTTTTCGTCAGGAACAGCATGAACGGAATGCCGGAGATCAGCGGGATCAGGATATAGAGAAACGGATACAGCACCGGGATTGCATTGAGCATCCCCACGACAAAGAAAATGACAAGGTAAATAGCGGTATAGATACCGACATTGATGAGGTCTTTTGCCTTCAATTTTTTCGATTCCATTATGAAATCCTCCTTTTATTTTTTATCTGAACCGCAGTAGCGGAACAAATCTTTACTTACCGGCACCAAGTTTCCAACCGATAGCCTGTTTTCTCCCGCTGACAAAATCAGCGTAAATACCTTTTTGTTTAATCAAATCATCATGTTTGCCCTGCTGTACGATATGGCCGCCGCTCACCACAAGAATTTGATCTGCGTTTCGCACAGTTTTAAGCCGGTGGGCAATCATAATAATGGTCTTGTCTTTTGTCAGTTCCTCGATTGCGGCCTGCAAACGATCTTCGTTTTCGGGATCAACATTTGCGGTAGCTTCATCAAAAATGACAATAGGAGCATCTTTCAGCATGGCGCGGGCGATAGAAAGGCGCTGCTTTTCACCGCCGGAGAGTGATGCGCCGCCCTCGCCAATTAAAGTGTTGTATCCATCGGGCAGGTCAGAAATAAAATCATCGCAACACGCTTTTCTTGCCGCCTCAACAACTTCTTCATGGGTGGCGTCAGGTTTGCCAAATTTGATATTGTTTTCAATCGTATCGGCAAAAAGATATACATTCTGAAAAACCATGCTGATATTAGACATCAGTTCCGAAAGTGTATAGGCTTTCACATCCTGCCCACCAATCAGCACCCGCCCACTGTTTATATCCCAGAACCGAGCAATCAAATTGCAGATTGTTGTTTTTCCAGAGCCGGACGGACCGACAATCGCAGTCATGGTACGGTCAGGTATTTTGAAACTCACATCGTCTAAAATTTTCCGCTTTTCATAAGCAAAGTGGACATTTTGAAATTCAATGTCATGGGAGACAGGACTTTTATCAATTTTTCCTTCATCCATAACCGGCACTTCATCCAACTCATTTGCCCTGTCAATAGAAACCTCTGCCAGACGAAGTGTTGCCATACCGCTGCCTGCGCTCTTTAGCTCTCCGAAAATCATAAACGAGGCAACAATCATCATCAGGCAATAGGGCAACGGCATTGTGCCTTGAAGATAAAAGAAAACAGATAAAAGCATGATTGCAACGCTGAACAGATCAAGGATAATTTGCTGAAGCCAGAGATAAGGAGACATAGCTTTTTCCATTCGGGCATTTTCCTGGCAGCTATTATCAATCGCCTGTTCCATACGCTTATTTTTGTCGCGGTTCAAGTTGAACGCCTTTACAACGCTCATGCCCTGGATTGTTTCCAACGCAGCAGAGACCAGTGTTTCCTGGGCGGCCTGACGCAATGGAGCATTACGGCGTGTGCGCTTCTCCATCATGGAAGTGACCCACAAAAACAGGAGCATCGCAGCAACCACTAACAGACCAATCCGCCAGTCAAACAGCAAGATTACAACTGCAAACACAACAGCGTTGATAAAGCCGCCAAGAGTAGTAACCAGTACCACGGGAGCCGTTGTCTCAACATCGCTCAATATTGTTGTCGCAACTGCGGTTATATTACCGAGACTGTTCTGATTGAAATAGCCCATTGGGACAACTTTCAGCTTATCGCCAATCTGAATACGCTTTCCGGCAGCCATAAAGTAACCTGCATGAACACGCTGTAATTGAGAGTAGTATTGTGTAATGATTTTCCCGACAATGCTGACAAGCATTAGTCCTACGGCTCCAATGGCCGTATTTTGTCCGACATTACCCGTCACAAGTGCTGCAAGAACAACAAAGATCGCATAAAGTTGAAGCGCATGGAAAATAGCGTTCAACAGACCCAACCCGATTGATTTTTTGATGTTCTTTTGTTCTTCATTTGCGAACATCCAAATCTTTTTGAATACGCTTATCATACTTTCTCACCATCCTTTGCTCCAATGTGCGCCTGCCACATTTCCTTATAAAGTGGCGACTTCTTCAGCAGTTCATCGTGAGTGCCCATGTCAGAAATACAGCCATCTTTCATAACAACAATCGTATCCGAGTCTGTAATGGTAGAGAGACGATGGGCAATAATAATCAGTGTCTTGCCTGCAACCAGCTTGCTCACGGCCTGTTGGACAACAGCTTCATTTTCGGGGTCGATGTAGGCAGTCGCTTCATCCAGAATAACAATCGGTGCGTTTTTTAACATGGCGCGGGCGATAGCAATGCGTTGACGTTCCCCGCCTGAAAGATGCCCTCCGGCTCCACCAACATTTGTGTCATAGCCATTTTCAAGACTTCGGATAAAAGCATCACACCCCGCAGCTTTTGCAGCCTCCTCAACCTCTGCGTCAGATGCAGAAAGGCGGCCCATACGGATGTTCTCCCGGATAGTATCATCGAATAAATAATTATCCTGTGACACATAAGCAATCTGATCCGCAAGCTGCTTTTGAGGAATTGTCCGCAAGTCTTTTCCATCAAGGGTAATGGAACCCGAACCTACATCCCAAAAACCAGCAATTAGCTTTGTGATGGTAGACTTGCCGGAACCGGATGGCCCCACAAGGGCGGTGACAGTTCCCGGCTTGATGGTAAGGTTAATATGCTTAATCGCGTTGTCTCCGTCATCGTTGTAAGAGAATGAAACATCATTTAGCTGGATTTCCTGGCTATGCAAGGGTACTGTCTGCGTAGGCCGTACCAGTTCAGGACTATCCAGTAAGGCAGCAATCTCATTTACAACAGTGCCAACCATGCCGAGACTATCTGCAAAATTTGATGCGGCAATCAGTGGTCCGACAATGCCAAGGGACAGGATGATAATGGTAATCAGATTTGCGGCCATAATACTTCCGGCAGCATAGAACAAAACGCCTGCGGGAAGTACGGTAATCAGAACGGCAGGACAGATGGCATTGTACGCCGCCATTGCCCATTGGCAGCTTTTCATCCATTTATAGAAATAATCGGCGTTGTCACGGACAGCATCCGAATACTTTCCATAAGAAGCGGCGCTTTGATTAAATGCCTTGATAACCTCAATACCATTCACATACTCGACAACAGCATTGTTCATTCGCTGATTGATTTTTACCGATCCCTCATACTGCTGCGGATAGGTTTTCAAAATCGTTGCCATAAATGCCATACCTACCGGGATCGTGATAAGAGAGATCAATGCCATACGCCAATCAAGCACGAACAGGTAAATGACAATGAAAATCGGCACCAATACATTTGCTGACATTTCCGGCAGCAGATGAGCCAATGGGGTCTCCAGTCCTTCCACACGGTCAACCAGCGTATCTTTCAACTGTCCCGATGGTGTATTGAGAAGTGTTCCCATCGGCATACGGGAAAGTTTATCAACGATTTGCTTTCGTATATCCCGAAGCGCAAGGAAAGTTGCCGTATGGGAAACGCTTGTTGAAAGAATAGCGAACGTAGATTTCGCCAGATAACTCACCATAGCAACAATTCCCCAAAGAATATAGAACGAGAAATCTCGTTCTGTGCCGATCAGCCCAATTAGCATTTGAGCCGCAGCATAATACGGAACAAGGCCCGAAGCAACGCCCAGTACGGAAAGAAAAATTGACAGGATGTATCTGCCTTTGTACGGGCCTGCAAAGCGCAATAGACTTGAAGCTGTGCTTTGCTCATTTTTGTTCTCCATGTGACTACCTCCTTAAAAATGAAGTTAGGTTTTGCTAACCATATATTAAAAAAATATAGCAGCCAGACATAAGATAACAAAGTATGCTAACAAGTTGTGCAAACTAAGTTATCATTCGCTCAAAAAAATGGCCCTTGGAAATATCAAAGGCCATGCACTTCACGCCAGCCAGCCGTGAAAAATTTTGCGAGAGTGTTCGTACATTGCAAGGCTTCTTCTTCGGTATAATCATGCAATACCGTTTCAAAGATGCAGGAGTAATACGAATGGTACAGCATGTGCATCTCTTTGACTGTCAATTTGTGAAAAGGAATATTTTTTTGTTCCAATACAGCGTTAAGTTTTATCGAGTCCTCAACTTCTCGTTCTACCATCCAATCGGTGAAATCAACATACTTTGTTCCATCAGAACAGCGGAGGATTAGTTTGAACGCATCAAAATGTTTAAAGATATATCTGATAAATTCAGCCATTGCGTCAATCGATACAGACCAAATTTGATCGATATTCTCCACAGATACGAAGTCAAAGCATTTATCACCTGCTGCATCATATATCTCCTGCAATCCTTTGATGGCCGGATCGACCAATGCAGCGAACAACGCTTCTTTATCTTCAAAATGCCGGTAAAAGGCGCCGGTAGTAATCCCTGCCCCTTTGCAAAGCTCGCGTAAGTTTGTACGCTCATAACCATTTTTCAGAAAAAGTGTCCGCCCACTCTCCATAATTCTTTCGTGAGTAATTTCGTATGTTCCAACTGCCACGATCTCGCCTCCCTTCGTATTGTGATAACAGCGTATGCTAACTTAGTTATCATTATACTCCTGCAAAATGATTTGTCAAGGCCAAAATCTGGAGGTGAGAAAAATCAAAAGCCGGATTTGTTGCCCTTCACAACATTCCGACTCTTGTAAAGCGATTTTTATGCGTAAATCAACTCTTGAACAATAGTTTCCTCCGCCTGTGCTTTCAGCGTGTTCATCAGCCCCACCCAGCGCATGGGGTCACGGGCTTTCAGTTCCTCGGTGACGCCTGCCGCCTCCATCATGCGGGGCAGCATGGCGTCCATCCGTTCACGCGCCGCCCGGTCAATCTCCAACAGGTGCGGGTACAGCTTTTCGCTCAAAATCAAGCTGCTGTAAAGGCCGGGCCGGTGTTCCTTCAGGTAGCGTTGCCGCATACGGCCATACTTGCCAATGGGGGCCTCCGGCTGCTCGGACAGCTTCAGGTCGGGGATGTAGTAATCCCCGCAGCGGGTGTAAGTCAATTTGTTCATATTCGTCCTCCTTTGCACTGTGATGGTTAAACTGCGGCGCTGGCCGATACGATGGCCTTGCGCGGCTCCTGCCTGGGTAACTGACTGACGGTGGTAAAAATGCCCTTTTCCATGTCCTCGGCCCGGATCGCGGCCTTTGCCGCCTCCACTTGCGCCTTGCGCTTGGCGTTGTAGCGTTCCTCCCATTCCTTCTGCTTGCCGTTGGCCTTGCGGCGCAAGTAGTTCTGGTGAAGCCTGTCCTTGCGTTCCTCCTTCTTCCGCAGTTCTTCCTGTTCCTCCGGGGTCAGGGGAACAGGCTGCAAGGCGGGTGGGATATACCGGCCCACAAAATTGAAGTAGATTTCAACCTCCTGCGTGGTGTCCTGGCTGCCTTTGCGGGCGCGTTCATGGACAAGGATTTTCTCTACAAACTCGTTGAGCATGGTATTTGTCAGCGTGTCAAAATTTTCGTACTTGTCAATCAGGGCAATAAACTTCTCCGCAGATTTCCGGCTCTGCTCATAGCCGGTAACGGCCTTTTCCAGTTCCGTGATTTCCGCATTGAGGGCTTCCTGCTCTTTGGCGTACTGTGCGTCCAGGGCCTCATACCGGGCGTCCGGCAGCTTACCCAGGGCGTTGTCCTCATAGATTTTGCAAATCAGCCGTTCCAGTTCCCCGGCCCGCTTTTGGGCGGCGGCCAACCGTTTCCGCTTCTTGGATATGTCGGCGGTCTGCTGGGCGGCCTGCGTTTCCTGGACGGTGCGGATAAACTCGGCCCGGTCATTTTTAGAATACTCCGCGATGGCCCGGAGCATATCGGTTATCAAGGTCAGGACAGCCTCGGCCCGGATGCGGTGCTGTGTGCCGCAGAGCGTTCCGCATGGGATTTTGCTGTACTGGCTGCAAGTAAACTGTGGGTCACGCTTGCCGTTATTGACGCGATGGACATACATCTTGCCGCCGCAATCGGCGCAGTACATCAGGCCGGTCAGAGGGTGGGCCTCGCCCCAGCCGTCCGGGTAACGCCTGACATTTGCCCGGATACGCTGCACATTGTCAAAGGTTTCCTGGTCGATGATGGCCTCATGGGTATTCTCGAAAATCGTCCACTCGCTTTCGTCAACATAGTGGCTTTTCTTGTCCTTGAAGTGCTTGCGGGTTTTGAAATTGATGGTGTGGCCCAGGTATTCCCGCTTTTTCAGGATGCTCACAATGGTGGATGATCCCCAGCCGTAGGGGTCTTTGACCGGCTTCGTCCTGTTTACTCCTTCGTGAAAGCGTGCCAGATGGACAGCGGGGATTTCAACCTTTGCCTCGGACAGCAGCTTGGAGATTTGATAGGGGCCGTAGCCCTCCATCGTCAGGGAAAAGATACGGCGTACCACTTCGGCGGCTTCTTCGTCCACAAGCCAGTGTTCCCGCTTTTCATCCCACAGATAGCCGTAGATAACGGTGCCGGTCAGGTGCTTGCCGCTCATGCCTTTGGATTTGAACACGGAGCGGATTTTCCGGCTGGTGTCGCGGGCGTAAAACTCGTTCATAATGTTGCGGAAAGGGGTAAAATCGTCGTCGCCTTTCAGACTGTCCACACCGTCATTGATGGCGATCAGCCGGACGCCGCGCTGCCGCAAAATCTCCATAACCTGGCCGACTTTCAGATAATCGCGCCCCAGGCGGCTCATGTCTTTGATAACAATGGCCTCCACCCGTCCGGCCTCGACTTCCTCCATCATCGCCAGAAAGCCGGGGCGGTCAAAGCGGGTTCCCGATACGCCGTCATCGGTGAAGTGGGTGGGGTTCGGCAGCCCATTCCGGCGGGCAAAGTCCTCTAACATCTTTTTCTGGTTCGATATGGAGTTACTCTCGCCCTGTAACTCATCATCGCGGCTCAAACGCTCATACAGAGGGGTGATTTTCTCGTTTCTCATGGCTGTACCTCCTGAAATGAAAATGCTCTAAGTGACTGCTTCACTAACCATGACAAAAACCATGATTAAGAAGTCACTTAGAGCATACATCTCCGGTGACAAAAATGTACTTCATACTATTCTCACTCCTCACACATATTTACCTTTGCTTTTGCCTTCATTTGGCCGGATCACCGCGCAAAAGCCCCGCGGCGGAGAGGGCCGCCCATTGGGATCAGCCCGGCGGGCGCGCCGGCCGCTCCCGCCGAAAAAGTGTGTATCCTTGCCGAACAAAGGCGGCCAAATAAAACGCACCCGCCAAAAAAGGGGGTCAGCGAAGCCTGCCGCTTGACAGGACGGAACGCTGCCGCTCCTTTGGGGGTGCGTGGGTGCCGCGGCCGGAGGGCCGGCCCGCCCTAAAAAACAGTTTAGATTATACTGCTGCAAGTATCGGCAGTCAATGCTGCATATTGGCAGAGATTTTTACTCTATTTCGGCGGTTTATTGGTGGGAAAATAGAAAACGCGAAAGTTGAAAAAAATTTTCTTGCAATACGGTGGGAGATGCGATATGATAGAATCGATCCCCCCCTGTGGGGGCCTTTTATTTTTAGCAAAAAATTTCCCCCGGCAGCGGCACTTGGCTACCGGGGGAATGTTATTTACAGGTCGATCCGCTCAAAGTTTTTCTGTGCCTTTCGGCAGCTGAGGGCGGTCATCCCCACAAAGAGCAGCACCCCTGCCGCCAGCACGATGAGCTGCATCCCAAAGCCCTCGGTTTGGGAGTTCATCGCCGCCATGCCGGGGAAATGGTGCAGCGCTTCCGCCAGGCAGATGACCGCAAACCCGGCGATACTATACAGGATAAAGGGCTTGCCCAGCCCATAGGCCGTGCGGAAAAAACCGCCGAGAAAAACGCTGTTAAACAGGGCGAAAAGGATGAGCAGCCAGCCCAGGAGCTCGATGAGGACGCAGAAGGTGTACTTGGCCCGGACGACATCCTGCTTTTTGCAGGGCAGCAGCGCCGTATACAGGATATCATTGCTCTCCCTTGCCATCTGGAAGGTGTAGAAGATGCCCAGCGTGATGAAGAACCTCCCCACCAAAATGGGATAGCCGGGGATCAGGGTCATAAGGGCAAAGGTCAAAAAGAAATAGGTGATGGGCGCGGCAGTGAGCCGCAGCTCCTTTTTGAGCAGCTTATTCATGCTTCTCCCTCCTTTTCCAGGTGCACCATGATCTCCTCCAGCGTGGGTTCCTCCACCGGCAGCCCCTCAAACAGCGGGGTCCTCTCCCGGCGGATGAGCAGGGTATCCCCCGCCTTTTCCCGGCAGCGGCCCAGCACCGCCGCCTGCTGTTCGGCGGTCAGCCCGCCCTGCCGGCGGATCAGCCGGTAGCTCTGCTGAAATTCCCCGATGGGCCCAGTGGCCAGAATTTCTCCCTTTTGGATGTAGGTGATATCATCGGCGCATTTTTCCAGGTCGGAGGTGATGTGGGTGGAAAACAGGATAGCCACGCCCTCCTCCGCCAGCCGCAGGAAAATTTCCAGCAGCTCCTCGCGGGAAACGGGGTCCAGCCCGCTGGTGGGCTCATCCAAAAGCAGCAGCTTGGCATGGTGAAAAAGAGCCAGCGTCAGCAGGAATTTGACCTTCATGCCCTCGCTGAGCTCCCGCAGGCACTTGCTCTCATCCAGCGAAAAGCGCCGCAAATAATTCCGGTAGGCGGCATCATCCCAGCCGGGATAGAAGGAGGCCGTCATGCGGGCGATCTCCCCGACCCGGCGGCGCTGATAGTAGCTGGTGCCCCCCGCCGCGTAGCCGATCTGCTCCTTGATCCGCTGTTCATTTTGGGCAAAGGGCAGCCCAAAGTAGCGGATCTCCCCGGCATCGGGGTGGACCAGCCCCAGGATGGATTTGAGAGTGGTGGTTTTACCGGCGCCATTGCGGCCGATAAAGCCCATAATGCGGCCTGCCTCCAGTGAGAAGCTGACCTCACTCAGAGTAAAGGCGGGGTATTTTTTGCGCAGGCCCTGCACCTGCAATACGGTATCGTTCATGCGGTTTCCTCCTTTTTGCGGGCCAGCAGACCCTGGTAAACATCGGTGACCATGGTGCTGATGACCGTTTCCTCCAGATTGAGATAGCCGGTGACCAGCATACTGGCAATGCCATGGATGAAGATCCACAGCTCGATATGCAGCGTATAGGCGGCCTGTTCCTCCAGCCCGGTGTTTTTCATGATGAGGCTGATGATCCGGCGGGTCAGCTCATCCTCCGCGGGCTGCGGCTCGCCGGTCCTGTCCCGCATAAAAAGCACCTTGAAGAGCTGGGACTGCCGGCGGGCAAAGCTGATGTAGGCCATGCCGGAGGCCTTGTAGGGCGGGTATCGGCCCTCCTTCATCTGCTGCTCGATCCAGCGGTTATATTCGGCGTAACCGGCGGCAAGGACATCGTGCTGCAGGGCGCCCATACTGCTGTAATTGCTGAAAATTGGCTGGGTGGAACACCCCAGCGCCGCGGCCACGGCCCGGGCATTCACCGCCTCCATCCCCTTTTGACGCAGGATCTCCAACGCGGCGGCGATGATCTCCTCTTTGGTCACCTTTACTTTGGGCGGCATAGCGGTCTCCTTTCTGATAGCTTATGTTATATATCATATGTTATTGTATAGCCGTACCTCTTTTTTGTCAAGGCCCGGCGGCAACTTTTCCCTGGGGCGGTTCCCCCTTTCCCCCATGGTGAATAGCATGGGATGGGAGCATCCCCTTAGCGCGCTCCCGGAAAGGTTATGAGAATTATGGAGATTTTTCATCTTGATGATATGACCCCCGGCCAGCGGGCCGAGGTGCTGGCGCTGCGCACCGAAAGCCGGATGCGGCGGCGGCTTTTGGACCTGGGGCTGGTGCCGGGCACCCGGGTGGAATGCGTGGGACAAAGCCCCGGCGGCGACCCCAAGGCGTATCTCATCCGGGGGGCAGCGGTGGCCATCCGCAGCGAGGACGCCAGGACCGTAACAATGCGGCGGGTGGTGGTGTGATGGCCCGCCGAACGGAAATCCCGCCGGGGGAGGTCATCACCATAGCCATGGCCGGCAACCCCAATGTGGGCAAAAGCACGCTGTTCAACGCGGTGACCGGCCTGAACCAGCACACCGGCAACTGGCCCGGCAAAACGGTGGCCAGCGCCGAAGGGCTCTGCCGGCACGGCGGCAAAGCCTACCGTCTGGTGGATCTGCCCGGTACTTATTCGCTGCTGGCCCATTCCGCGGAGGAGGAGGTGGCCCGGAATTTCCTGTGCTTTTCCCGGCCGGAGGCGGTGTGCATCGTCTGCGACGCCACCTGCCTGGAACGGAATCTTAACCTGGTTTTGCAGACCCTGGAGATCACCCCGCGGGCGGCCATCTGCCTGAACCTGATGGACGAAGCCAAAAAGCGGAAACTGCGCATAGAGCCCGCCCGGCTGGAGGCGCTGCTGGGGGTGCCGGTGATGGGCTGCACCGCCCGGCAGAAAAATACCCCGGCGCGGCTTTTCTCCCTGCTGGAGCGGGCCACCGGGAGCCAAAAAGCAGCACGGTCCTATATGCCGCGGTACCCGGAGGAAATAGAAAAAGCACTGGTCCCGGTGTGCCGGGTGCTGCAAAAAAAGGACTGCCGGGGGCTTGCCCCCCGGTGGGTGGCGCTGCGGCTGCTGGAGGGCGACCCCACGCTGATGGAGGAGCTGGACCGGCACCTGGGGCCGGATTTCCGGCGGGACGCGGGGCTTTTTATAGCGATGACAGAGGCGGAAAGACTGCTGGCCGAAGGGGGCATTCCCCAGGGAGAGCTGCCAGACCGCATAGTGGCCACACTGGCCGGGGAAGCCAGCCGGCTGGCCGCGGCTGTGGTGACCGGAGAGGAAAAAAGCTACTCCACGGCCGACCGAAGGCTGGATAAGGTGCTGACCGGCCGCCGCTGGGGCATCCCCATTATGCTGGGGCTGCTGGCAGTCATCTTTTGGCTGACCATCAGCGGTGCCAATCTGCCCTCGGCCCTTTTGGCCAAGGGGCTGTTCCGTTTGCAGGATCTGCTTAGCGGGGCGCTGCTGGGGCTGGGGGTGCCGCTTTGGCTGCACGATGCCCTGATCCTGGGCGTTTACCGGGTGGCGGCCTGGGTGGTTTCGGTGATGCTGCCGCCGATGGCGATTTTCTTTCCGCTTTTCACCCTGCTGGAGGATATGGGTTACCTGCCCCGGGTGGCCTACAACCTGGACCGGCCGCTGAAACGCTGCGGCGCCTGCGGCAAGCAGGCCCTTACCATCTGCATGGGGTTTGGCTGCAATGCCGCCGGGGTGGTGGGCTGCCGCATCATCGATTCGCCGCGGGAACGGCTGCTGGCCATCCTGACCAACAGCTTTGTCCCCTGCAACGGGCGGTTCCCCACGCTGGTCAATCTTATCCTGCTCTTTTTTGTGGGAACGGTGGCGGGGCCGGGGCAATCGGTTCTTTCCGCACTACTGCTGACCGGATTTATCCTGCTGGGGGCGGCGGCCACCTTTGCGGTGACCGGGATCCTTTCCCGGACGGTGCTGCGGGGCGTGCCTTCCTCCTTTACGCTGGAGCTGCCGCCCTACCGGCGGCCCCAATGGGGGCAGGTCATCGTCCGCTCGGTCTTTGACCGGACGCTGTTTGTGCTGGCGCGGGCGGTGAAGGCGGCGGCCCCGGCCGGACTGCTGCTGTGGCTCATGGCGAACCTGACCATAGGGGGGAGCACCATTCTGGCGCACTGCGCCGGTTTTTTGGAGCCGGCGGGGCGTGCCCTGGGGATGGATGGGGTCATTCTGCTGGCGTTTCTCCTGGGACTGCCGGCCAATGAGATCGTAGTGCCCATTATGCTGATGGGGTACCTTTCCCAAGGGGTTTTGCAGCAGCCGGAGGGGCTGGCGCAGATGCAGGGGGTCTTTTTGGCGAATGGGTGGACGCCGGTGACAGCCCTGTGCGTGATGCTCTTTATGCTGATGCACTGGCCCTGCGCCACCACGCTGATGACCATACGGAAGGAAACCGGCAGCCTGAAATGGACACTGCTGGCGGCGGCGCTGCCCACCCTGTGCGGGACCCTGGCCTGCCTGCTGATGAATGGGCTGTACCAACTGGCGGCATGAGAAAACGGCCCATCCCAAGGCGGGGTGGGCCGCTGAACGGCTGATTTGGGTTTATTACAGGTCGGCCTTGGTTTTTCCGTAGCGGGTCATCAAAAGCTCCGCCAGGATGGAAACGGCGATCTCCTCCGGGGTCTCTCCACCCAGGGAAAGCCCGATGGGGGCATGGACGGCCGCCAATTGCGCCGGGGTGATGCCCTGTGCGAGCAGCTTTTCCCGGATAGCGGCAATTTTACGGCTGCTGCCGATCATGCCGGTATAGGCGGCATCCCGGTGATGGAGCACCCCGCCCAAGGCTTCACCATCGGTGGCGTGACTGAAGGTGGCCACCACATAGTAGGCGCCGGCAGGCAGGGGCACTTCGGCCAAGGCGGGGCCGAAATTTTCCAGGGGGATGAAGTGATCGGCAGCGGCAATGGCGGAGCCGATTTGATCCTCACCTCTGGTATCCAGCAGGGTGGTGGCAAAGCCCGCCAGCCGGGCCGCCCGCAGAAGGGCCAAGCCCACATGGCCACCCCCGACCATAACGAGCTGGGGACGGGTGCTACGGCAACTTTCGATAAAGACGGTGAGCGAACCGCCGCAGGCCTTTCCTTCGGCGGAAAGCGGGGAATCCAATTCATAATGGCGGACGGCGTTTTTGCCCTCCGCCAGCAGGGAGAGGGCATCCCGGTGGGCCAGCTGTTCCCCGGCCCCGCCGCCGATGGTGCCAAAGATGGTATCCGCCGAAAGGACCAGCATTTTGCCCTCGGTGCGGGCCGTTCCGGACGATTCCACCAGGGTGACAGCGGCATAGGGGATGCCGGCTTCCAGCAGCTCGGCTTCCTTTTGGGCAAGCTCTAGACGATCCATGAAAGGGACCTCCTTTACTGTTCGTGCTCCACATGGTCGATGATGAGCTGCATGAAGCCCTTCATCTGCGGGGTGAGCCATTTATTCTTGTGGTAGATGATGTGCTGATACATATTGGACTTGAACTCTGGCACCCGGAAGGGGACCAATTCGCCGGATTTGAGGTACTCCGAGGCGACATACATGGGCAGGACCGAATAGCCGACATTTTCCCGCACCATGCGGGCAACGATCTCGGTGCTGCCGATCTCCAGAATTGGGGCGACAACCAGGTCGTGCTCCGCCAGCAGGCGTTCAAAGGGAACGCGGTAGCTTTCGCCGGCTTCGGTGAGGACACAGGGGTAGGTGACCAGCTCCCGCAGGGGGATGGGCTCGCCGCGGGCGGCCAACTGGGAATGAGGAGCGGTGACAAAGACGGTTTCCTCCGGACGGCACAGCGGGATCTCCCAATCGGGGCTATACTGCTTTTCATCCACAAAGTAGATGAAATCGACATCGTTGCGGCGCATCATTTCCAGCAGGCCATCGGCCGTGGAGGTGCGGACGACGACATTGACCCGGGGGAACTGCCGGTGGAACCCGGCAATGAGCCGCCAGACCACCGAAGCGCCCAGGGATTCCATGGTTCCGAGCCGCAGGGTGCCCTCCGGCTCCGGGGCAGTGCGAACGGCATCCCGGGCGCGTTCCGCGGCCTTGATGATCTCCCCGGCCTGATGCAGGAAAGCCTGCCCGGGGGCGGTAAGATTGACCGAACGGCCGATGCGCTCAAACAGCGGAACGCCGAGTTCGATTTCCAGCTGACGGATCTGCACGGTGACGGCAGATTGGGAATAGCCTAGTTCCTGCGCAGCGTGGGTAAAGTTTTGCAGCTCCGCCACCCGCAGGAAGGTGGTAATATTGCGAAGTTCCATTTGCTCTGCCCTCCCTATATTGGAAATTACCGTATTATCATAACAAATTTTCATTGTTTGGTCAAGAAAAAATAATGATGTTGAGGAATTGGATTTCCTCTTTATAGTATTTTTTGAAACAAAAAGAAGCACCCCAAATGGAGTGCTTCTTCGTGGTGCACCATCAGGGACTCGAACCCGGGGCCCGCTGATTAAGAGTCAGCTGCTCTACCAACTGAGCTAATGGTGCATATGAAGTTATAAACACACCCTGAAAATTGAACAACGAAAGTGCGGAACAAAGATCTGCTTGCTTGGTCAAGCCCTCGACCGATTAGTACACGCTAGCTTAACATGTCACCATGCTTACACATTGTGCCTATCTACCTTGTAGTCTTCAAGGGGTCTTACCTGATTGACTCAGTGGGATATCTTATCTTAAGGCCGGTTTCACGCTTAGATGCCTTCAGCGTTTATCCGATCCGCACATAGCTGCCCAGCTGTGCCACTGGCGTGACAACTGGTGCACCAGAGGT
>ERZ827528.1893-NODE-1893-length-20599-cov-6.792251_pt1 | contig 20599 bp, 10 predicted proteins | sample MGYA00519768_ERZ827528 | MGnify/ENA primary metagenome ERZ827528 (study PRJEB31778, sample SAMEA3449343) | human gut metagenome | biome: human gut; feature: human-associated habitat; material: faeces | place: United Kingdom | collected 2010/2012 ...
TGTTGTTGGCTTTTTCTTCCTTCTTCTTCACGGGGGCTGCCGATCAAAGTATTATCGATAGCGGTAGTTCGGCGGATTTGGCGGCTGTTAATAATCAGGTGAAGAATTATGCCGGTTCACGTGGAGCGCAGTTGGCAAGCTATCTGATAAACGACTGTTTCGGCATTTCCTCTTTTTTTATACTTGTTTTTCTGGCAGTGGCAGGATTGAAGTTGATGCGTGTACGTGTGGTCCGCTTGTGGAAGTGGTTTATTGGTTGCACGCTTTTATTAGTCTGGTTCTCCATATTCTTCGGATTTGCTTTTATGGATCATTATCAGGATTCTTTCATTTATCTGGGCGGCATGCACGGATATAATGTCAGTCGTTGGTTAATCTCACAAGTAGGAGTACCTGGTGTATGGATGATCCTGTTGATAACTGCTATCTGTTTCTTTATATATATAAGTGCGCGTACTGTTATTTGGTTGCGTAAACTTTTTGCGTTGAGCTTCCTAAAACGCGAAAAGAAAGAGAAGGAAGAAGTCATCCCGGAAGGGGAAGGCGATCAGGAATTCACGACTTCCCAACCGCAGGAAGTGGAGTTCAATTTGAAACGGACGTATAAACAGACACCTCCTCCGGCACCTGTGATGGATATACAGGCTGAAGAACCCGAAGATGAATTCCTGGTCAACCAGCCGGATCCGGAAGATTCTCCTTTGTCTGATGGAAGTGAAGGAGTGACGATGGTGTTTGAACCGACTGTTTCCAACCCTGTTCCCGCTGTACAGGACGAACCTTTGGAAGAGGCGGAACCCGGGTTTGAAGTAGAACCTGCGACTTCTGAAGAAGAATATGAGGGACCGGAACTTGAACCTTATAATCCTACTAAGGATTTGGAAAACTACCGCTTCCCGACTATCGACCTGATGAAGCATTTCGAAAATGATGATCCGACGATTGACATGGACGAACAAAATGCAAACAAAGATCGTATCATCAATACATTGCGCAGTTTCGGAATCGAAATCAGTACGATTAAAGCAACGGTAGGACCTACGGTAACTCTATACGAAATCACTCCGGAGCAAGGAGTACGTATTTCTAAAATCCGTGGTTTGGAGGATGATATTGCATTAAGCCTTTCTGCTGACGGTATCCGTATCATCGCTCCGATACCGGGTAAAGGAACAATCGGTATTGAAGTGCCGAACAAGAATCCGAAGATTGTTTCCGGACAAAGTGTGATCGGAAGTAAGAAATTCCAGGAATCCAAATATGATCTGCCTATTGTATTGGGTAAGACCATCACGAATGAAGTCTTTATGTTCGACCTTTGCAAGATGCCGCACGTATTGGTGGCGGGTGCAACCGGTCAGGGTAAGTCAGTAGGTTTGAATGCTATTATTACTTCCTTATTATATAAGAAGCATCCGGCAGAATTGAAATTTGTACTGGTCGACCCGAAGAAAGTAGAATTCAGCATCTATTCGGTGATTGAAAATCATTTCCTGGCCAAACTTCCTGATGGAGGCGAACCGATTATTACAGACGTAACGAAGGTCGTGCAAACCCTGAACTCTGTTTGTGTAGAGATGGATACCCGTTATGACCTGCTGAAGATGGCGCATGTACGTAATGTCAGAGAATATAATGAGAAGTTTATCAACCGTCGTCTGAATCCGGAAAAGGGGCATAAGTTTATGCCGTATATCGTAGTGGTTATTGATGAGTTCGGAGATTTGATTATGACTGCCGGTAAGGAAGTGGAACTTCCGATTGCCCGTATTGCGCAGTTGGCACGTGCTGTCGGTATTCACATGATTATTGCTACACAGCGTCCGACTACCAATATCATTACGGGTACGATTAAAGCCAACTTCCCGGCGCGTATCGCTTTCCGTGTATCTGCCATGATGGACTCTCGTACTATTCTTGACCGTCCGGGTGCTAACCGTCTGATTGGTAAGGGGGATATGCTCTTCTTGCAGGGAGCTGATCCGGTACGTGTACAGTGTGCCTTTATCGATACGCCGGAAGTAGAAGAGATTACAAAATTCATTGCCCGTCAGCAAGGTTATCCTACTCCGTTCTTCTTGCCCGAATATGTGAGTGAAGATAGTAATAGTGAAGTAGGGGATATTGATATGGGACGTCTTGATCCGTTGTTTGAAGATGCGGCCCGGTTGGTTGTTATTCATCAGCAAGGTTCCACTTCATTGATTCAGCGTAAATTTGCGATTGGCTATAATCGTGCCGGGCGTATAATGGATCAATTGGAGAAAGCCGGAATTGTTGGGCCTACGCAAGGTAGTAAGGCGCGTGACGTATTGTGTATTGACGATAATGATCTTGAAATGCGATTGAACAATTTACAGTAATAGTTCGTTTATTAATCAAATGAGAAAGTACATTTTTAGTGTTTTAATAGCTTTACTGTCTTTGCCTGTGATTGCTCAACAACAGCAGTCACAGGCTAAAGTCATTCTTGACAAAACGGCAGAGGCGTTTCGTAAAGCTGGTGGCGTGAAGGCTGATTTTACTGTAAAGGCTGTGGCAAACGGCTTGGTAGAAGGTGCTGAAAACGGAACAATTCAGTTGAAAGGAGAGAAATTCGTACTGAAAACATCTGATATCATCACTTGGTTTGACGGAAAAACGCAATGGAGTTATGTGACAAAGAATGATGAAGTGAATGTCAGTAATCCGACGCAGGAAGAGTTACAGCAGATAAATCCGTATACATTTCTGTATATGTATCAGAAAGGATTCTCTTATAAGTTGGGGGCAACCAAAACGTTTCGTGGAAAAGCCGTTTGGGAAGTCGTTCTGACTGCCAGGGATAAGAAACAGGAGTTGGAACGTATCACTCTTTTTGTGACGAAGGACACTTATGAACCTCTATATATTTTGCTTCAGCAGCGTGGACAGCAGACACGTAATGAGATAACCGTTACAAGTTATCAGACGGGGCAGAATTATACGGATCGTGTTTTTACTTTTGATAAAAAACAATATCCCAATGCAGAGGTGATAGATTTGAGATAACATGTTTTTATAACAAAACAATAAAGATAAATTAAAATGGCAGAAATAGAAAAAGTGAAATGCCTGATTATAGGTTCAGGACCTGCCGGATATACGGCAGCGATTTATGCTGGACGTGCAAATTTATGTCCGGTACTATATGAAGGATTGCAGCCGGGCGGCCAGTTGACTACTACGACAGATGTAGAAAACTTTCCCGGTTATCCGGAAGGTATCAGTGGTCCGCAGTTGATGGAAGATTTGCGTGCACAGGCAAGCCGTTTCGGAACAGATATTCGTTTTGGTATCGCTACGGCAGCAGATTTAAGCAAAGCTCCTTATAAAATAACAATTGACGGTGATAAAGTGATTGAAACGGAATCATTGATTATTGCTACCGGGGCAACTGCTAAATATCTGGGACTGGAGGATGAAAAGAAATATGCCGGAATGGGTGTAAGCGCTTGTGCTACTTGTGACGGATTTTTCTATCGTAAGAAAGTGGTTGCTGTAGTTGGTGGAGGTGATACTGCTTGTGAAGAAGCGGTTTATCTTGCCGGTCTTGCATCCAAGGTATATCTGATCGTTCGTAAACCTTTCCTGCGTGCATCGAAGATTATGCAGGAACGTGTCATGAACCACGAGAAGATTGAAGTTCTTTTTGAACACAATGCAGTTGGTTTGTTTGGTGACAATGGCGTAGAGGGTGTAAACTTGGTGAAACGTTGGGGTGAACCGGACGAAGAACGTTATAATTTACCTATCGACGGTTTCTTCCTGGCTATCGGACATCAACCGAATACTGAAATATTTAAAGAGTATATCGATACGGACGAAGTAGGTTATATTATTACAGACGGTGATAGTCCTCGTACGAAAGTGCCCGGAGTTTTTGCAGCGGGAGATGTGGCCGATCCGCATTATCGTCAGGCTATTACAGCCGCGGGAAGTGGATGTAAGGCTGCCTTGGAGGCAGAACGTTACCTTTCTTCCAAAGGGCTTGTGTGATAAATATATCTTCGGTGTAAACGAATGAATGATAATTATGCCTTTTGGGGTGTGATTGATTATAAATAAAACGGTGAACATTAGTATTAAACTAGCGTTCACCGTTTTGTTATTCAGGTACGGAGATAAATGATGTGGATTCCACGTCCTGTTGAGTCAGTACCGTGAAATCCGCATGAAATATAGTTAGCTTTGTTTAATAAGCTTCTATTTCATCAATCCATAATTCGGCAGGAATTACTTCCGGGCCATTGTTCTTTTCAAAGTTAACCCCATTGCGCAGTGTGCCGCCATTCTTAATCTTAACTTTCAGGAAAGTAGCCTGTGTTGGCTCAAATTCAATGGAATCAGTGAATGCAATTCGTCCTGTTTCCGGATAATCGTGTTTCAAGGCTTTTTCAGCTACCGGAGTGTATTGTTTGCCATCTGCTGATACTTCTACGGCAACTCCTCCTGCAGGAAGAATTCTCATAGCCGGATTGAATAAAGAGCCGAAAATTATTTTGCTGATTTGTGTCGGCTTATCCAAATTAACGATAAATTCCAAGTCTTTACCTTCAACAATGCCAAAGCTGCACCACGGAGTATAAGAAGCGTTATTTCCTCGTTTACCGTTGGTCAGTCCGAAGGTTGTCTTGTCAGCTCCTAATACATCGTTTTCATCAAATATATCGCCTGTCCATCCCATCTTATAATTAACAGTATAGGGCTTTCCTGTCAATAAATTACCGTATAATGGCTTGTGAGCTACTTTACCCAGCATTTTTCCATCTTTGAAAGCAGCGGCTTTCAGGTCGATATTACCTTCCAGAACGAAAGGCTTTTCGTACACTGTGGATGTTTTACTAGGTTCACTGCCGTCCGTAGTATATCGGATTTCTGCATTCGGATAGAAACTTTCCAGCATTACCATTAAAGGAGCGTTTTCATCCGCGTGCGTATTTACGTTTACGTCAAAGAAGTTGAGACAAGGTTTGGTGTTCATTACTTCCAAACGTTCAAATTCAGTTACCATTCGTTCGCAGAAATTCTTCCAGTCTTTGTTTGCGTTTTGTGTCCATGCCGTTTCGGCGATAGCCATTGCACGCGGGAAAGCTTGATAGTCTGTACGTTCGGAAGTCTGCATATATTCTCTCCATATATTACCTTGTATTCCGATGATATGCTTCTTGGCAAGTTCGTCTGCATCATCCGGGACAGGGTTGTAGCTATATGTTTTTTTCAGTGTGTTGTATCCGCCGATAGTAGTCGGGGCAATTTCAGGTTCTTCCTGGTAGTAGTCCAGATATACATAAGGGTTCGGAGTCATGATTGCATTATGTCCGGCTTTGGCAGCGTTCATTCCTCCTTCTACACCACGCCATGACATAACAGTCGCATTTGGAGCCAGACCACCTTCGAGGATTTCATCCCAACCAATGATGTTTCTGCCTTTGCCATTCAGATATTTCTCCATGCGGGTAACAAAATAGCTCTGCAACTTATCTTCTTTACTATGCTTTATTCCGTCCGTCTTGCTGGGAGTCGTATCATCTTTCAGTCCTAACTGGCGGATTAGCTGCTGGCAGAAAGCACTGTTCTTCCATGCTGTCTTGGGACATTCGTCGCCACCGATGTGAATGTATTCGCTAGGGAATAATTCAATTACTTCATCCATCACTCCTTCAAAGAATTTGAAAGTTGTTTCACTCGGACAGAACACCTGTTCGAATACCCCCCATGTAGGAGATACTTTATAAGTCTGTGTAGAATCACATGACAGTTCCGGATAGGCAGCCAGTGCAGCCAACGCATGTCCCGGCATTTCTATTTCGGGAACAACGTTGATATATTTACTTGCAGCATAAGCTACTACATCTTTTATTTGTTCCTGTGTGTAATACCCTCCATGTTCTTTTCCGTCGAATACTTGCGGATAATTTACATAGTAATAGTCTACCAATGTCTTTTCACGTTTAGAACCGATTTCTGTCAATTTAGGATATTTCTTGATTTCGATTCTCCATCCCTGATCGTCTGTCAAATGCCAATGGAAAACATTCATCTTGTTCATTGCCAGCAAGTCGATAAACTTGTAAATATAGTCAATCGGTACATAATGGCGGCAAACATCCAGCATCAGTCCGCGGTGAACAAAACGGGGCGAATCTTCTATTTCTACAGCAGGAACCGACCAGTTTGCTTTCTTATCCAACTGGTTTCCGTAAACCGCCGGAGGGAGTAACTGATAAAGTGTCTGTACGCCGTAGAAGAACCCGTTCGGTTGAGAAGCGGTAAGCGTGATGAGACTGGGAGTAACGGATAATTTATATCCTTCCTTCGGCATACCTTCTTGTACAACAAAACAGATTGCTGATTTTCCATCTGCACTTTCTGCCTCTTTCAACGAGATTCCTGCTGTCTGTTTTAAACGTTCGGCCAGGCTGTCGGCAATACCTTTAACTTCCGGAGCATCGGCAGGAATTACCAGACTGACTTTGCTGTTTAGTTCAAAACGTCCTTCCTGTGGGAGAATTTGATTGGGTTTGGGAACGATGTTGTACTCGTTCACCGCTTCTTTTGTCTTTTGGCAACTGGGGGCAATCATAAGCAGAGACAAAAGAAGAAGAGAAATACTTTTCTTCATGGTCAAAATGTGTGTTAAGTTATAAATAGATTTGACAGGGCAAATGTACTTGTTTTAATGATAAGTTCCAATGATATGGAAATAAAAAAGCCGGAACGGATTCCGGCTCTTAGCTAAAGTTTTAGATTTACATAGTTATATATTAAGAGAGATGTTTTATTTCAGAAGTTGTTCTTCAATGATTTGCACATACTTTTCCGGCGTAGCACCAACCTCGATTATCGGTTTGCCGCCTACCGGGATGAAGAATAACGTAGGTAATGCCTGTACACTAAAATGGCTACATAAATCTTTTTCTTTATCAGCATTTACCTTATAGAATATAACTTTTCCTTTATATTTTTCAGCTAGTTTCTCCATTTCCGGAAGTAGACGCATACATGGACCGCACCATGTAGCCCAAAAATCGATAACTATCGGTTTGTCTCCATTATAGATGAAATCATTTCCTTTTCGGTAGTCGAAAATGTGTTCGAGGAAGAACTGGCGGGTAATCGGATTCAATTTACCATCTTCAACTTTTGTTTCCGTCACTTTAGCTTCCGCTTCCGGTATAGGAACCATATCGAATGGTTGAAAGTAAATTTTCTGATGAATATAGTCAATAGATATAATTCCATAGTCCAGTATCTTTTTGCCTAATACGGAACGTTTCAAGAATGGGTTTTTCACTGCTATGGCATCTTCAATCTTTGTTTTTACAAACATCGTTTCAGGTAGGATGAGGCTTTCCTCTTCTTTCCTTGTTTCTTTATATCCATTGGAGACTTTTTGGTTACTTCCTTTGGTATATTGTGTGTTCCATGTATTGAAATCTGCTTCAGTAAGATTCACCAATCCTTCACTCCATGTATCTAGGACAAGAGATATCGGCTTTCCCTGGATGTTTATCGGGCATACTACTCCTAATCCCGTTATCAGGTTAAAATTTTCCCGATAGTTAAGTTTCATATAAGAAGGGCGGTAGGGCTGTGTAATCGTAATTTTCTTCCGTTGCATGTCAATGGTTAATACAGAAGTGCGGAAAACAGCACCACTTAATACACCCATAACCCCTAGCTTGCGTAGATAAGGTTCGTCTTCTAATGTGAAAGCCGGAAGATCGTTTGCAAATGTATTTTTACCAATAGCTACTGTTCCCATTTCATATACCTTTCCAACAGGTACCTGTTTAAATACAAAATCTTGGTAAGAACTAAAAGTTCCTCTCTTTTCTGTATTGATGTGTAACTTTTTGAGAGCTTCAGGAAGTAGAGCGTTATGTCCCGATAAATCAAGGACAAAGTCAGCTGCTTCACCATTTATAGTGGCTTCCACGATAATTTTTCCATCAATAGTTTTGAATGGAATGACCTCTGTCATACTGTTTTGTGTTTGTGCACTGATGCCTCCTGTGATACAAAATGCAAGCAAACAGAGATACATTTTAGTTATTATTCGTTTCATATATTCTTTCTGTTTAAAGTTTATTTCTCTTTCCTGATTTCAATTCTTTTCTCTTGATTATCTTTTTTGATGATAATATAGCCGGTATCACCAGGTATAGCATTCATAATTTCTTCTACGGCCATCTGGCTCATGGGGCAATCTTTAAGAGAAGTTCCGTTGATATTAATCACTTCGTCGCCGAAAGCAACTGTATCTTTCATGCTATCCCATATAGTTGTAATTTCGAATCTTTCGTTGCGCGGTAATATGCTTACGTTCCAAAGAGAGGGAACACCTCCCATGTCGGTTTTTCCTTCTTCAAATGGGAGGAAGTAAAAACGTCTCCGCATATAATCAATAATTACTTTACCATATTGCAGTAGATCTACTCCGATGATAGTTCCATTCATGACAGTTGTTGTACTACCTACGTTCGTGAATTCTTTTCCCATGATATTGATGGAAGGTACAGATACTTTTTTAATATCTACCGGCTTGCCCAACCCTGTTATTCCGGCAGCTACGATACCATATCCATGATTGGTAATTTGCGAAATGTCAGCCAACCTGTTGTAATCTTCCGTACAATAAAGCAGAAAGCCTCCTGCACCTGTGTCGAACAGAACTTTTAAATCATTGTTTCCTAAGCGAACGTTGACAATGGAATGATGTTCAGTTTCATCCAACAGCGGAATTCCATCTGTAACTTTTAACTTTTCGGGACGATAAGGATAGTTGATTACCATTATTTTAGAACGGGAATCGAATGTTACTACCGACTGTGCAAAGGCATCTCCTCCAAGAATTCCGACAACTCCCAGTTCTGTGAAGAATGGATTCTTAGGTAGTACCATCGTTTTCAACTGTTTGATTTTGTAGTTCTTTCCGATGGAAATATTTTGTACGTGGGCTTCCTGATAGTTGGAGCCTTGTGCATTCACATCGGAAATGCGCATATATCCTGCGGCAGTAGCTTTCATTTCAGTTGCGGCGTCATACATAGTCCCGGTTCTTCCTCCTGTATCGACGATGTATTTTACATTTACACCATTAACAGTAACGGGTATAATGATTTTCTCCTGAATGAATTCATAAGGAATGGTATCGCAAACTTTATTCTGGATTTGCGCTATCGTTTCTTGTCCGCAGTTTAGAAATAATAGCAGCCATAAGCCGGTCAGTATTCCTATTCTTTTCATGTCATTCTTTTTTGTAGATAATATTCTTTATTCCGGAAGCAGTTTCAATCGTTAGCTTCGTCTGTTTTTTCTCTTTCAATTCTGGTATTCCGTTCAGAATACTTTCGCAGAAGTCATATTTTTTAGTAGGTTTGCCATTAATCTTAATCACTTTGTCTCCTGCTTCTATCTTACCTTTCGTGCTGCTCCAGACAGTAGATACATATAAGTCTCCGTCTTTGACCGTCAAATCGAAGTTGTTGCATTGATTGTTGATTTCATTATCCGGTTGGAAAGCTTCAAAATAGAATCTTCCACGTGGATAGTCGATAGTCACTTTTCCGTATTGCAATAACTTTACACCTAGTAATGTGTAAGGGTGTTTATCTGTGTGGGTCGTTAAATTGCGGAATTTGGTGGCTCCTACTGACAATAAGGGAATATGTACTCTATATGAAGATGCTTTATCTGCTTGTCCGGCTACTCCGATGCTTCCTTCCCCATATCCTTCAGAAACGACTTCCATAGATGCCTCCGGTTTAATTCTCTCAAAATCACTTTCAATAAGAGATAACAGACTGGGACTGCCTGTATCAAATAATACGGTGATGTTGCTGACCGGAGCGATCTGTACATTGACAATTGGCATTCCTCCTTCTTTGGTGAAATTCAGCATTTTTCGTAAAGATACTGTAGAAGGCTTTTCGGCAGATGTGACTATGATATTTTTAGTCTGCGAATCAATGCTTACAATAGTACTTGCAAATAAATCGCTTCCGATGATACCATCTACTCCAAAACATTCCCAGCCTTTTACTTCATTGATGATTAGCGACGGGGCATTTTTAAAGTTAATAACATCATCGGGAGTCGTCAGATTTTCTATTCGCGTAGTTTTGTAATAGCTTTCCACGTTATTCACATCTGTCACCTTCATAGAGTCTGTTGCTGTTATTTGTAGTGCTTGACAGGCTTTAGTGGTAAGTGCGGTGCGCCCTCCGGTATCAAAGATAAAAGGGCGTGCATTGCCGTTCACTTTCATTTCGATAACCATTTTTTCGCCTACTATCCGATAAGGTATAGTTGCTTTATATTGTTGGGCTAATAAAGGGACCGCCATGCAAAAGGCAATGACGGTTCCTATTATACGAGTATATTTCATAGACTAATCTTTATTTGCTGACTTTTTCTGCTTCCAAGATTGCTTGGTAAGCATTAACGATACCTCCGGAAATACATAGGTCATCAAAAAGGAATAAATCTTGTGAAGGGCTATCGTTCACGCGGATTCCTTTTTCTACTTCTACACCTTTGCGTGAAGTGACGCTTTTTAATAATATGTCACGGATTTGAGAGCCGGTCAGTTTAGGGAAATAAGACTTCACAAGAGCAGCTACGCCAGCTACAGTAGCCGAAGCCATTCCTTCTCCAGTTCCTTTTTGATAAGTGTCACCCATATAAGATGAATAAATGTCTGTTCCCGGAGCATAAATATCGAGAGCAGTTGCACCGTAATTGGTGTTCAATACCGGATTTCCATTCTTGTCTGAAGAAGCAACTACCATAAAATTAGTAAGTTCTCCCTCTTTATTCATCTTACGGTTGGGAAAGAATTCGTCTTTATCCATATCCATTGATAGATCCCAAACCGGAACTATAACTAATACCCCTTTCTTCTCTGCCTCTTTCAACGCCTCTGACACCCATTGTTTCTGCTCTTTCGGATATATGGAGTTTTGTTCCGGTAATACGATTACATCTGCTCCGTGGTTTACTGCATAGCGGATGGCCAATGCCATATCTTTCAGGTACGGTTCTCCTTCTCCAGGGTGGATGCGTAAAGTCATGATTTCTGCATTGTCTGCAATACCGTTACTTCCGATACCGTTGTCACGTTTAGCTGCGATAACGCCGGCCTTCATTACGCCTGTTGCCGCATCAGATGTCAACAGTACATTATTACCATAATGCGTATCGTTAATATCCAGAGGATTATCACCTACAATTTCTTTTCGATTATCACTTCCGTATCTCTTTAAAGCTTCTTCATAAGACGCTTTACCTGTTTCTACACTTTTCTTTCCCATATTCTGATAAACAGGTTCCCATTTATCCGTATTATAGATGCTGAAATAGTAGGCAGTAAATACAAAAGCGACTTCAGAAAGACTGTCTCTTTCAGCTTTGGGATCATAACAACTTTGGAAGTCCTCAACAGTCAGCTCTTTTCCGGGAAAACGTTTTTTCATGTCCTTATCGAACTTTTCAACATATTCTTCTATAACATAAGATAGTTGAAGACCGCCGTAAGCTCCACCGATTCTTGATTCCGGCATGACTTTATAGCGATAGTAATTATATTCTTCTATGTTTTCCGGTGCGGGGACTTCTTGGCGTTTTCCATTGACTATTTTATAATACTTCTTTCCGTCAAAGATATAATCAGCGTATTTATCTTTGAGACGGAAGAATTCACGTTCTCCTTCGCGTGTCAAAGCTTCCATTACTTGGCCGTCTTTACCACCGATGAAGTTCCAGCCATTGATGTCGTCAACAAACCCGTTTTTATCATCATCTTTTTGGTTTGACTTTTCTTTTGGATTGATCCAGATTGCGTGTTTCAGGTCTTCGTGTTCTACATCCATTCCGGTTCCGATCAGTGCAACAACCGGTCTTTTCTTTGCTTTCTTTTTGTTGGCTTTCAAGTAATCATAAGCTTTGTTTACTTCAGCTCCGTATACACTGTCCTGGTCGAAAGAACAGTTAAACCAGTCCAGTTCGGATTGTTTTTTTTGTGTTTCTGCCTTTGGTTTGATTAACTGGGCTGATACAGTAACGCTGATGAAACAGCATACGATTGGAAATATAAGTTTCTTCATTGTCAAAAGAGTTATAATTTATATAGTTTGTTTATTGTCTTATTTTTAAAATGGCTTCGCGTACTTGTTCACCCCGGACGTTGCGTGCAGCAAGTTTGCCTTCTTTGTCAATGACTACAAGGAAAGGGATGGAGTAGAAGCCGTAAGCAGTCTGGATAGCACTTGGAGTCTTGCTGTTTTTAGGGAATCCTGTCTTATCCCATAGCATCACCCACGGCAATTTTTCTTCATCCAGCATTTTTCTCCATTTTGCTTCGCTGTCATCCAGCGAGACACTGATGAATTCCAGATCGTCAGCCTTCAATTCATTGTATATGGTCAGCATACTACGCATCTCTTTACGACAAGGACCACACCAGGAGGCACAGAAGTCAAGTACGACAATTTTCCCACGGAAGTCTTTCAGACTTACGTTTTTTCCGTTGGCATCTGTGAAAGTAAAGTCGGGACATTCTGCACCAATGATTTGGTGGGAGAGGATTTCTACCCTGTTTACCAGCCATTTGGCAGATAAGGACTTTCTGTCTTGTTCCGGTATCATGTCCAATAGCATCTTGTTGGATTGGTAATCATTTACATCTGCCAGATAGGCTAATGCAGATGCCATGGAGGGAGTTAGTTTTCCTTTGACAGAAGTGGAAATCGTTGCTATATCCGGGTCTTTTTCTGCTGGCATATAGTTTTGTAAAGTCAGAAACGGATCGATGCCGGTGAATGAAAGCGAACTTTGTTCAGGGTTCTTTTCATCGAAAAAACCATTAATGTTTACAGGAGAGTTTTCGAGATATATGTTTTGCTCCGTATTTCCGATATATAGTGTATATACATCAGGTAAAATGTCTTTCTTTTCAGTTTCGAATACTCCATTCTGGTTAATGGGACAATTTAAAATGAGGTTCCCATTCAAATCCTTCACTTGTAAAGTGGTCGGTTTGAGTAGTTTCAACTTTCCTTTAAACAGTAATCCGTCATTGCTCCATAAAGGAGTAGTGCTCCATAAGAGTAATAGTATAAGTGAAAGTCTTTTTATTAATTTCATGATTTTGAGTTTATAAGATATAGTAAAATATCTTGTTATGATTTAGTTTATTCTTTAATAAAATGATTATCTTAATATAGTTAGAAAGTTTTTATCAATCATCTCACCAATCCCAGCCTGCCCAAGGATCATCATCGTCATCTCCTTCATCAGTTTCTGGTAGTTCCGGATAAGGTTTGATATCCCAATCTTCCGGTCCTTGAGCAATAGCTTCCAAATCAATATTGTATTTTTTTAGATGGTTTATCACAAAATCGAACTTACTACTTAAAAATGGATAGGTTGCTGAAGGCCACATCGTTTCTCGTTTTTCTTTTGTAAATCGCATGGCTATTTGCAGATAACCGATAAATGTTTCTTTGGCTGTTGGAGGATTATCTGAATCTGGTTTAGAATATTTTCCAGATAATGAATTTATATCACCTGGATATCCTCTTTTAAGATAATAGTTAGGATCAGCTTTGCTTTCAATAGCTTCATCTCTTACAAGTGGAGTTGAATGATCGAATCCTGCGTCAAATTCGTCTTCTGGTATGATAATATTCCCTCTTGTGATAGCTGTACGTATGATTTCATCAATAATTTTAAAACGGCGTATTGCATAGCTATCTTGATCGTTGGCGATGGGGCTTCTCCATGCTGAAATTGGGGCTTCATATGTACTGTGAGCAGCATCTCCCCAAAAGCAAGTTATCCAACAGTCGGTTTGGCTTTCATCATGTTCGGATAATGCGACGTAATATTCCAATACTCCAGGTATTATAGATGTAAATACAGAATAATTGTATACAAAATACCAATACATAGGAAATACTCTATCAGTCACCTCCCGGTTGAGATAAGGAAATACATGGTCTTTCATAAAGGTAATATAAAATGCACCCATCTCGTCATTAAGACAATTTTCGAATATTTTGGATGAACTACCACCGAGTCCACCATTGGTCCAGTTTTTATTGAGGTCTTTTTCTGTTATATTTTTATATATCAGTTTTACTCCGAATTTTTTATAAATTTCCAAAGCATCGTTGTCCCACGGGTTATCTCCTTGAGGAAATTCGATCCCTCCGGCAAGTGCTAGCGGATCTGGTGTCGGATCGATTATATTTTCATCATAACAGGAAGAGAATGTGAGACAGAATAGTAATATCCATACATTATATATTGGCTTCATAATTCTCTGTTGTTTAAAGTTAGTGATCATTGTTTCTTGTAATTTATATTTTAGTTTATGACGGGAACTCCAGTTCGTTGCGGTCCGAATGGGTTTTGTTCCAGTAATAAGTTCTTTTGTAAAACTTCTTGAGGAATAGGTAATACATACGAAAGATCATTCTTTGTTAGTGTATACACTTTTCCTTCCCATTTATGCTGTATGGGAAGCATACCATAACGACGTAAGTCGAACCAGCGTTGCCCTTCATAACAAAGTTCTTTTCTGCGTTCTTCACGTATTTTAGAGATTAAAGCATCTCCGCTCAATCCGGAAAAAGACGGTGCGTTTCCTTCAATGTATCGTTTTTCCAGCAGTGTGTTCATTGCGGTTATGGCATCTCCTTCGGCTTTGCTCATGGCAGCGGCTTCTGCATAGTTCAGATAAGCTTCTGCTATTCGGAAAGAGAGGGCAAAATAATCACTATTTCCTGAAGTGGGAACAGAACGGAGTGTTTTGTATTTGCCATAAGGGAGATAAGTGTCATAAAAAGTACTGTTTTCCGGCACCATCTCGTTGTACTGCATCTCTCTGGTGATGTAACGATCTTTGCGTAAATCACCCTCTTGGAAGCTCTTGAGCAACTCGTCTGCTGCTTTAAACATTCTTCTGTTCTCTTCTCCATCGGAATTATCGTCTTTTTTTTCGATATAACCTTCGTATTCACCTGTTAGGTCTTTTATGGTTCCATAACTCCAGATAACTTCCGGTGAGTCGTATGTATTGAATGTATAATAAGGTTCTTTTATACCCGCTTCCGGTGCAGGAATCGTATTCAGGTCACGTAATGAGAAGTTCCAGTCTTTGATTACTTTTTCCGCATACGTTTTCGCTTCTGCCCAATTTTCCATATATAGTGCTACACGTGATTTTAATAATTGCACCATAGGTAGGCTGACAAGGTAGTTCGGTTCATATTGTTGTGTGACGGAGAGAGTTAGGAATAAACGCTCCGCTTCGTTAATGTCGGCAACAATCTGTCGGTATACTTCTTCTACCGTGTTCCGTTTCATCAATATATCACCTTCATCCCTCATTTTACTATCCAGTTTGAGAGGAACTCCCAACGATTCTTTGTTATAATTATAAGGAAGTCCGTACTGGTTGACTAGCATGTAATAATAGAAAGCCCTTAAAGCATAGGATTGTGCTTTAATATAATTCTTTTCAACTTCTGTACCAGACACTTCGTCAATATAGTCAAGTGCGGCATTAGCTCCTAAAATATATTCATAGAGGTTTTCCCATGTATTGACCGTTTGGTATCCTAACTTCTTCCGTATTTCGAACATATTGGGTTGCCAGCTATACAGAATTTCAAAAACTTCCATTTCTACCTTGTCATTATCTGTGAATCCGTAACCTTCTACCTGATTCTGTTCAATATCATCTGTAAGTATTTCTAGATAGTTGAGAAATTTGGTATCTTGTTGTCGGGGATAAGCTTCTCCGATAAGCATCTCTTGTAATGCATTAGCGTCTTTGGGGATGTATTGGCTCTGTGACTTGGGCTCTAAAAAATCTCCACAAGCGGTGAGGCTGGTAAGTGTAATTGTATAGATTAAATATTTAAGTTTCATATCTCTCTTTGTTTATTGTTTAAAATCCGATATTAAATCCCAGTGAGAAAGAACGTGGCATGATGCTGTTTTCTAATTCCGGGTCGAAGCCATTGAAACGTTTGCTGGCTATTACAAATATGTTGTCCATATTGAAATTGACAGACAGATTTTTGGCATGTATCTTGTCGCACCATTCTTTTTTCATTTGCCAGGATAATCCGATGTTTCGGCAGCGTAAGAATGAAGCATTGACCACCATCACATCTGACTTTTCCCACATTTCAATGGGGGATTCTGCGCTATCAGTGTTAGGCAAAGTCCAGGCTATTCCTAATGGCCATGTCGGTAGCCCAGGGATGTTTGTATGGGTTTCGTCTCCTGGTTTTTGCCAACGATTCAGTAAATCTCGGTTTACATTCACAGTTGGATTGGGCATCATATTATGATTTCCGCGGAAATCACCGTAAGGTGACGGTAAACGTTTATGGCTACCTAATAAAAGGGAGAAACTGGTGTTCAATGACAAAGACTTGTAACGGAAGCTTAAACCGAGTCCCCCAGTGAAGTATGGTTCTTTTTCACCGGAATATACAAGGTAAGTAGTTGGGTCGATGTCTTTACTTTTTTCTTCTTCCGGAACTTCAACATAGTTGAATGTCGGTTTACCGTTAGTTCCATCAAGACCAGCGAAGGAATATGACCAGAATGCACTTAATGGATAGCCCTCTTTTAAGATTTGGGTGCCGCCTCCATTCAGGTACATTGCTGTGTTTCTGTCAATCTTGGTCTCTCCACCTTTATTCCAGTTTTTAGAGGCATTGAGGTTAACATTCAGGGCAAAATCACGTTTCTGAATAGGTGTGAATGATAATGTGTATTCAATTCCTCGATTGTAAATAATTCCACCGTTACGTTTCATCTGGCTAATTCCGTATTCGAATGGTAAATCTACATTGATTACTGCATTGGAACGTCGGGTGTAGTATTCCAGGTTCATATAAAACATGCGGAATAGTTCCAGGTCCACACCAAAGTTCCAGTTCTTGGTACGTTCCCACGAGAGGTACGGATTGGGGATCTGGCTGATAGTAGAGTAGTAGCGGTTATATCCGGACTGTACTCCATTTTGACTTAAGATTAGTTCAGGACTTTCGCGTGTCAAGGCGTTTCCCTGAATACCGAATGTTCCTCTGAAATTAAGTGTAGTAATCCATGACAGATGCTTTTGGAAGAAGGCTTCTTCTGATGCCCTCCAAGAGAAACCAAATGAATAAGTCGGGTCAATGCGATGATTAATATCCTGTCCGAAAACATTGGAAGCATCATTTCGCACATTGGCATTCACTACATAGCGGTTTTTGAATGAATATGCGAAAGTGGCAAAAAACGAAAGGAAGTTGTTGGTGTTGTTTGTTCTTTGCCAACCTCTATTATAGATTTCTTTTAATATTCCCCAGCCTGTCGGACTTCCTTCAGGTGATACTACTTCGCTAGGTATGGTAGGCGCTACGATACGTTCACCTCTGTCCGGAACATATCCCCAGACGGTATTGGCAGTGCCTTTGGCTGTAGATGAACGGAGCTCCATACCCAATAATGCATTTAAGCGGTTGTCAGCATTGAATGCTTTACTGAATTGTAATTTGTTTTGAATATTGTAGGAATACTGATTATTATCGTTTGTATACAATTTACCTCCGAATGGAAGTTGTGCGGCCTTAAATTCGGGACTGGTGGGAGTTACGGAGTTAAAATCGTATCCTCGATACTCGTTGGCTATGTAATATGTACGTTCGGTAGCCCAGCTTTCATTGGTGCTGTTATTATTTGAATAACCTCCGGTAAATTGGTAGGTCAACCAGTCAAGGATGTGCCAGTTAACATCTAAAGAGGCGGACATAAAGTTTGAACGTGCTTTTGAACCACTGTTATCTCGTTCATTGATGAAATTGTATGAAAGTGTTTCTTTACTACCTGTTTTATAGTGGTAGCTGTTTTCTTGCATATAGTAAGCATCCGGATCAATGGCACGGTTCGTATTAGTGGCATAACTCATAGGATTGACATTATCGAAGAAACCGTTGGTGGTAGAAACACTACCATTTAATGTCAGGTTGATAGTTAGTTTCTCTATTGGGCGTAACATAAGGGCAATACGTCCGGTCATACGTTCGTTATCATTCCCTATTTCTTGACCTTCGCTGTTGTTATATCCCATGGATGCTGAATAACTGAACTTGTTCGTTCCACCGGAAACACTAATATTGTGCGTATGGCTGAACGAGCGGCGTGTCAGGTATTTGAACCAGTCTGTATTGCGGGTTTCCATGGCGTTATAAAGTTTTCTGTATTCGATGTCTGAAATATCGTGTTCTTGCAACATACGTAACAAACCTTCATAAGTGTTAGGATCTTTGTAAGGCATTTCCACGTATGAGATTCCGGCATCGAATGCTTCTTGTGAAAAACGGATACGTTCTTGAGAGTTCATAAAGTTGAACATTCCATAATTAGGACGTTGTCCGATGTTGAAGTTGGCAGAGTAGTTCACTGTCAACCTGTCAGTGGTGTTTTTTTTAGTTGTGATTTCGATTACACCGTTAGATGCTTTCGAGCCATAGATGGCAGTGGCGGAAGCATCTTTTAAGATTGTGATGTTTTCGATGTCGGCAGGGTTTAGCCATGAAACCTGATTACCGATGATGTCTTTTAGACTTTTAGTCATCAATTCGCCGCTATCTAGTGTTACTTGGAAATCTTCTTGAATAATACCATCTACTACCCACAATGGATCACGGTTTCCTTGCAGCGTACTGGTTCCTCGAATTTGAATTTTAGGAGCAGTACCTACACGGCTGCTTGAATTAGTGACCACCATACCTGCTATACGTCCTTGCAACATTTGGTCAATAGTAGTATAAGAAGGCATTATAATATCTTTCGCTTTGATCGTAGTTATAGAGCCTACAAGGTCACGACGTTGAATGTTCTGATAACCGGTTACTACAACTTCATCAATTTCTGTACTGGAACCACTCAGGGTAACATTGATTGTTTTCTTACCCGTATATTTTACCGTTTTCCTTTCCATTCCGATAAAAGAAAAAGTAAGGATCAATCCTTCCTGTGCTGGAATATTGAAAGTGTAATGTCCGTCTAGTCCGGCGATGGCTCCATGTTTAGATCCTCGGATTGTAACAGTGGCACCAGGTAATGCCTCACCACTGGTGTCACGAATCCAACCGCTGATGGTCACTTTTTGGTTTTGCCTTTTCTTTATTACGATTGCACTACCAGAAATGTCGTAAGTCAAATTAGTACCTTCCAGACATTCATCCAGAATTTCAACAATAGTTTTATCTTTAGCCTTAACAGTGATATCAGTTACATTAGCAATATCTTCCGTGGCATACATAAAGATAAATTTTGTACGATTTTGTAGATACCAAAGTGCTGATTCCAAAGTTTCTCCTTTTAGGTCGACAGAGATTCTTTGATTGTCTTGCGCTTGAATCATGAGTGAAGAAAGAGATAATATCCATAAAAGGCAGAATTTCACAACGTTTCTGCTTACATAAGATACTATCCATAGCAGGGATTGCGTTCGTTTTTTCATAATGCGTTAGTTATATTATGTATTATTACTGTTTGTAGGAAATATGCAAGATGCCTTCTCGTTGCTTGATATTTACCAGGTTTAATTCTGTTATCATGTCGATAATCGGGTTCATATTTTCATAACGATTAAGGGATGCCCCGATTCGTACTTGTTTGGCAGTTTCGTCCTCGAAAGTGTATTTGAACCCATACCATTTGGAAAGATATGACATTACATTTTCAAGAGGCACATTTAAAAAGATGAATGATCCGGATTCCCAAGATGTATACAGCTCTGTGTTTACGTTAGTGACAGTATTTGTATTAGTCTTTTTATTATAGGTATAGTGTTGGTTGGGGATTAATTCAAATACTTCATTTCCACTGCTGATTTTTACATTTCCACTGATTAATGTTGTACTTTCTATTTCTTCATCTGCGTATGTTCTTACGTTAAATGAAGTTCCTGTTACTTGGATTGATGTATGCGATGTTTTTACAATAAACGGATGTTCTTTATCTGGAGCAACATCAAAATAGGCTTCACCTTCAACCTGTACGATGCGTTCCTTATCGCTGAAACAAATCGGATAAGTCAGTTGTGATTCTGCGTTCAGATGTACTTTTGTTCCATCCGAAAGGACAATGTGACATTCCATACCATGCAGTGTACGAAGCGTATTTTTGATTTCTTTCACTTTGGGCTTGTTGGCAGGAGTTTGATAATTTATCCCTTTGGAGTCAATGATGAACACTTCAGTTGCACCCTCCGGAAGGACATTCTCAAAAAGGTTGAAGGTGTTGCCATTACTTAAAGTCAGTTCTCCGCCATGGGTTCCTGGAGTGATTTCACCAATTGGTTCTCCGGCTACCCAATTATAAATAAGGTATGAAATCGGTATTAACAATAGCAAAAGAAGAGCCGCATATTTCAGACTCCTTTTCCATGAAAGAAAACCGGATGTTTTTTCTCCTCCTAGTAGCGGATAGATTCTGTCCCATGCCTTTTGTGAAGAGAAGCTTTTTATTAACCGGCTGTTTTCTTCATACGTTTCCTTAT
>ERZ827528.1912-NODE-1912-length-20467-cov-6.405448_pt1 | contig 20467 bp, 15 predicted proteins | sample MGYA00519768_ERZ827528 | MGnify/ENA primary metagenome ERZ827528 (study PRJEB31778, sample SAMEA3449343) | human gut metagenome | biome: human gut; feature: human-associated habitat; material: faeces | place: United Kingdom | collected 2010/2012 ...
ACACCAATCAGGTCATTTTGACCTACGACGGCGACGAGGCCGGGCAGAACGCCACGCGCCGCGCCATCCCCATGCTCGAAAAGACCGGCATTCAGGTGCGCGTCCTGCGGATGCAGGGCGCGAAGGACCCGGATGAGTTTTTGAAAAAATACGGCGCGCAGCGCTTTGAGGTGCTGCTGGACGCCTGCCAGAATCAGGCGGAGTACCGGCTGGACAGCCTCAAGCGCAAATACGACCTGACGCTCGACGATCAGCGCGTGGAATTTTTGAATCAGGCCGCCGCTCTCATCGCCACATTCCCGAACGCGGTACAGCGCGAGGTCTACGGACGGCGCGCGGCAGAGGCCGCCGGCATCACGCCGGAGGCCATGCAGCTGGAAATCAAAAAGTCCTACCGCAAGGCCCGCGCCATCGAGCAGAAAAAGCAGGAGGCGCAGGAGCTGGACATCGCGCGCCAGCGTGCGCCGAAGACCCGCGCCATCCGCTATGACAATCTCCGTTCCGCGACCGCCGAGGAGGGCCTGATCTGCACGCTCCTGCGTGAGCCGGAGCTGATCGCGAACGTGAAGCTCCCGGCGGAGGCGTTTTCGGTCGACCTGTTCGGCCGGGTGCTGGCCGACCTGCGCCAGCGTGTACAGTCCGGGCGGCCCGTTTCGCTTGCCGCGCTGGGGCCGGATCTCACGCCGGAGGAAATGGCGCACCTGTCCTATGTGATGAGCCGGGACACCGCTCCCGTTTCTGATGAAGCGTTCGCGGATTATCTGCGCGTGATCCAGGAAGAATATGAGGGTCGGAGCCTGACGCGCTCGGAGGAAAATCTGCGGCTGCTGGCCGAACAGATGAAATCAACAAAACAGTATGGAGGGTAAGCAATGGGAAAAGAATTGGAACTTCTGCAGAAGATGGATCTCACGGCAGAAAACCGCCAAAAGCTCGAAACGCTGATTACCGAGGCGAAAAAGACCGGAAAGGTTTCCTCCAAGCATCTGGTTGAAACGCTCGACGACGTGGACGCCACGCAGGACCAGACCGAGCGCTTCTATGACATTCTTGAGCAGGCCGGCATCGAGATCGACGTCTCCGACGTGCTGGATCTCATCGGATCGGCCGACATGGACAATCCCACACTCAGCGAAATGCAGGCCATTGAGGACGAGGGACTGCCTGAGGATCTGGATGAGCCGGAGGCGCTGCCCGAGGACGTGGAAAACGCCAAGCTGGACGACCCTGTGCGGATGTACCTCAAGGAGATCGGCCGCATCAAGCTCCTGACGCCTGAGGAGGAGCAGGAGATCGCGAAAAAAATGGCCGAGGGCGACGAGGACGCACGCAAGCGTATGTCTGAGGCCAATCTGCGTCTCGTCGTGTCGATCGCAAAGCGCTACGTGGGCCGGGGGATGCAGTTGCTCGATCTCATCCAGGAGGGCAATCTGGGCCTGATGAAGGCTGTTGAAAAATTCGACTATACAAAGGGCTATAAATTCTCCACCTATGCGACCTGGTGGATCCGGCAGTCCATCACCCGCGCCATCGCCGACCAGGCGCGCACGATCCGCATTCCGGTGCACATGGTCGAGACGATCAACCGTGTGCTGCGCACGTCGCACTCCATGGTGCAGAAGCTGGGCCGTGAGCCGACGACGAAGGAAATCGCGGACGAGCTGCATATTGAGGAGAGCAAGGTTGAAGAAGTCCTGAAAATTGCGCAGGAGCCGGTTTCCCTCGAAACGCCGATCGGTGAGGAGGAGGACAGCCATCTGGGCGACTTCATTCAGGACGACGAGGCCTCGCAGCCGTCGGAGGAAGCGTCCTACACGCTGCTGCGCGAGCAGCTTGAGGAGGTTCTGTCCACGCTGACCCCGCGCGAGGAGCAGGTGCTGCGGATGCGCTTCGGTCTGACCGACGGCAAGCCGCACACGCTCGAGGAGGTCGGCAAGGAGTTCGACGTCACGCGCGAACGCATCCGCCAGATCGAGTCCAAGGCCCTGCGCAAGCTGCGCCATCCGTCCAGAAGCAAGAAACTGCGCGACTTTTTGAACTAAGAAGGCAGGACCTGCCATGAAAGAATTTCGAAAACACAGAATATTTACACTTTTATGCTTGACAACCGGGAAAATATTCGTATCATAGTCTTATGCAATTTGTAACCGTAACAACGGAGGAATTCAAGATGTTTGAGAAGATTCAGGCGTATCTTGCCTCGCAGCTCGATATTCCGGCAGACGAGATCACCCGCGACACCACGTTCGAAAGCCTCGGCGTCGATTCGCTGGATACCGTCGAGATGGTCATGGATCTGGAAGAGCAGCTCGGCGTCGATCTGGAGCTGGAGGAAAAGATCGCGACCGTCGGCGAGCTGGTCGATTTTGTCGAGAGCAAGCTTGACTGAACGCAAAACGGCGAGACGTATGGCAAGGCTGCACTACTTGGGGAGATAGCGGTGCCCTGTTACCCGCAATCCGCTACAGCGGGGAGGAATTCCCGACCGAGGGTGTATGCTGTGTCGTCTGACCCGGATAAGCGGTGTTGAAGATCTGGTCTTGCGCAATAGGGCTCTGTGAACCGTGTCAGGTGGGGAACCAAGCAGCACTAAGCAGTCTACCCTGTGTGCCGCAAGGTTGCCGTTTCGGAGCTGGCTGTCCGGGTAACGGGTGTAGCATCCATTCGGAGAAGGGTGTGCAGTCCTGCCATGCGTCTTACCGTAAAAAACTCCGGGCCTGAAAGGCCCGGAGTTTTTCATGCCCTGCCGCAGAGAGCTGCGGCAGGGCGTTTGTATTTTATTTCGCGCTGATGACCAGCTCGCCGTTCTGCTCGTCGCAGACAAGCGTCTGACCGGGGAGCACGTCGCCGCGCAGGATGCGCTGCGCAAGAAGCGTCTCGACCGTGTGCTGCAGGTAGCGGCGCAGCGGTCTTGCGCCGAACTGCGGGTCATAGGCCGCGTCGATAACAAAGCTCTTTGCCGCCGGGGTCAGCTCGCACTTGAGCTGCTTGTCGGCAAGGCGCTTATTAAGCGCCGCGATCTGCAGATCGATGATGCCAGTGATGTTTTCCTTCGACAGGGGCTTATAGAAGACGATCTCATCCAGCCGGTTCAGGAATTCCGGGCGGAAGCTGCGGCGCAGGAGCGCCTGCACCTCGTTCTTCGCAGCCTCCGAAATTTCACCCTCCGGCGTGATGCCGTCCAGAATAGCCTGCGAACCGAGATTCGAGGTCAGAATGATGATGGTGTTCTTGAAGTCCACGGTTCTGCCTTGCGAGTCGGTGATGCGGCCGTCGTCGAGGACCTGCAGCAGGATATTGAACACATCCGGGTGCGCTTTTTCGATCTCGTCAAACAGAATGACGGAATACGGTCTGCGGCGCACGGCTTCGGTCAGCTGGCCGCCCTCCTCATAGCCCACGTATCCGGGAGGCGCGCCGATCAGACGCGACACGGAGAACTTCTCCATATACTCCGACATATCGATGCGCACCAGATTCTTTTCATCGTCAAACAGCGCCTCTGCCAGCGTCTTGGCAAGCTCTGTCTTGCCGACGCCCGTGGGGCCAAGGAACAGGAACGAGCCGAGCGGCCGGTTCGGGTCCTGAATGCCTGCTCTGCTTCTCTGGATAGCCTCAGAGACGACGCGCACGGCCTCATCCTGGCCGACAACACGCTTGTGCAGCGTATCTTCGAGATGCAGCAGCTTGTCGCGTTCGCCCTCCATCAGTCTTGCGGTCGGGATACCCGTCCAGCGCTCGATGATCTTGGCGATCTCCTCTTCCGTGACCTTGTTGCGGAGCAAACTCGTCTCCTTGCTGCTTTGCGCCAGTTTTTCCTCCTGCTCCAGCTGCTTTTTCGCTTCGGGCAGATCGCCGTACTTCAGCTTCGCGGCCTTTTCGAGATCGTAACTCTGTTCGGCAGATTCAATATCGCGGTTGATCTGCTCGATGCGTTCGCGCAGCTGCTGCACGCGGCCGATTGCGTTCTTCTCATTTTCCCACTTGGCCTTCATGGTGCTGAACGTTTCGCGCTGTTCGGCCAGTTCCTTTTGCAGTTCCGTCAGCCGCGCCTTGGAAAGTTCATCGTCCTCGTTTTTGAGCGCTGCTTCCTCAATCTGCATCTGGATGATCTTGCGGTTGATGACGTCCAGCTCGGTCGGCATAGAGTCCATTTCCGTGCGGATCATGGCGCAGGCCTCGTCAATGAGGTCGATAGCCTTGTCGGGCAGGAAGCGGTCGGTAATATAGCGGTTACTGAGCGTCGCGGCGGCGATGATCGCGTTGTCCGTGATCTTGACGCCGTGGAAGACCTCGTACCGGGACTCCAGACCACGCAGGATGGCGATGGTATCCTCCACCGTCGGCTCCTGCACCAGAACGGTCTGGAACCGGCGCTCAAGCGCGGGGTCCTTTTCGATATACTGGCGGTATTCGTCCAGCGTCGTCGCGCCGATGCAGTGCAGCTCGCCGCGCGCGAGCATCGGCTTTAACAGATTGCCTGCGTCCATCGAGCCTTCGGTCTTGCCCGCGCCCACAATGGTGTGCAGCTCGTCGATAAACAGGATGATGCGGCCCTCGGACTTCTTGACCTCGGCCAGCACGGCCTTCAGACGCTCTTCAAATTCACCGCGGTACTTTGCGCCTGCAATCAATGCGCCCATATCGAGCGAGAAGATCGTTTTGTCCTGCAAAGACTTGGGAACCTCGTTCGCGACGATCCGCTGCGCAAGGCCCTCGACGATGGCCGTCTTGCCGACGCCCGGTTCGCCGATGAGAACAGGGTTGTTCTTCGTCTTGCGGGACAGGATGCGGATGACATTCCGGATCTCGTCGTCACGGCCGATGACCGGGTCCATCTTCTGCTCCCGTGCACGCTTGACCAGATCCGTGCCGTATTTGGCAAGCGCCTCATACGTATCCTCCGGCGTGTCGGACGTCACGCGCTGGCTGCCGCGCACCGACTGCAGCGCCTGCAGACAGGCCTCCTTCGTGATCTGGTACGGACGGGACAGGCTTTTCAGCACCGCGTCCGCGTTTTCGATCAGGGACAAAAACAGATGCTCGACGGAGACATATTCGTCTTTCATCTGCTTCGCGATGTCCTCCGCGCTGTTCAGCGCCGTGTCGACGGCGCGCGCAACATAATATTTATCCGCCTCGCGGCCCGAGCCGGTCACGCGCGGCAGCTTCGCCAGCTCCGCGTCCACCGCAGCCTCAAAGCTTTCAAGCGTCACGCCCATCTTTTTCAGCAGCTGCGGCACAAGGCCGTTTTCCTGCTTCAAAAGCGCGGCCAGCAGATGGATCTGCTCGATCTGCTGGTTCTGGTTTTCAATGGTCAGCTTCTGGGCGGCCTGAATGGCCTCCAGAGATTTCTGCGTATAGTTCTGTGCGTTCATAGTTCACACCTCTTCTTCCAGTGTTAGCACTCTATATTCATGAGTGCTAATTTATTTTGGCTTCATCATAGTCCTGTACCCGGAATTTGTCAAGGGGGAGCAGGGCTGAAAATTGTGATATTTTTGTAAACATTTGATCGAAAAAAGAAGTTTCGAATTTAATAGTTATTTAAAAACTTGCCTCTAAGTTTTTTAATAAACCCTTGCTATGATAATCCTGCAAGAAGCGATAAACACTTTTTCATTTTCCCCTCATATTGATAAAGAATCCCCCGCAGACAAGCCGGTCACTTGTTTGCGGGATTTCTTTCGCCAAAACAGGACCCGCGCAGCCTCAAGGTTGAAGCCGCGCGGGTTCTGCTTGTCCACGTGGAAGAACCCGGCGGACACGAGCGAGCTCATGTGGTGGGAGATCGTGGCGGGAGACAGGCCGATGCCGTTGAAAAAAGCGGCGCTGGGGCAGACGACCATCTGGTCGAGTGCAAGATGCTGCATCCCGAACTGCTGCATGAAGTCTGTGGGTTCCCCGGCCAGCGCCGCCTGCGTCTGCGCGGCGGCAGCGTCGAATTCAGCCTGAAGCGCCGCCTCGTGGGCCTGAATGACGGGGGTGCAGAGGGCAAGCAGCTGCTGGTATCGCTCGAAATAGACCTCCGGCGGAAGCTCCGAGCCGCGGTTGAGCGTGAGCGCGATCAGATGCCGCAGCGTCTCCGGTTGGGAAAGCACCTCGGTCTGCTGCTCGGCGATCAGAGAAAGACTCTGCCGTGCCCGGCACCAACAGCACCGGCGCGGAGTTCTCTCCGCGCGAACAGGGCGCTGGCCTTGTGAACGTAAAGAATGTCGTTACCACCAAGGCATCACCAGCCCCGACGGCAAGAAGGTCTGGGCCATCGGCACGGATTACCTGCGCAAGGCATTCTTCCTCAGCACCTACGGCATCTACCGCACGCAGATCATCAGCGACGGCTGGACCGGCCTCGCATGGAACGAGGAGACCGAAGCCTATGACGGCGACTATCACGCTTCATTGTCTGCGTCAATAGCAAAGCGAAAGGCTTTTTACGGGAATTTATACGGTTGTAATATTTATAGAACTGATTCTTGGTAATGCCTTGACGAAATTCGTTCTCAGCAATACAATGAAAGAGAAATCCAAAACGAGGTATGAGAACCATTATCCCCTGAACGACTGAAAGACCTTACTCGACGACTTTGGTCAGAAAACGATAGCTGCCATTCTACGCATGGAAATTTCTCGCTGTCGAAAGCAGGAAAAAGCGTGTCCGTTTCTGTAAAAGTGAGAGATTTGCTGGACGAAGTGCTTACGGCGAATGTAACGGAGGTCAAATAAAGGAAAAAAAGAGAGTCAGTCAAAGCAAAGAACAATTTGACCTTGTAATACATAGCGACCAGGAGGCGCATATTGAATTCTGGTATGCACGGGATCTCATGCCGCTTCTCGGCTATGAACGATGGGAGAACTTTGATAAGGCAATCGGGCGTGCTATTGAATCTTGCAAAACCAGCGGAATAGAAGTATCGGATCATTTTCGTGAGGTCACGAAAATGATGACCGCCGGTAAAGGTGCGCAGCGAGCAGTCAAGGATTACGTGCTTACTCGTTTTGTTTTGCAGCAAATATTTGTGTAATTATCTTGGCAGCGATATAGATATAGAAAGGGGTTATCGTGATTAAGCGGCAGAAAGTAGCGCTTGCAGAAGAACTGTCATCAGACATGTCGTCGCACCTGTTTCGTGCAACCAACCAGATTCAAATCCATGAGTCCATGATTCGCTTTTTTTCCACAGCGAAAAAAGGGCAGAAGATTCCATCTGAGTTGAAGCTGGCGGAGCACTATCACGTCAGCAGAGCGACAATCAGAGAGGTTCTTCAAAAGCTGGAATTTGAAGGCTATTTAATTCGAAAAAAAGGAAGCGGGACCTATCTTTTGAATCCTCCGGTCAATGAAAAAGAAAACCTCCTGTATTTTTTTGACATTCAGTCAATGATCAGGGCGAAAGGCTTTCTTCCATCCTGCGATCCCGTAACGATCATCCGTCAACCCGCCGGCGGTTATTATGCCCCAATCTTGGAGATCTCGGAACAGGAGGAGATTATCCTGCGGTATCTGCTGTTCCGGGCAGACGGGCACTTTACAGTTTTACTGGAAGATTGTTTTCCATCTAAATTTCTTTCAACGGAGGAAGAATGGAATGTAGCGTATGACCCCGACGCAGATTTGCGAATGGCGTTCTTTCATTCCATGGGAATTCGGTCAAACCGAGACGAGTTGAAGCTTGGGACAGTCGATAAAGATTCCTTAGCGCATATCCGCCGGTTTCATCCACCCGAAGATATTCCACTTTTATATATGCGTAGCCTGTGTTTCGATGCGGAGAATCGCCCAATTATGTGCTCCCAGTTCTTTTCAAATACAACGTTTATTGACTATAAGATTAATCGCCACCTCTTTTTGAAATGAAAGAGGTGGCGATTGATTTTAGAAAAAAGACTCAGATATTCAGATGCTTTCGGGGTCGCAGCGGTGTGCGGCTTATCCGTAAACCTTTCGGCCATTAATAAATTTGGCAACCGTATGCCGCTCGTCTCCTTGGAATACCACTCGTTCGATTCTTTGACGGAGGCTTCTGTTATTGAAATCCCACAAAGGCGCATCGTCAATAACAACGGCATCGAAAAGAGAGCCTTCTTCAAAACTGCCGGCTTTTCCCCAAAATGAGCAACCGCCCTTTGTGGCAAGGTAAAACGCCTCAGAAACGGTCAAGTAAGTCTTCTCGGCGAACGGATCTCCTTTTCTTTCCATGCTGTTCCAATAGATTTTGGAGGCGACAATCGTATCCGAGATTGTGCGGAACATACTCAGCGTATTCGAGCCAGCAATATCCGTACCAAGACCGACATGGATTCCAGCGTCCAGGTACCTGCGGATCGGCGCTGCAACGCCGTTTGCGTTCATGTTGCTTTGTGGGCAATGCGCAACCCAGAGCTTTTTCCTTCTAGACATTAATTCAAATTCCTCCGGTGTTGGGAAGACACAATGCGCCTGTACGCTCTGCACGACCGAACCCAGCATATCGTACATATCATAGGCCTGTCCGTAAAAAGAGATTTCCGGTTTTAACTGCTTGACCCATTCAATTTCGTCCAGGCCTTCGCTTAAATGGGATTGAGTAGGAACACCGAATTCATGAATGAGAGCCTGCAGACCTTCCATGCAGGCATCTGTGCAGGATGGTATATATCGAGGCGTGATCATCGGCTTAACGTATTCGTATTTTTCGCATGTGTTCTCAAGCCATGTTCTAGTTTCCCGCAGAGATTCTTCCGTTGTTTCCTGCAACCCTTCAATGGAATTTCGATCCATATTCAGCTTGCCGACATATGCCGCAAATCCCTTATCAGCGAGCTTCTGCATCAGAAGCTCTGTCGCGGGGCGATGGATCGTTGCAAACGTACACGTTCTGGTCGTAGTAGATCTAAGCAGGTCATTTGTGAATTTTTCATATGCCAGTTCAGCGTAGTTCAGGTCGTTGAAATGGCGTTCCTCCGGCAAAGAGTACTGCATGAACCAAGTGTTCCAATTACTATCCAAATCCAGAGCCATTCCTAACCCGCGAAAGCCATATTGCGGTGCATGCTGATGAATATCCGCCATACCTGGAATGATCAGCTTTCCCGAATAATCAAAAACGGGGATCGCCTGATATTGCTCTGGCAAATCCTTGAATATGCCGACGACGGTATCTTTTTTACAGACAACATAGGAGTTCTCGAAGATCTCAAACCCTTTCGGGGTCGGGGTGTGGATAATGTGCCCCTTCAGTGCAAAAATAGATGTATTCATAAAAACCTCTCTGTGATTTTCTTATCGGGACATGCGATCATACGCAACTCCCAAGGCAGCAGGCGTACCGTCTCTTTTGCTTCGTGCGACAAGCAGCAGTGAGAGCGCAGTCAGAACATATGGCAACCCTGTAAAGACCTGAATTGGGAGCGATATCCCCAAAATCTGCAGTCGGAACTGAAAAGCCTCCGCTGCGCCAAAAAAAAGTGCAGCCAAAAGGATTCCTATGGGATTGCGCCGGCCAAATACTACTACCGCCAGAGCGATATAGCCGCGGCCTGCGGTAATGTTTTCAAAGAAGATACCAAGCTGCCCAAGCAGCAGGTAAGCACCGCCGAGGCCTCCTAGCAGCCCATTGACGGCAGCTGCCATGTACTGATTCTTATATACGGAAATGCCAACGGCGTCTGCCGCGCGGGGATTTTCGCCGACCGCGCAAAGAGACATACCCCAGATGGTCTTTTTATAATAAAACACCAGAAAAACGACCAGAAGATATGAAAAATAGACTACAATATCCTTATTGAACAGCGCATCACCAATCAGAGGAATCTTACTGAGAAGCGGAATAGGAACACTCTTTAATGTTTCAATCTGCGGGATCCCATACCGGTTGACCATCAGTTGGAAAATATAGCTGGTAAGCCCTGTAGCAAGCAGGTTCAGTGCGACGCCCGCGACGTTCTGGTCCTGCTTCAGGTAAACTGATAGGAATGCGTGAAGCAGGCTCAAAAGCATCCCTGCGAGCATACCGACGACGAACCCCCAGAACAGGCTGCGCGTCAAATAGGCTGCCGCAAACCCAAAAAAAGCTCCAACCAGCATGACTGCTTCCAAACCAACGTTAATGATGCCGGCTTTCTCTGAAATGTCTTCGCCAATGGAAGCGCACAGAATCGGAATCGCTGTGCGTACTGCGGCAGATAAAAATGTTGCCCAGAATGTAAGTTGCAGGAGTTCACTCATGCTTACTCACCTCCGTTTTTTTCTTCGCGCGAGTGTGCAGTTCCCAAAAGTCCTTGGATAGGATCAGAAAAACAATAAAGCCAATCAAAATACTGACAATAGATGACGGGATACCCATTTGACGTTGCATGGTATTTGCACCGACTTGCAGCGCGGCATACAAAATTGAAACCAAAATGACTCCCAATGGGTGGTTCTTTGCAAGAAGCGCGATCAGGATCGCGGTGAAACCGTTTCCGGCAGAAAGATTCTCCATCAAGCGGTGCTGGACACCCAGCAATTCAACAGAGCCTGCAATGCCAGACAGACCGCCGCTCAGAATAGCTGCCGTTAAAAGGCTTTTTTGGACGGGTATACCAACACAGAATGCGCCTCTCGGGTTGCTGCCGCTGACTTTCAGTTCATAGCCCAGCACTGTTTTATACATAACGAACCAGATTAGGAGAGCTATCACCACGGCGATAAAAAAACCAAGGTGAAAGCGAGTTGGAAGCAGAAGAAGAGGAAGATTACAGTCTGTCTTTGCGCTCTGCGGCAGGTAATCCGCGCTATCCATCAAAACACCGCGGATCGCGATCCCGACAAACATCGTGGCAATATAGTTGAACATGATCGTATTAACGGTTTCACTGATCCCCCACCTGTTTTTTAAGATCGCAGGAATAAATGCCCACACCCCGCCAAATATGAATGCGACAAATATAGCAAGGATGCAGCGAAACCATGGCGGCCCTGGAAGCTTGATAGCAACAAACGTTGCCATCAGTGCGCCCATGTAAAACTGCCCCTCTGCACCGATATTGAAAAAGCCGGTTTGAAATGAAATAGAAACGCCTAATCCCATCAGGATTAGCGGAGTTGCCTTTACGAATATCTCGGCGAAACCGTTAAGCGAACCGAACAGCCCATAACAAAAATATCCGAACGCCTCAATCGGATCGGCATGGCAGAGCCATATCAATCCAACAGCAAGCAGCAGTACTGCGGCGACGGAGGACGCAATTCTAATAAACCTTTGCTTCATTCCGCAATAACCTCCTCCACAGGGCGGCCGCCCATCATAAGGCCCAGTGTTTCGGCTTTTAATTCGGCGGAGTTTTCTACAATGCCCATAATTTTCCCTTCATACATTACGGCGATTCGGTCGGAAACCTGCATGATCTCATCAAGATCCGTCGAAATCAGGAGCACACCTTTGCCGCGGTCTCGGAGGTTCTGCATACACGTCCGTACATAACTTGATGCGCCGATATCAAGTCCACGTGTGGGTTGCATAGCGATCAGCAGATCGGGTGAATCGCCAATTTCCCGAGCTAGGATAATTTTCTGCTGGTTGCCGCCTGATAAATTTCCAGCACGTTCGCCCGGTCCGTGTACGCGAATGTCAAACTTTTCAATTGCAGCCCGTGCAAAGTCGAGTACGTTCTTTTCGTTGACGACGCCGAATTTTGAGATTTTTGGAGTCCGATAATCACGCAGGATCAAATTATCCGAGATACTCTTATCCAGAATCAATCCATCACGATGACGGTCATCCGGGATGTAGGAAATTCCAAGCTCAAAGTGCTGCCGCACGTTCAGTCTGTCAATATACTGATTTTTGAAAGAAACGCATTGCGAATCCTGTCTGCGAATCCCGCAAAGAAATTCAGCGAGATAGTTTTGACCGTTCCCATCCACTCCGGCCACACCGAGAATTTCTCCGCAATGGAGGCAGAACGAAACCTGATCCAGAAGATTCTTGCTGCCGTTGGGGTTTTTAAGCGTAAGCCCCCGCACATCCAATACACGCTCCGGACGCGGCTTTTCGGCATACTCAATTTTGTCTGTACGAATCTGTCGGCCGATCATAAGCTGGGACAGAAGCGCTTCCGTACATTTTGCGGTTGTAAGCGTGTCAATTCTTTTTCCGCTGCGCAGAACCGTGATCTTATCCGTAATTTCCATGATCTCAGCAAGCCGGTGAGAAATCAGAATGATACTGTGTCCGTCTTCCTTGAGTGATCTCAAAACAGAGAACAGAACTTCTGTTTCCTGTGGCGTCAAGACGGCAGTGGGTTCGTCCAGAACAAGAAGCTTTGCGTTTCTGTAGAGCGCCTTTAGGATCTCGACACGCTGCTGTTCGCCAACAGAGAGCTCATCGATCCGTTTATCGACATCCACGGCCAAGCCGTATTTCTGTGACAGCGCTTTGATTTTCTTCGCAATGTCTTTTTTCTTTATAAACGGGTAACTTTCGACTTTCATTCCCAGAATGATATTTTGTAAGACAGTCATCGGTCGAACCAACATAAAATGCTGATGCACCATGCCGATGCCGCAGGCGATAGCATCCAGCGGCTTCTGAAAGTCCTGTTTGACACCGTTCCACCAGATCTCGCCTTCGTCGCAGTGATACAAGCCGTATAGAATATTCATAAGGGTTGTTTTTCCTGCGCCGTTTTCACCGAGAAGCGCGTGAATTTCGCTCTCCTCTACAGACAGATCAATGTGATCGTTGGCAGGGATCCCGTAAAAAAGCTTGGTGATCCCTTTCATTTCCAATAATGCCATGTTTTTTGTCTCCTGTTAGGTAGTAGTGGAAATGCGGCAGAATGCATCCCAGATGATTCTGCCGCACGCCACGGAGATCTTAAGTGAAAGAACCACTGCGGTATGAAACGGACGCCATATCGGATTGCACCCGCTCATTTTGCCAGATTCTTCCTTGCGCTGCGTAGGACACAATCAGTCAATGGATAATATCGTCCGAGATCTCTGTGATCATCGGAATATCAAGTTCACCGGAGCGCATTTGATCCATGCATTCCGCCAGCTTATCCTTTACCTCCTGCGGAACATGCGAGTTATATTCGGTCAGCTGCGCAACATCTGCAGCAATGCCATATTCCCGAATGCAGCCCTGGAAATCCCCGTCAATCGTATCCTTGACCGCCTGAAGAACAAGGTTTTCAATGTTGTTCATGTTACAGAAAATAACTGTTTCTGGAGCAAGATTCTGCTGTTCAAGCTCGCCGAAAGCATAAACGCCCGCTTCCTCACATGCCTTTATCATGCCTGCATTGGACGCATTCCCGCCGCCGCCGATCAGATCCACACCCTTGTCGATCATAGCCTGCGCGGCCTCCTTGGACTTTTGCACATCTTCCGTTGAGCCGGTATATGCAGTATAGACATCACAATTCGGATTCACAGCCTGAACGCCTAATTTGTACCCCTCAGCAACCTTGATGATAGCCGGACCGACCAGACCCGCGACAAAGCCGACTTTATTTGTTTTTGTCATCATTCCAGCCGCAATGCCCTCCAGATATCCGACCTCCTGCATCTTGAGCGTGTAGGATGCGACGTTCTCGGAGCTGACCGTTCCGTCGATAACGATGAATTTTGTATCAGGATAGCGTTCTGCAACGGCCAGAGCCGCATCGCCGAAAGAAAAACTATGCCCAATGATCAGGTCATATCCCTGAGATGCGTAGTCCGTGAAAACTGCTTCCATCTCGGTAGGCTTGATGTTTTCCGTATATTTTACGGAGATGTTGTAGGTATCCTTTGCTTTCATAACAGCGTCATAAGCGAGCTGACTCCATGCTCCATCATTCACAGGAGTGACCAGGCAAAGTGCGACTTTCGCCTGATAGGCATCATCCTCTGTAGAAGCAGGAGACGCGCAGGCACACATACTGACCAACATCAGCAGGGCAAGAAATAAAGCAGTAAGTTTTTTCAAAGTAAATTCCTCCATCCTCACATCACATATAACTGATTTTTTCGCGCTAAGAAAACGCTTAGCTGGGATGTCGTCTGTAGGCTGCAGCGCTACAGGGGGAACATCTTGCATTCAAAAATAGCAGTATCATTTGAAGATGTCAATAAAAACAGAATTATTTGTTGAATTTTGGAGATGTGCAATATTTTGCAGTTTGATGTTTTTATAAAAAGACAAGTTGTCAGACAACTTTCATCCCTAGTGCAGGAGCAACCGTAAGGGCGAAATACGGGCAGGATGCGAATTTCCAATTGCGGCTGAAAGATGCCTCACTGTCGGTGCGCAAAACACATCATAATACTGTAAAACCTGCACAAAGAGCGGCGGCATAAAAATTGGTTTATTTTTTTAATCTTACTGCTTCAAAACGGAAGGATAATGGAGTAAAATTAAGTTGAATGCAGGAAAAAGTTTATTATTGTTCGAAATGCTTAAAAATGCTTGAAAAATCAAAGAATTCTACGTAGAATAGTTAAAAAATGTTTCGAATTCGCGTTGAGGCTTTGACACAGTGCTTTCTGCTTTAAGAACATAATAGACCTTCTGACTACTAAAGGAGGATTTTTTATGGACAGCATCGATGCTCAATTGCTTCGGATTTTGGCAGAGGACGCACGCTGCTCTGCGACTGACATCTCAAAAAAGGTCAATCTATCCATACCGGCAGTCAACAAACGGATTTCCAGGTTGCGCGAAAACGGCATAATCGAGCGATTCACGATTCAATTGAATCCACAAAAGATTAACAGTTCTGTCCAGGCATTTGTACTGCTTGTTGTTGATCAGTATTCAAGGGTAAACGAACTGCTTGAGTTTGTAAATGCAAAAGAGAACATCGTTGACTGTTATGCGATTACAGGAGAGTATGACTATCAGTTGAGACTGTACGCAAGGGATATTACAGAACTGGAAAGCATCTTACTCGAACTCAAAGGAAAAAAGTGTGTTTCCAAGAGCCATACGATCTTTGTGCTGATGGAACACAAACACATGCTGGGACCCTTCACCACCTAGCCCGTCAGATTCCGAGCACAATCAGAACTGTCGCCGGACCGGTCTTTCTCCCCCACCTTTATCACCTGTACGCCAATTGAGAAATCAAGAACAAACGAGAGAAAAGGAGATGTGAAATGTCCTGTTACGTCAATACCGTCAATGGCCCTGTAAGCCCTGGGGAGTTGGGAATAACTCTGATGCATGAACACCTTGCAGAACTGAATAACTCAATGAAGCGGTGTTATGCAGATTGGTTTCATGCTGATATCTTCCTGGAGAAAATCAAGCCTGTCTTTCAAAAAGCAAAAAAATACGGATTGAGCACATATGTCGATCAGACAGCCGTGAATATGGGACGGGATATTCGCTTTATAAAGCGGGTTTCGGAATCGTGCGATGTCAACATTGTGGCGGCTACCGGTTTGTTCTTCTATGAAGAGAGCTGGCAAATCGATAAACCGTATGAGGAAATATCGGAGTTGTTTATTCGGGACATTGAAGAGGGCTGCGAGAGCACCGATATTAAGGCAGGAATGCTGAAAGCTGCGACGGACAGATTCGGGATCACCCCTGTAAATGTATTTCAGTTAAAGGCAGTAGCTCGTGCAGCGGCAATTACCGGCGTACCAGTAACAACGCATACCATAGCGGCTGACCGGCTTGGTCTCGAACAGGCGCTGATTCTTGAAAAGGCAGGCGTGGATCTGTCCAAAGTTGTGATCGGTCACGTCGGCGACACGAATGATCTGGATTATTTGGAAGAGCTGCTGCGCATGGGTGTTTATCTCGGGTTGGACAGATTTGGGTTGGAAGTGCTATGGCCGGAGGAGGATCGCGTAAGGAATCTGCTGGAGCTTATGGATCGCGGCTGGATCAACAGGCTCATCATCTCGCAGGACATCCCCTTTTATTCCGACTGGGGGAAAAACAGCTTCAAAAAGTTCGAAGCGATCCGTTCTTTTGATAACATAACAGGCTTTACGCATATTTTTGAGAGCGTGCTTCCGAAGCTGAAAGCACGCGGTGTCAGCGAGGATGAAATCCATACGCTGCTTGTAAAAAATCCGGCTCGTGTTTTTCACGGAGGATACACATATTAGCTTGCCGAAAGCAGGAGCTGATTCAGGCCCTGTACCCAGTTCCTATGTTCTGGCGTTTTGGCTGTGTAATAAGGAGGAAGAAATGGATAGTTTAAAAAGGCTGGCCGCATCGGCTGTTGTGCCGGTCGTGGTGCTGGACGATGCAAAGGACGCGGTCGCGACGGCAAAGGCTCTGCTTGCCGGCGGCGTGGACGTGATGGAAATCACGTTCCGCACGGCGGCTGCGGCGGATTCGATCAAGGCGGTCGCGGAAAGCTGCCCCGATATGCTCGTCGGTGCGGGCACGGTCATCACGCTCGACCAGTGCCGCAAGGCCGTCGAGTGCGGCGCGAAGTTCATCGTTGCCCCCGGCTTTGACGAAGAAGTTGTCCGTTGGTGCGTAGAGAACGGTGTTGCTGTGACGCCCGGCTGTGTGACCCCGACGGAAATTATGGCCGCGATGAAGCTCGGCCTCAAGGTCGTGAAGTTCTTCCCGGCCGGCGTCTATGGCGGTCTGTCCGCGATGAAGGCCCTGTCAGGCCCGTTCGGCGGGATCAAGTTCATCCCGACCGGCGGCGTGAATGGTCAGAACATCGGCGAGTTCATCGCCGCGCCGTTCATCCACGCGGTCGGCGGCAGCTGGGTCTGCCCGAAAGCGGACATTGCAGCCGGCAATTTTGAGAAGATCACCGCGCTTTGCAAACAGGCAAGATCTGCCGCGCTCGGCTTTGAGGTGGCACACATCGGCGTCAACTGCGAAAACGGCGAGGACTCGTTGGCACTCTGCAAGAAGCTGGACGAGGCGTTTTCGCTCGGCGTGAAGGAGGGCAATTCCTCCAACTTCGCCTCCAACGGTATTGAGGTCATGAAATCCATGTACCTCGGCAAGAACGGTCACATCGCCATCCGCACGAATTCCGTTCCGCTTGCCGTTGCGGAGCTGGAGAAGAAGGGCTTCGTATGCGACATGGAGACAGCCAAGTACAAGGGTGAGCGGATGATCGCCGTGTACCTGAAGGACGAATTCGGCGGCTTTGCCGTGCATCTGCTGCAAAAGTGAGGAGGAGCAATCATGAAAATTTTGACATTTGGTGAGATCATGCTCCGCCTGAAAGCACCGGGACACGAGCGCTTTTTCCAGAGCCCGATGCTTGAGGCGACCTTCGGCGGCGGCGAGGCCAATGTGGCAGTCTCCCTTGCAAATTACGGCATGGACGCGGAATTCCTGACCGTTCTGCCACAGAACGATATTGCAGACGCCTGCATCCGCGAGCTGCGCTATTTCGGCGTGGACACAAAGAAGATCGTCCGCGGCGAGGGACGCATGGGCATTTATTACTTAGAGGGCGGCGCGAACCAACTACCGAGCAAGGTCGTCTATGACCGCGCATATTCTTCCATTGCGCTTGCAAAGCCCGGTGATATCGACTGGGACAGAGCGTTCGAGGGTGTGGATTGGTTCCATATCACGGGTATCACCCCAGCCATCAGCGAGTCCGCGATGGAACTCAGCCTGGAGTCCGTCAAGGAAGCAAAGAAGCGGAACATCACCGTCTCCTGTGACCTCAACTACCGCAAGAACCTCTGGAAGTATGGCAAGAAGGCCAGCGAGGTCATGCGAGAGCTTGCAAAGTATGTCGATGTGGCGATCGCCAACGAGGAAGATGTACAGAAATCGCTCGAAATTACGGTCGATGTAAACGTCGAATCCGGCGAGCTGGACCGTGAAAAGTACCGCGCGCTCGGCAACAAAGTTTTGGAAGCCTACCCGAACATGAAGTGCATCGCGATCACACTGCGCGAGAGCCACAGCGCGGACTGGAACGGCTGGGCGGCGTGCCTGAATGACGGCAAGGACTTCTATGTTTCCAAGAAGTATGAGATCCGGGATATCATCGACCGCGTGGGCGGCGGTGACAGCTTCGCGGGTGGTCTGATTTATGGCCTTAACCATTATGAGGACAAGCAGTCTGCACTCGAGTTTGCAGTTGCAGCCAGCTGCCTGAAGCACAGCATCATCGGCGATTTCAACCGTGTTTCCGTCTCCGACGTTGGGAAGCTCATGGGCGGCGACGGCACCGGAAGGGTACAGAGATAGATATAAAAAATACAATGTGCTGATCGGCTTAACGCAGATGGACACAAAATCTTGTAAAATTCCGAAATATGGGACATTGAGACGAGAAATACATGCAGTCCGGCATCGTTGAGCTGGACGACAGCTACGCAGGTCGTTCGGCCTACGCCTTGCCGGCGCTGCTGGCAGCGGGATGCCTGTCCGTTTTCCGTCCGCCGCGAGGTAAGAGCTGAATCATCAGGTTTTGAGAGCTGCTTTTGGTGGCTCTCAAAATTTTTTAAATTTTTCCATTTAGGCGAGAGTCTTTTCGATTTTTGTACCTATATAAGTAGAAGGTTTTTTATCGATTTGAGATGATACTTACAATTTTGTGTGATTTTACCATAATATTTCCACGATATGGGTTTCTCTGGCTATGTATCTGAAAAGTCAAAAATAGCGAAACGGACAAGAAAAAGACACGAACAAGTGGTAAGACAAGGGCAGAAAGAAGTGCCAAGCATGAAAGCCCGTCGTTATGAATTTACCGATAAGGAATGGGAACTGATCCGGCCGCTTATCCCGATCTCGCATACCGGTTGTCCGCAGAAAGATATTCGCGCGCATCTCAATGGCATCCTGTGGCTTGCACGCAGCGGCGCGCGCTGAAGCGATCTTCCGGCGAGATTCGGTCCGCATCAGACGCTGGCGGGACGATGGGACCCTGAAAAAGGTCTTCGAGCTCTGCGCGGCCCCGGGCACTGGCACGGAGCTGAGCATGGATTCAACGTCGATCAAAGCATCCGCGCAGGCAGGTCGCGGAATAAGAAAGCGAGCAAAAATCAGGCATCAAGCAGCATCGGCAAAACACGCGGAGGTCTGAACACGAAAATTTATGCCATCGTCGGAACAGACCTGCGGCCTGTGGCTTTTTTGCTGTCTGCCGAAAATGTTGATGATTGTACGGAGGCAGTTCCTTTGCTGAAGCTGCTTTCGGATCTGAAGGACTGCGATATTCTTGCCGACAAAGCCTATGGCACAAAAGAGATCCGAACCTATCTGCATGACCAGTCCGCCCGCTATACGATCCCGCCGAAAGTGAACACAAAGCAGCCATGGCCATTTGATAAAGAGACGTATAAACGGCGGAATGTAATAGCGCATTTCTTCAATCGACTCAAGGAATTTCGCCGTGCTGAGACACGCTATGACAAGCGGGATGACTCCTTCCTTGCTTTTGTTTTCCCTATTGCGAAAACTGTTATCATATTATGAGAATTCAGGTCATTCACAGCTACGATTACCGCCCGGAAGCGATTTTCTATGGAGACGGGCCACGGTACTTCGGCGTGGAGCTGGAAATCGATAAGGGCGGTGAAATCGGAAGCAACGTGGAGCAGATTCTTGCCGTTGAAAACCAGAAGCATGATTTTTACTACTGCAATAAGAGCTTTTGCAGCCCCCTGGGAATCAGAATGCTTCGCGTCTTATTCTTGCACGCGACGGAAATTTCTCCGGCTCGGACAGCCTCCACCGTAAAATATTGCAGCTCGGATACGCGGATTCCCGTGGCGCAGAGCGTTTGCAGCAGCAGCCATAGCCGCTGATCTTTCCTGGCAGCGTGCAAAAGCCTCTGGTATTCTGCCTTGCTCAGTTCCCGATTTGCAGCCAGATACGTTTTCTTCTGCACGCGGTACAGCTTAACCTTGCAGTCCGCCCTGCCGCAGAAAACAAGGAAGCTGTTGAGCGAGGCGAGCATGGAGTTGACCGATAAAATCGTGTAACCTCTGGTCGGAAGATCACGCTTATATGCAATGGTCAGGTCTTTCGTGAGCGCTTGTGAACCGACGTATTTTGAAAATGTACGGACATCGCGGATGTATTTTTCGATGGTGGCGCTGCTTTTTTCTTCTTCGTACAGCTGCTGTGCATACTGCGCAAGCAGCTCGGTGGTGATATAAGTCTCATTCATATTGTTCTCTCTTTCTGTGTCCCTGCACCCGGACGCAGACTTATTATACCTTTCTTTCTGCAAAGTGCATGACCAGCTTTGGAGGACTTCTTCAAAAAACTCTCTCCTATCCGCAGCTTTCTGCTGAACATTTTTCCGGATGTCTTGTATTTCTTCAGATCTTCGTATATCATGTTCCATATTGAGTATGATCTCCGGCAGGACAAGCACCTGACGGATACCCCTCTGCATTTTAGCATCCGCAAAAAGGAAGTGAACGCTATGACCTGCGATGAGAGCTTGTACCGCCAATATCTGAGCGGCGACGACGCGGGACTGGAGGCCCTGATGAAAAAATACGGTGACCCCCTGACCCTGTATATTGACGGCTATCTGCACGACGTTCACG
>ERZ827528.1929-NODE-1929-length-20350-cov-3.597733_pt1 | contig 20350 bp, 21 predicted proteins | sample MGYA00519768_ERZ827528 | MGnify/ENA primary metagenome ERZ827528 (study PRJEB31778, sample SAMEA3449343) | human gut metagenome | biome: human gut; feature: human-associated habitat; material: faeces | place: United Kingdom | collected 2010/2012 ...
CCTTTATCTGTCTTCTTTTCCGCAGGACGTCCGGCAGTGGGCGCAGTCTCCACTGCAGCCGCCGCAGCAGCCGCGGTGGTGCAGCATGCGCCAAAGCGACACGGCCAGCCATGCCGCCAGCAGCGCCAGCACGACCCATTCCAGCCAGCCCATGCGTCAGGCGATCAGCAGCAGGAGCTGATACAGCCCCGCCGCAACGCACCAGGCTACAACGCACTGGAACACCGCAACGACTGCGCCGCGCAGCCTGCCGCCCAGCTCGCGCCCGATGGCCGCAATGGCCGCGACGCACGGCGTGTAGAGCAGGGTGAACGTCAGGAAGCTCACGGCCGACAGCGGCGTGAACAGGCCGGAGAGCGCCGCGCTCAGGTGCTCCGTTCCCGCGCCGGTCAGGATGCCGAGCGTGCTGACCACGGCCTCCTTGGCCGTGAAGCCGGTGATGAGGGCCGTCGTCACACGCCAGTCCTCAAAGCCCAGCGGGCGGAACACCGGCGCGAGGATGCGCCCGATGGACGCAAGCAGACTCCTGCTGCTGTCCGTCACGAAATTCAGGTGCAGGTCAAACGACTCCAAGAACCAGATGGCAAGCGTCGCCACAAAAATGACCGTAAATGCGCGCTGCAGGAAGTCGCGCGCCTTGTCCCACAGGAGCATGGCCACGCTCTTGAGCGTCGGCAGGCGATAATTCGGCAGCTCCATGACGAACGGGACGGGATTTCCGCGGAACACCGTGTGATTCAGCAGCAGGGAGATGAGCACGCCGACAACCATGCCGCCAAAGTAAAGCAGCGCCATAGCGAGCACAGCATGCTGCGGGAAGAATGCCGCCGTGAACACGGCATAGATCGGGATCTTGGCCGAGCAGCTCATGAACGGCGTCAGCAGGATCGTCAGGCGGCGGTCGCGTGCGGACGGCAGCGTCCGCGTTGCCATCACGGCGGGGACCGTGCAGCCGAAGCCGATGAGCATCGGCACGAAGCTGCGGCCGGACAGGCCGATCTTGCGCAGGAGCTTGTCCATCACAAAGGCAACGCGCGCCATATAGCCCGTATCCTCCAGAATGGACAGGAAGAAGAACATGACCACAATGATGGGCAGGAAGCTCACCACACTGCCGACGCCGGCAAAAATGCCGTCAATCATGAGGCTATGTACCACCGGGTTCATGCCATAGGCCGTGAGGCCATGGTCGACCACCGCGCTCAGACGGCTGATGCCCAGCGCCAGCAGGTCCTGCAGGCACGCGCCGACCACGTCGAACGTCAGCCAGAAGATCAGCAGCATGATGCCGACAAAGATCGGCAGGGCTGCATATTTGTTCGTCAGCACGCGGTCGATGCGCACACTGCGCAGATGCTCGCGGCTCTCGCGGCACTTGACCACGGTTTTGGAGCACAGGCGCTCGATGTAGTCATAGCGCATGGAGGCAATGGCGGCATTGCGGTCCAGCTTGCCCTCGTCCTCCATCTCGACGATGCTGTGCTCGACCATCTCCAGCTCGTTCTGATTGAGCAGGAGACGGCTGATGATGTCCTCGTCGCCCTCGATGAGCTTTGTCGCCGCAAAGCGCCGGGCCATCCCGGCAGCCTGCGCGTGATCCTCGATCAGGTGCGAGACGGCGTGGATGCAGCGGTGCACCGGACCGTCGTCGCAGAAATCCACGCGCTTCGGCAGCGTACGCGTATGCGCGACGCGCACGGCGCTTTCGACCAGATCCTCAATGCCCTCGTTCTTCGCCGCGGCGATGGGAACGACCGGAATGCCGAGTTCATCGGACATTTTCTGCACATCGATGGTGCCGCCGTTGCCGCGCACTTCGTCCATCATGTTGAGCGCCAGCACCATCGGGATCTGCATTTCAAGAAGCTGCAGCGTCAGATAGAGGTTGCGCTCGATATTCGTGGCGTCGACGATATTGATGATGCCATCCGGCTTCTGATTCAGGATAAAATCGCGGGTCACGATCTCCTCGGCCGTATAGGGTCGCAGAGAATAGATGCCCGGCAGATCGACGACGCTGCAGCCCTTTGCGCCGCGCATCACGCCCTCCTTGCTGTCGACCGTCACGCCGGGGAAATTGCCGACATGCTGGTTGGACCCGGTGAGCTGATTGAACAGCGTCGTTTTGCCGCAATTCTGATTTCCGACCAGTGCAAAGATCATGCGCCCACCTCCGGCAGGATCTCGATCTGCGCCGCGTCGTCCATGCGAAGCGTCAGCTCATAGCTGCGCAGGCGGATCTCCATGGGGTCACCCATCGGGGCGATCTTCTGCACCGTCACGCGCGTATTGGGGATCAGACCCATATCCAGCAGTCTGCAGCGCAGGATTCCCTCGCCGCCGACCGCCGTAATGAGCCCGCTTTTTCCGACAGGAAGCTCCTTTAAGGTCATGGCTTCTCCCTCCAAAGTTAGACAGTCTTAACATTTTTTCATAGTAGCATACTCGGCTTTCCCTGTCAAGGAAAAAAACGGTGCACCGAAAATCGGTGCACCGGAAATTTATCTTGCGGTCATTTTTCTGCGGAAGATCACAATGGCCGCCGCCAGCAAAGCGGCCGCCCACGTCAGAACGATCCAGAGCTGTGGGAACATGCCGCCCCAGTCCCCTGCCAGAGCGGCCCGCGCCGCGTCGACGGCGTTGGCGAACGGGAGCGCGTAGGCGATGCGGCGGAAAACCTTTCCGCCAAGGTCGAGCGAGAACCAGATGCCGGAGAGCCACGCCGAGACATTGGTCAGCAAGGCTCCGCACATCCCACCGACGGCCTTTTCCGGCAGCAGCGTGCCGCACAGCATCCCGAGCGCCAGATTCACAAGCGCGATGGGCACATTGATCACCGTGCAGGCCAGAATGCGCCACGACACCGGCAGGCCGAGCGGGATGGCCGCCAGCAGGCACACAAGCGTCTGCGCCAGCGCCATGGGGAGCATGGGCAGCAGATAGCCGAGGATGAAATCCCGCCCCGTCAGCGGCGAGGCATACAGCCGCAGGATGAGGGCCGACGAGCGGTCGCGTGAGAGCAGCAGCGCGGAAAACAGCGCCAGAAAGCTCAGGCTGAACACGCTGACGCCCGGCGCAAGCTGCTCCGGCTCAAAGAGCGTCATGTGGGCCTCCGCCGGGATATGTCGGTTCAGGAAGCTCAGCAGCAGGAGCAGCAGGATGGGAAACGCGACGCCGAAGCCGACGCTGATCGGATCGCGGAGAATTTCGCGCGCGTTGCGCGAGGCAAAAAAGCGCATTCTTCTCATTGGACTCCCTCCCCTGCCAGCTTGATAAAGGCCTCCTCAAAGCGCGTCTCGCCCGCCGCGGCGCACAGCTCCTGCGCCGTGCCGCAGATACGCAGCCTGCCGTGCGACAGGATGCCGATGCGGTCGGAAAGCGCCTCCGCCTCCTCGAGATAATGCGTGGTGAGGATGACGGTCACTCTGCCGCACAGGCTTCGGATGACCTGCCACAACTCCCGCCGCGCCAGCACATCCAGCCCGAGCGTCGGCTCATCCAGAAATACGAGCTGCGGCTGCGAGATCAGCGCCATAGCGATGGAAAGCCGCCGCTGCCAGCCGCCGGAGAGCGTTTTGGCCCGGCCGCGCTCTACCTCGCCCAGATGGAACTCCGCGATCGTCTCCGCCGCGCGCTGCGCGGCCTCCCGGCGCGAGGCGCCGTAGATCCCGGCGATAAGCTCGAGATTCTCCCGCACCGTCAGGTTCGGCGCAACGGCCGTCTCCTGCGGGGAGAGATTGATGCGCCGCTTGATCTCCTGCGGCTGCTGCGTCAGGCGAAAGCCGAGGATGTCCGCCTCGCCGCCCGTCGGCTGCAGCAGGCCCGAGAGCATGCGCAGCGTCGTCGTCTTGCCCGCTCCGTTCACGCCCAGCAGGGCAAACAGCTCGCCCTGCCGGACGGTCAGGTCCAGCCCGTCCACGGCCGTGTGCGCACCGAAGCGGCGCGTCAGGGCATGGGTCTCAATGGCGTTCATGCTTTGTCATCCTTTCTCTTCGGCATTGCCGCCGTAATGGCCGCAAAGATCTGCCCGGCCTGTGCCTTGGGCGGCAGAGCGATGCCCTGCTCCGTGTCGGCCAGCAGCAGAAGCTGGTCGCCCGGCGCGATACCGAACATTTCGCGCACCTCGGCCGGGATGACGATCTGCCCCTTCGGCCCGACCTTCACGGTCGTCATGTATTTTCCCTCCGGGAAGCCGTTGTTTCCCATGGTCGTTCCTCCATTTCCAATTTGTATAACTTGTATCACCAGTTATACCACCAATGGGAGAAAAAATCAACCCGTGCGCGGAATTTTCCGCGCACGGGCTGCAGGTTAGTTATGAGATCTGATTCACAATCCCGAGGAAGACGATGCTCTGCGTCTCATGGTCGAAGATCACAAAGAGGAACGGCCGCGTGAGGGCAATGGTCTTCGGCTCCTCCATATCTGCCGCTGCAGTGGGCGCCATGAGCGTGCTCGTCACGGCGGCTGCCTGCGGCCCCTGCTCGTCGAGCTGCAGCCAAACCTTGTGCTGCACGGAATCGATCTTCAGCGGCTTCTCTGCAAGGCGGGAGAAATCCGCAGCGTCGGTAAACGCCAGCTCCATGCCCATGGCGCGCAGCGGCTCCTTCAGCTGCATCCTGTCCGTGGCAGCGATGAGCTTTGGGATCGCGACATGGACCTCCTCTGTCTGCGGCTCGCCGAGGGCGTTTAGCAGAGCCTCGCCGTCCAGCGCCTGCAGCAGCTTCTCCGGTGTGGTGCCCTCGGCAGGCAGAAGGCCCGCAAACACATAGCGCTCGCCCGCATACGGCCGCACAAAGCCCTCCGCGCCCGCAAGCTCGAAATAGCTCTCCTCCACGCTGTGCAGGAATGGCACGACCTGCCTGCTGCCGTCGCTTGTGAAAAACGTACCGTCATAGACGGATTCCGGCGTATAGGCCACGGGCCATTCGGCATCGAATGTCAGGGCGTTGACCAGACATGCCTGACTCATCGGGTCGTCCTGCTCCAAAATCTTTTCGATCCGGCCCTTCGTGTTCTTCCGGACCCAGTCATTCACAGCTTCCATGCTGAACTCGCCCTCGTGAAGCTCCGCATCATACTGTTTCCGGATCGTCTTCCGGAACTCCTTCCGGACCTCCAGCTCCTGCCGCGTCCAGAGGGAATTGGCCGAGACGACCTTGCCGTCCTCCGCCAAGCGGCAGGCGGCAAGCCAGTGGTTCAGGTCGTCCGTCTTTGCGCCGAGGGCATATTCCATCTCCTCCAGCGTGCGGCCGCCCGCGCCGTTTGCGGCCATGCCGAGGGCCAGCAGCACGGAATATGGCGACAGAAGAGTCGTTTTATCCGGCTTTGCAGCATTCCGCAGCAGCGTGATGGAGAAATCCGCCGCTACGGCGGCAGTCCGGCAGTCCGTTTCCGTCAGCGTCACAGGTTCGCGCGTGCCGCAGGCCCCGAGCAGGAGGACTGTAAGCAGGGCTCCTGCCAGCAAGCTTCGCTTCATTCCGTTTCCCTCCGACTCAGCCGTCCACCCGGTTCACAATGCCCAGGAACACAATGCTCTGTGTCTCATGGTCGAAGATCACGCAGAGATACGGGCGCGTGAGATAGACCGTCTTGGGCTCCTCGGTCTGGACCGCCGTTGCCTCCATCATCGGTATGCTCGTCACGGCCGCGCCGATCGTGCCGCTCTCATCGACCTGCAGATAGGTCTTCTGCTGGACGGCGTCGATCTTCAGAGGCGTGTCAGACAGCAGCGAGAAATCCGCAGCGTCCGTAAAGGCCGCCTGCATGCCCATACGCTCCAGCACCGGCTTTAGCTCTGCCGTGGTCGCAGCGGTAAATTTCGGCATGCGCGTATAGACTTTTTTCGCCTGCGGCTCACAGAGGGCATTCAACAGTGTCGCGCCGTCCAACGCCTCGAGCAGCTCCTCCGGCGTGCTCCCTTCGGCCGGAAGCAGGCCCGCAAAGGAATAGCGTCCGCCGGAATAGTGCTTTACAAAGCCCGTCGCGCCCGCGACCTCGAGATAGCCGCGCTCTTCGCCGGACAGATAGGTCACGGTCTGCTCCGTGCCGTCGCTCGCGTGGAACGTGCCCTCGCTGCAGCTCTGCGGCTCATAGGGGCTGGCCCACTCCGCGTCGAACGTCATGGCGTTGATCAGATAGGTCTGGATCGCTTCATTGTCCTGCTCCAGGAGCTTTTTGATGCGCCCCTTCGTATTCTCACTGACCCATTCGTTGATTGCCGCCGCGCTGATTTCTCCTGCATGGACCTCCGCGCCGTATTTCTGCTCCATGGTCTGCCGGAACTCCGGCAGGAGCTGCACGGTTCCATTCCGTGTCCAGATCGAATTTGCCGAGACGACCTCGCCGTCCTCCGCCGCGCGGCAGGAAGCAAGCCAGGCATTCAGATCCTCCAGCCTTGCGCCAAGCGCATATTCCATCTCCTCCAGCGTTCGGCCGCCTGCACCGTTTGCGGCCATGCCGAGGGCCAGCAGGGCGGAATACGGTGAGAGGATCGTTGTGGCATCCGGCTTTGCTGCGCCGCGCAGCAGATCGAGTGCAAAATTCGCCCCACCCACAGCGGCGGTCTGATCCGGCACGGTCAGATCCTCGACCGGCTCCGGCTTTCCCAACGATTCGGCAGCATCCGTCGGAACAACCGGGTCCAGCCAGGCATCGGTCGGCTTTGTTTCCTCCGTTGCTTCCGTCGGTCCGGCAGGACTGCCGCAGGCGCCGAGCAGCAGTGCTGCCAGCAGCAGGCAGATGAGTTGTTTCAGCTTCATGCGTGGTTCCTCCTTTGCAGATGTTCTGCTGGTTAGACGCAGCAGAGCACCGGAAGTTCCCGCAAAAAGGAGGCAGTCGCTCTCCAACAATCATTCTCTAATAAAGCACCTATTGCATGCCGTCAATGATCGCATGATCATCCGCCTGCACGCTGGAGAATATCTTCAACATCTCCGATTCCGGGATTTCTTTTTCGCACATCAGCGTAAACATATACTCATGATTTGTCCAGATGTAGGTTATGACCTCATTATCGGTAATTTTGATCACCTCAAATCCATTTATGCCGGTTGATTCCGCTGTTGCTCCCTCCGAATTAATGCCTCCCCTTGTTGCATTCTCGTAGTCCTCCGGCATGGGGACTTGATCAAAGCAAATCCACCAATTGTTCGCATTGTGCCAGCCGATTGACACAGCTGCAATGCTGACTGTTTTGAATTCCTGCTGATATCCATCCGGTATATATGTTGGGAGATACACTGTCTCGATAGAATCCGGGGCAGAAGCCGCCTGTATTGGGTCGAATGAAACCTCATAATGGGTGCCCTCATCATGGAGGAAGAACTTGATAATTGCTTCACGGACTGCCGGAATCGCCATTGCGCTTGCCGCCAATACTGCCGCAAGGATTGCAATAAGGGCCACTCGCTTCCACACTGTATTCTGATACTTCCAACCTTTGGATACTGTCTTCCTGTTCAGCTTTTCTGTCTTTCGGATAAAGTGATCCGACAATTGAATTGCAATTTTATCCTCACAATCTGGTACATCCGAGTACTCCTCCAGCGTCGCATCGATCAGCGCCCGCTCAAACGGCGTTTCAGCCCTGCTCTTCAAAGCACATTCCCTCCTTCCGACAAAAATCAATCAGGAGTTTTTTCCCGCGATTGAGCTGCTGGCGCACTGTCCCCGGCTTGCGATGCAGTATGGCCGCTGATGCAGCTACAGTCTGCCCCTCTACGCAGATTATCAGCAATACCTCACGATATGGAGCGGGCAGCATTCTCGCAGCACGCAGTAATGTGTCATAGTCCTGAGATTGCATAACCTTCACAAACAAATCCTCGTCAGAGGCTATTGGAAGCTCATCAATGTCAAGCATATTGTCCTGCCGTTTCTTCTGCGGAAGCAACGATAGTGCAGCGTTTTTGGCTGCGGTAAGTACATAAGCCCGTAAACGCCTATCATCAACCGGCAGGGATTTTATCCTTTGTGCGATGCCCAGAAATGCGATCTGAACAGCATCTTCCGCATCTTCATCACTGTGCAGAATACGCTTCGCCACAAGCAGCATCTGCTTCTGATAGTTGCTGTAAATATCGGAGAAGCGAAGCTGGTCTGCTTCGCTGTCAATCAGGGCAAAATACAGCATCAGCAAGGAAACGCACCTCCCAACTATTCATCATGATACCCCGCACGCCGCACACTGTCAAGCAACCCATCTGTCCAAAATGTATGTAAAAAGCGAAAAAGTTGTATCATTTTTGCCCCAGCAGCTGTCTTAGAAAATAGAGGCAATGGTAAGCGTAGCATACACCATACAGAAATAGGAGGTGAAATAATGAAACGTGTATTCAGTTTTCTAATTGCAATTATTGTTACTATTTCAATATCATATAATGTGCAAGCACTTCGGGCAGATAGCATTCGGCCACAATACGCAAATGCTCGACAGGCGGAGGTTCTTCTTTCTATCAGTAGCTCCGGAAAAGCAGTTGTTGTTGTTAAGTGTTACGGGACAAACGGATTAAAATCAGTGTATGTGACAACGTATCTTGAAAAAAAGGTCAGCGGTACGTGGATTCGGGTGAATATTCCAGCACCAAATAATACTTGGACATATTCTACTACGAGCCAATCTTTTAGTCAAGAATACATTGTCGCGCTTGATAGTGTGGGGCAATATCGGGCAACGTCGCAATTTGTATTAACCGCAGCTATGGTTGAATACATAACCGACACCAGCTATGCAACATACAAAAGTTGATTTTTATAACTGATTCATCGAAATATCCAGTACGTTTACTGAGGTTCTAAAAGTGCTAACGCATAGCCATTGCTTGGTTCAGTGCTGATTGATTTAATTTACCATCATAAAGACGTACATACATTAATTTGAGCACATTTGCTCATAACGATAAGATTCTGAAAGGAGAAAGTGTCATGAAAAAAATCAAAAAAGTGGTTGCCATCTTGTCCATTGTTTCTCTGCTCATTGCAACAGCATTTTCTGCTTCCGCTGTTGAAGCAAATGCCTCTTATGACCCGGTGACAAACCATGCGACTGTGCTTCATAACGAAAATCAAGTTATACCTGTTGCAGGCACGACACAACTCTCACAAGATGAGTACAAACGCACTTGGGCAAGTCTGACTGATAACGCGGGAACAGCTGCCGAAATACAGGCGACCTGTGAGCTTTTTATTTCTTCAATCTATGCCAGCAGACGAGATAGTGATTACAACTGCACTACGTTTACTGTTCAGTCTATTCGGAATGAGCAGGTTGACAGCACGATCGCATATATCGAAAGCCAGAATCAATACCAGCGTGAAATTGCTGATATTTGCGATTTTAAGATCATTTCTGATAGTATTGAATTTGAAAATTTCTCGGGCGTATTAACTGGGAATACTTGCACCGCGGAAATAGGCGTTCATTATTGTTATGAAATGGAAGGTGCTTTCGAGGATACATTTTATCTAAACTGTGTTTATTATCTGACACTGGAAAAAATCAACGGAAACTGGGGCATCGTCACAGCAAAGACAAGTATGCCGAATGAACAAGCAGACGGGTTTGTTTATGACTCATTCGATGCCCACGCAGCCGCTTTGGCCGTTGTCGGTGACCATGATTTTTCGACAATGGAAAAGCCCGCCAACACGAATAACACAGCTACAACCACAGCAACATACCAAACAACATCATATAGCTCGACGGCGGCAGTAAATTACGCCAAGCAATATTACAATAAAACTAATAGTTTATTTGGTGCAAGCAGTTCTAATTGCCAAAATTTCGCGTCGCAATGTGTTTGGGCCGGACTTCTATCTGGATGTGGCGCTTCAGGTACTTCGACAACTGCATTCCCCGCTGTTTCTACAGCTTGGACAGGCACTAATTCTACAAATGTCTGGTGCAGAAATCAATACACTACCTACTATGGTGATAAATATTGGTTAAATTGGGGATGGGATAATGTAAACGGCTTCCTCAAAATCATCTGGCTCAGTGATCATACTATATCCGGTCCACAAGGCTATTATTGGCTGGGCTTAGCCAAAGCGTGTGTTGGCGATGTAATTATCTGGGACACAGCTGGCACGCGAAGTGTAGACAGTGGAACCTATGATCACGCAATGGTAGTTACACGAACAACAGGAACAGTTGGTTCACGCGGCGTGAGTAATTTTTGCATAGCAGCAAATTCGAGTTCGACGACATCTGCCTATATGCCTCTTGCGCAGTATTGCAGCTATTCTGCAAGTTGCTTTGCAGCTGCTCATATTACTGGCGGCTACTACTACATTTGATGAAGGCAGGATTTCGCAAACGCATTATTGCACTGCTTTTCCCATGTGCATGCTGTACTATTTTGTCAATATATCTCTCCGCCTGCTGTTCAGATATACTTCACGACATTGAGGGAAATATACCAACCATCGAACAGGAGAGCATTCCACCCCGTACCGCACCCACGGAGGCCACAGAGGCAGGAAACGTTCCCTCCCAGCCACAGAATACCGAGAACAGCACCCATATGCCGGAGGCGCCATCGGTCATTGCCACGGAGCCTGAGCGCACATACGCCGTTTGGGACGAATCCTTCTATCAAAACGGTGTACCAATTTCGCCGCAGCCGGGAGACACGCAGGCTACATGGCAGCCTGAACTGGCAGAAACATTTCCCGCTGATCAGAATTGCAATGAGATGGAGCTGTTGGAAAAATGGATGGCAGTTGAGGGGCTTACGCCGGAAGGCCTTGACTCTCGCGAGTGTAACCAACTGGTGCTGGTCGTAGCACAGGAGACGGATGGCATTCAGACGGAAACCGTGTGTTATCAGCGGGAGGCGGGCGGAGCCTGGCAGCCTGTATCCGGTCTGAGCAGGATGCATGGCTGGGTTGGAGGTAACGGCATTATGCACGGACGCAAACGCGGGAGCAACACATCTCCTGCGGGACTCTGGTCGCTGGGTTTGGCTTTCGGAAATTCTCCAAAGCCAGATGGACTGAAGATGCCATGGCGAGACGTTACGCCAAGCTCAGATTGGGTATGTGACGAAGATTCCATTTACTTTAATTCGTGGCAGGAACGCGACGACCCGTCCATCCTCGATCTGTGGAGCGATGATGTTGAGCATCTGGAAGACTATCAGAGCGCCTATGCATATGCTTGCGTCATCCGTTTTAACACTGCTCCCTATACCATTCCGGAACGCGGCTGTGCAATATTCTTTCATTGCAGCAAGGGTGCAACGGGAGGCTGCATCGGGCTTCCCGAAGCCGATATGGTAAACACACTCTTGTGGCTAGACCCGCAGGAAAACCCGTACATTCTGATAACGGGCTATCAGCGCAGTGCAGGAAACTGAATCGTCTGCTTGCTAAACTGTCTGAAAGCTCTCTTACAGAAAAACCGCCCCGGAGCACCTTCCTTTCGAAGGGTGTTCCGAGGCGGTCCGTCATTATTCAGGTTCTCCGTAAGAATATCTCCCCGCACTTGCGGCAGACGATCTTCGTCTGGCCGCAGCCTGCCGGGACGATCTGCACGGCTCTGCAGGCCGGGCAGCGGAAGAAGCGCCTCCTGCGGCCGCGGTGCAGCGCCTGCCGCGGGGCATGCGCCGCAAAAAACGAGAGGATCGGCGCATTCATGCCTGCTTCCGCGCGCCGTCTGCGCGCGCCTCCCGCAGAATGCCGCCGTAGCGGATGGCATACTTCACAAACGCCAGCAGGATCAGGCAGGCGCAGAGCGCGGCATCCGCATACAGGAACCAGTCCGGCGCCGTCCGCCAGAGCATCAGGACGAACATGGAAAGGTAGATCACGGCCGTGCACAGCTTGCCGTACCAGCCCGCGCCGTAGACCATGCCGGTGTGGTGCAGGGTCAGGAGCGTCATGATGCCGATGGAGACCTCTTTCAAAACCAGAATGCCGACGACCCACCAGCACTTCATGGGCATAAGGCACAGCAGCACGGCGATCTGCGTCAGCTTGTCGGCAACGGGGTCGATGGCCTTGCCGAAATTCGAGACCATGTGATACGTCCGCGCGACCCAGCCGTCCACGACATCCGTCACGCCGGACAGCACGAGCATGCCGAACGCCCACCAGACCTCATTCTTTGCATACAGTACGATGATCACGGGAATGAGCGCCAGCCGGAAAAAGCTTAGCACATTGGGGATCGTCAGGATCCGGTCCGTATCCGCCTTTCCCGCGCGCTCCAGATTGCGGTGCTCCTTGTCATTCATGCTGCACATCCTCCTCTTTTTCGTCCACCTGCGGGACGAACAACTGCGTCACAACGGACTTTTTGCGGTGCTTCTGATGGAAATAGCCGATGACGCTGAACACGACCGCGCCGATGAGGTTGACGATCAGGTCGCCCATGGTGTCATACAGGCCGATATCCAGATAGCCGCCGAGGCCGAGGCTCTCGCCGTTCACAACGACATCCTGAATGTTTGAAATGGTGATGGGAATGTTGCGGTTCGTCGGGTCGAGCGCCACGGAGGTGATCTGCTGGATGACTGTGTCCTTCTGCATATCCTTGTGGAACAGGTTATCCACGGAGAATTCAAAAATTTCCCACAATGCGCCGATCGTCATGGAGAAGCAGAACGCCACGAGCGCCAGAAACAGCGGCGAAAGCTCGAAGCTGACCTTCTTGTGGCGGTTCAGAACGTCCGCCATGGAATAGCCGACCGCCGCATAGATAAAGCCGCTCGTCGTATGCAGGGCCTTATCCCAGAACGGGACCGTCACATAAAAGCAGGCGATCTCACCGAGGATCTCCGCTGCAAAGATGAAGACGACGACCGTGATCTCCAAACCGGCCGGGAGGCGTACCCCCAGCTTCCGCTCCAGAATGGAGGGCAGAAGCAGCAGCACGAGCGTCAGAAGGCAGGTATAGACGCTCTCGATCTGACCGTTGAAGGCAGAGCGGATGAGCACGCCGATCACGATGAGCCGGATCACGGCATAGACGACGAGCGTCAGCTTGCTCTTCTTCTGCAGGCGCAGCTTTTCCTGGCGCAGCCGCGCCTCGCGGCGTTCCTGCCGCGACATTTTATTTTTCAATTCCGTTTCCGTCCTTTTCCTATTTCTACTGATATCATATCCCGGAATTATCAATTCTGCGTCAACCGATTATGAATTTCAGTTCATAATCGGGAAATTTTCCGTTCCAAAATCCGGCCGTCTGTGGTATACTGAGAAGACGGAAACGGAGGGATCCCCATGTTCAAGATTCTCGTTGCCGAGGACGACGCCGAGCTGCGGCAGCTGTTCTGCCGCGTGCTGACGCGCCACGGCTTCCAGCCCATCGGCGCAGCCGACGGTGTGGAGGCGCTGCAGGTCCTCGAGCGTGACTATATCGACCTCATCGTCTCGGACATCATGATGCCGCAGCTGGACGGCTATGCGCTGGTGCGCGGCCTGCGCGACAGCGGCAGCACTATCCCCGTGCTGATGATCACGGCGCGCGACGGCTTTCAGGACATGCAGTTCGGCTTTCTGGCCGGGGCGGACGACTATCTGGTCAAGCCCATCAACGTCAACGAGCTCGTGCTGCGCATCAACGCCCTGCTGCGGCGCGCGCAGATGGTCGCGGACCGGCGGCAGACGCTTGGCACAACGACATTCGAATTCGACTCGTTCTCCGTTCTGACGGGCGGCGTGCAGACCGTCCTGCCGCAGAAGGAATTTTTGCTGTTATACAAGCTCGTCTCCTCGCCGGGGCATATCTTCACGCGGCAGCAGCTCATGGACGACATCTGGGGCATCGACACCCACACGGACCCCCGCACGGTGGACGTGCACATCAACCGGCTGCGCGACCGCTTCCGGGAAAACCAGGACTTTGAGATCATAACCGTTCGGGGCATCGGTTATAAGGCGGAGCGGAAGCATGAAGAAGGATAAACGCTTTTCCCTGCGTCTGCGGACGTATTACCTGCTCATCATCGCCATCGTCGTCATCATCTCGTTCGGCGCCGTTGTCGGCGCGCTGACGGCCCTGCAGCAGCTCGGCGTTATCGGCCACATCAACGTCTCCACGCTCGTGGCTCTGCTGCTCGTGGCGGCGGCCGCAAGCGGCAGCGCCAGCTTTCTCGTTGGGCGGCGCGTGCTGGCCCCGATGGTCAAGCTGAGCAAGGCCTCGCGCGAGGTCGCGCGCGGCAACTACAGCATCACGGTCGAAGACCCGAGTAAGCTTGAAGAGGTGCAGACGACCCTGCGGAACTTCAACGCACTCGTGCGCGAGATGAACCGGATCAACAACGTCACAAACGACTTTGTCTCCAGCGTCTCACACGAATTCAAGACGCCGCTGACCGCCATCGAGGGCTATGCCATGCTCCTGCAGGACACCGGTCTGACGCAGGCGGAGCGCGACGAATATCTGGACAAGATCCTCTATAACTCGCACCGCCTCTCCACGCTCGTCGGCAACATCCTCATGCTCTCAAAGCTCGAGAATCAGTCGCTTTCCGACCAGCGCAGCACGTTCCGCCTCGATGAGCAGCTGCGGCAGGCCGTTGTGATGCTCGAGCCGCAGTGGGAGGAAAAGTCGCTGAGCTTTCGTGCCGAGCTGGACGCCGTGAGCGTGACGGCCTGCGAGCCGCTGCTGCTGCAGGTCTGGACGAACCTCATCGGCAATGCCATCAAATTCAGTGAGCCGGGGCAGGAGCTGTTCCTGCGCCTGCTCGACCAGACGGAATGCGCCGTCGTCTCCGTCATGGACCACGGCTGCGGCATGGCGCCCGAGGTGCAGGCGCGCATTTTTGAGAAATTCTATCAGGGCGACAGCTCCCGCAAGGCCATGGGAAACGGCCTCGGCCTGCCGCTCGTCAAGCGCATCGTCGAGCTGTCCGACGGCGTCATCGAGGTCGACAGCGCCCCCGGGCAGGGCTCGACGTTCCGCGTCATCCTGCCGAAAAAGTAAAACAGACGCTGCAGCCACGAAAAAGCTGCAGCGTCTTTGGTTTTATTTCTCCGGCTTTTTGCCGGTATAGAGCTGATAATAGCGGCCCTTCTGGGCGATGAGGTCGTCGTGCGTGCCGCGCTCGATGATGCGGCCCTGCTCAAGGACCATGATGCAGTCCGCGTTGCGCACCGTCGAAAGCCGGTGGGCGATGACGAACGTCGTGCGGCCCTTCATCAGGCCGTCCATACCGGCCTGCACGAGCGCCTCCGTGCGCGTGTCGATGGAGGACGTCGCCTCGTCAAGGATCAGCACTGGCGGGTCTGCCACGGCGGCGCGCGCAATGGCAAGCAGCTGGCGCTGGCCCTGACTGAGGTTCGCGCCGTCGCTCGTCAGCATGGTGTCATAGCCGTTCGGCAGGCGCTCGATAAAGCCGTCCGCATTGGCCAGCTTCGCCGCAGCGATGCATTCCTCGTCCGTGGCGTCCAGACGGCCGTAGCGGATGTTCTCCATGACCGTGCCGGTGAACAGGCGCGTATCCTGCAGGACCATGCCGAGACTGCGCCGCAGATCGTCCTTGCGAATTTTGTTGATATTGATGCCGTCATAGCGGATCTTGCCGTCCGCGATGTCATAGAAGCGGTTGATGAGGTTCGTGATCGTCGTCTTGCCTGCTCCCGTCGAGCCGACAAAGGCGATCTTCTGGCCCGGCGTCGCATAGAGATCGATGTTGTGCAGAACGATCTTCTCCGGCGTATAGCCGAAGTCCACATCGTGGAACACCACGTCGCCCGCGAGCTTCGTATAGGTCACGGTGCCGTCCGCCTGATGCGGATGCTTCCACGCCCACACGCCGGTGCGCTTCTCGCTCTCGGTCAGCGTGCCGTCCGGATGCTCGACCGCGTTGACAAGGGTCACATAGCCCTCATCCGTCTCGGACTTCTCATCGAGCAGCCGGAACACGCGCTCCGCACCGGCCATGGCCATAACGACGGAGTTCAGCTGCTGGCTGACCTGCGTGATGGGCTGGTTAAAGCTGCGGTTGAGCGTCATGAACGCCGCGAGCGTGCCGAGCGTCAGGCCGACATAGCCATGCAGCGCCAGCGCCCGCCACGACGCACAGCACGTAGCTGACGTTGCCGAGCTGGGCGTTGACCGGCATAAGGACGTTTGCATAGCTGTTGGCGCGGCAGGAGCTGTCGCGCAGCTGCTCGTTGAGCTCGTTGAAGCGCTCGATGGCAGCCTGCTCGTGGTTGAAGACCTTCACGACCTTCTGGCCCTGCATCATTTCCTCGATATAGCCGTTGACCTTGCCGAGGTCCTGCTGCTGCCGGACGAAGAACTTGCCAGACTTCCCGGCGATCTTCTTCGTGGCGAACAGCATCAGGGCCACCATGACGAGCGTCAGCAGCGTCAGCGGCACATTGAGCACGATCATGCTGACGAACACGCTCACGATGCTGATGATGCTGGAAAACAGCTGCGGCAGGCTCTGGCCGATGAACTGGCGGAGCGTGTCGATATCGTTCGTGTAGACGGACATGATATCGCCGTGGGAATGCGTGTCGAAATACGAGATAGGCAGGCTCTCCATATGGCCGAAGAGCTTTTCGCGGAAGTTGCGCATCGTGCCCTGCGAGACATTGACCATCAGGCGGGTATAGCCCCACGAGCACAGAACGCCGATGGCGTAGACCGCGCCGACCTGGATGAGCTTGTGCAGCAGGGGCGTGAAGTCCGTGCTGCCGCTCTCCAGCATAGGAGAAAGATAGCTGTCATAGAGCTTCTGCAGGAACAGCGTGCCGTTCAGCTGGGCCAGCACCGTCAGGACGATACAGATCACGACGGCAAGGCAGTGCCACTTATAGTGCTTCAGGATGAAGGCCATGGTGCGGCGCATGGTCTTGCCGGTATTCTTCGGCCGTTCCGTGGCGTGCATCGCGCGCCCGGCGGGGCCGCGCATCGGTTTCGTCGCCATATTATGCACCCTCCTTCTCGTCGAAGTCGCCGCCGCCCTGTGTCTGGCCCTGATAGACCTCCTGATAGATGCGGTTCGAGGCAAGCAGCTGCTCATGCGTGCCGAAGCCGTTGACGCGGCCCTCGTCCAGAACAAGGATGCGGTCGGCGTCCTGCACGCTGGAAATACGCTGGGCAATGATGATCTTCGTCGTATTCGGGATCTCCTCGCGCAGGGCCTTGCGAATGCGCGCGTCCGTCGCGGTATCGACCGCGCTCGTCGAATCGTCGAGGATGAGGATCTTCGGCTTTTTCAGCAGGGCGCGGGCAATGCACAGGCGCTGCTTCTGCCCGCCGGAGACATTCGTGCCGCCCTGCTCGATGTAGGTCTCATAGCCCTGCGGCATGGCTTGAATAAAATCGTCCGCGCAGGCAAGACGGCAGACACGCTCGCACTCCTCCTGCGTGGCCTCCGCGTTGCCCCAGCGGAGGTTTTCCAGAATCGTGCCGGAGAACAGCACGTTCTTCTGCAGCACGACCGCGACCTCGTCACGCAGCGTCGTCAGGTCATATTCACGCACATCGTGCCCGCCGACGCGAACACTGCCCTCCGATACATCGTACAGGCGGGAGATCAGGTTGACGAGGCTCGACTTCGCGCTGCCCGTACCGCCGAGGATGCCGATGGTCTGCCCGGCCTCGATGTGCAGGTCGATGTCCTGCAGGACGGGCTTGCCCTTGCCCTGCCGGTAGGAGAAGCTGACGTGGTCAAAATCCACGCTGCCGTCCGGAACGGCCGTGAGCGCCTGCGCCGGGCTGGTGAGGTCGGCCTTTTCGTTCAGCACCTCGCAGATGCGGCGGGCGCTGGCCACGCTCATGCTCATCATGACAAAGATCATGGAGATCATCATCAGGCTCATGAGGATGCTCATGACATAGCTGAACAGGCTCATCAGGCCGCCCTCCGTGAAGCCTTCGAGCACGATGGCCTTCGCGCCGAGCCACGACAGGCCCAGCATGCTGCCGAACACCGTCAGCATCATCACGGGGTTGTTGAACGAGACGTAGGTCTCCGCCTTTACGAACATACGGTAGACGGCGTTGGCCGCTTTGTTGAACTTGCTGCGCTCATAATCCTCGCGCACGAAGGCCTTGACGACGCGGATGGCACCGACGTTCTCCTGCACGCTGGCGTTCAGATCGTCGTACTTCTTAAACACGCGGTTGAACGTGCCCGTCGCCTTGAAGATGATGAACGACAGCGCAGCCGCCAGAATCACGATGGCCACAACGAAGATCATGCTCAGGCTGGCGTGAATGGAAAATGCCATGATGAGCGCCGTGATGAGCATGACAGGCGCGCGCACGCAGATGCGCGTGATCATCTGATAGGAGAGCTGCACGTTGCTGACGTCTGTCGTCAGGCGCGTAACAAGGCCCGCCGTGGAGAAGCGGTCGATGTTCGAGAACGAAAAGCTCTGGATGTTGGCAAACATGGCCTGCCGCAGATTCGCCGCGAAGCCCGTCGAAGCGATCGAGGCGAAGCGGCCCGCCAGAATGCCGCAGACAAGCGCACCGATGGCAACGGCCACCATGATTGCGCCGTAATGCAGCACAGCCTGCATACCTGCCTGCCCGCCGACCTTGACGCCCTTGTCGATAATCTGGGACATCAGCATCGGCAGGAACATATCGGCCACGGCCTCCAGCGCAGAAAAAACGGGCGTGATGAACGTGACCCAGCGATACTGCTTCACCTGCGCCCCCAAGGTTTTCAGCATGGTATTCCTCCTTGCTTCACATTGTTAGCATGCTAATTATATGGCGATATCACTAAATTGTCAATGGATTTTTTGTTAATTCTGTCATTCCACGGTTGACGGAGCCGCGATCCGGCGGTATAATAAGATTTATAAATTCCAAAAGCAGAAACGGAGGCGGAGCATCCATGCAGCAGATGGAGCAGCCCATCGGCGGTGTCGTAAAATGTCTGTCCAATCAGATCCGCCGCCATCTGGACGCGGCGGCATCGGAGGCCGGGCTTGTAGAGCTGACCGGCACACAGGGCATGATCCTGCACTATCTGCTGCGCAACGAGGGCCGTTGCCTGACGCAGCGCGACGTGGAGCAGCGCTTCCAGCTGCGCGGTGCAACGCTCAGCCGCCTGTTTCAGCGCATGGAGGCCGCAGGCCTGCTCGAGCGCCGCGCAGTCTCGCGCGACCAGCGCTGCAAGCAGCTCCTGCCGACGGACAAGGCACGCGCCATGCACGCGCAGTTCGTCTCGTGCCTCGATGAGACCGACCATCTGCTGCGGCAGGGCATCAGTCCGGAGGACGAAGCAGTCTTCCGCGCCGTGTGCCTGAAAATGCTGGATAATTTACTTCAAAGGGATCACGAAAACGACCCGGCCGCTCGGTAGAGCAGGCCGGGCCCAGCTTGTTAAAAAAGTCCCTTCGGGATTTTTCGCCAAGCTGCTTTCAGAATTGCAAAATGAAATTTTGTAGTATTATTTTGCAATTCTGCCGCTGCGGCGGGTGATTGAACGCGAAAGGAAACCCTGACGGTTTCCTTTCACACTTTCCTTCCCTCCGAAACTTTCGGCTAAGCAGGTTTTTTGACAGTCTGGCCCCTACATGATTTTCTCCCGAAATACAAAAAATCCCCCTGCGCACGCAGGGGGATTAGCTGTCTTATCTTACAGAGAGCCGAGCAGAGCGACGAACAGCGTCAGCAGGACGAATACAGCGGCGACCCACTTCGTCAGGCGGGAGAGCTTCGCGTCCAGCGTGCCGGCCTTGCCCTTGCCAAGATAGGTGTCGGAACCGCCGGCGATCGCGCCGAGGCCATCCTCTGCGCCATTCTGGAGAATGATCACGACCGTCAGTACAACGCAGGAGATCATCTGGAAGATCAGGAGAATCAGCTTCAGGGTATCCATAGTAAAAAACCTCCAAAAACGGCCGCGGTTACGGCAGCGGCCTGCCGGAATCAGCCCAAAGGGCGAATATACATACAGTACCTACAATAATATCATAATGTGCCGGAATTATCAAGCACTTTTTTTGTTATTTCGTGGCCCACGTTCCCGTTGCGGCGCAGGTGAGGTAGGCGTTGATGAAGCCGTCGAGGTCGCCGTCCATCACGGCGTTGACGTTCGTGCTCTCAAAGCCCGTGCGGGTATCCTTCACAAGGGTATAGGGCATGAAGACGTAGGAGCGGATCTGGCTGCCCCACTCGATCTTCTGCTGCACGCCCTTGATGTCGGAAATTTTCTCGAGGTGCTCGCGCTCCTTGATCTCAATGAGCTTCGAGCGCAGCATGCGCATACACGTTTCCTTGTTCTGGAACTGGTCGCGCTGCGTCTGGCAGGAGACGACGATGCCGGTCGGCTTATGGATGAGGCGGACGGCGGAGGACGTCTTGTTGATGTGCTGGCCGCCTGCGCCGGACGCGCGGTAGACCTGCATTTCAATATCCTCGGGA
>ERZ827528.1951-NODE-1951-length-20151-cov-6.327976_pt1 | contig 20151 bp, 13 predicted proteins | sample MGYA00519768_ERZ827528 | MGnify/ENA primary metagenome ERZ827528 (study PRJEB31778, sample SAMEA3449343) | human gut metagenome | biome: human gut; feature: human-associated habitat; material: faeces | place: United Kingdom | collected 2010/2012 ...
ACCTGACCCAGCATCAGAATGTATCCGGACAGGATATGACCTATTTCGATCCAGAGAAGAACGAGAAATACATCCCGTATGTTATCGAGCCGTCTCTTGGTGCTGACCGTGTCGTTCTGGCATTCCTGTGCAGCGCTTATGACGAGGAAGTTCTCGACGCAGAGAAGAATGATGTTCGTACCGTGATGCATTTCCATCCGGCACTGGCACCGGTAAAAATCGGTGTGCTTCCGCTTTCCAAGAAGCTGAACGAGGGCGCTGAGAAAGTCTTTGCAGAGCTGTCCAAGAAATACAACTGCGAGTTTGATGACCGTGGAAATATCGGAAAACGGTATCGCCGTCAGGATGAGATCGGTACTCCGTACTGCATCACCTACGACTTCGATTCCGAGACCGATGGTGCTGTTACCGTCCGTGACCGTGACACCATGGAGCAGGAGAGAATTAAAATTGAGGATCTCGATGCTTACTTTGCAGATAAATTTACTTTCTAATCTGGCTTTTTAGTCCGGAAAAAGAGTAGAAAAAAAGGATTCCCACTCGCGGGAATCCTTTTTTTGTATACTTTGTATTACTCGATAATCGTACCTGTTTTTCCCTGGAATCCGGCGAGTGCGGAATCAATGGAAGTGATGACTGCGGTACGGCCGATGCCTTTCTCGAGGAAAGAAACAGCTGCTTCCATCTTCGGCAGCATGGAGTTTTCTCCGAACTGGCCTTCTGCGATGTATTTCTTCGCGTCAGCAACGGTGATGTGCTCCAGCGGTTTTTCGTCCGGGGTACCGTAGTTGATGGAAACGTTTTCCACGCTGGTCAGGATCATCAGCATGTCTGCGTTCAGCATTTCTGCCATCAGGCCGCTGGTGAGGTCTTTTTCGATGACTGCGGATGCACCCTTTAACTCTTCATTCTGCGGGAGAACCGGGATTCCGCCGCCGCCTGCTGCGATGACAACCTGTCCGGCATCGAGAAGAAGACGGATGGAGTCGATCTCTACGATATCCTGCGGCTTCGGAGCAGCAACGATTCGGCGGTAGCCGTCCTCGGTTTTCGTTACGTAGTTTCCTTTTTCTTCCTCTGCGTCAGCCTCCTCTTTGGTAAGCGTACGGCCGATCAGTTTGACCGGATTGTTGAAGGCATCGTCGTACGGATCTACTTCAACCTGTGTAAGAATCGTGGATGTGGTTTTGAAGATTCCTCTGCGGAGAAGCTCAGCACGGATGGCGTTCTGCAGGTCGTAGCCGATATAGCCCTGGCTCATGGCGGTGCAGACGGACATGGGGGCCATGGGGTGGGAGGGATCCTCCCGGGAGAGGGTGGTCATAGCCACGTTGATCATGCCCACCTGGGGGCCGTTGCCGTGGGCTATGATGACCTCGTTGCCTCCCTCGATGAGGTCGGCGATGGCCTTGGCAGTCTGCTTGACGGCTATCATCTGCTCGGGAAGATTGTTGCCCAGGGCGTTGCCGCCGAGGGCGACTACTATGCGCTTACCCATTATTATAACACCTCATTTTAAAATTTAAAGGCCGAAGCCCCGACTGTCCGCGGTGGCTTATAAGGCTGCGGTCAGCCGGGGCAGGTTAATGCGTCCTCAGCAGAACTTGCGCTTCTGGGCGCGGTCTTCGAGGGCCTTGAGGGCGGCGGCGGGGTCGGCGGTCTTGGCGAGGAAGATCATCGCGGCGATGATGTAGGGCTTGTAGCTCGCCTCTTTGTAGAGCGGGGTGCGGTAGCGGTCGAACACGCTGGCCTCGACCTCGCCGTCCTTGCAGCTCACGTCGTTTATGTCCGCGGGCAGGCAGTGCAGGTAGAGCGCCTTGCCGTCCTTCGTCGTGGCCATGAGCTCCTCGGTGCAGCACCAGTCCTTGTGCTCCGCGTTCTGCGCCAGCAGCTCCTTCTCCAGGGCCTTGATGCCCTCGGTGTCGCCCTCGCCGTAGAGGTTCGTGCGCTTCTCCATAGCAGCAAACGGAGCCCAGGACTTCGGGTACACGATGTCCGCGTCCTTGAAGGCCTCGGCCATGCTGTTCGTGCGCTTGAAGGAGCCGCCGGAGGCAGCCGCGTTCTTCATCGCGACCTCCTCGACCTCGGGCATGACCTCGTAGCCCTCGGGATGCGCCAGCACCACGTCCATGCCGAAGCGGGTCATCAGACCGATGACGCCCTGGGGCACGGAGAGCGGCTTGCCGTAAGAGGGGGAGTAGGCCCAGGTCATGGCCAGCTTCTTGCCCTTGAGGTTCTCCACGCCGCCGAACTCGTGGATGATGTGCAGCATGTCGGCCATGCACTGGGTCGGGTGGTCGATGTCGCACTGGAGGTTCACCAGCGTCGGCTTCTGCTCGAGCACGCCGTCCTTGTAGCCCTCGGTCACGGCCTCGACCACGGACTTCTGGTAGGTGTGGCCCTTGCCGATGTACATGTCGTCGCGGATGCCGATGACGTCCGCCATGAAGCTGATCATGTTCGCAGTCTCGCGCACGGTCTCGCCGTGGGCTATCTGGCTCTTGCCCTCGTCCAGGTCCTGCACCTCGAGGCCCAGCAGGTTGCAGGCCGAGGCGAAGGAGAAGCGGGTGCGGGTGGAGTTGTCGCGGAAGAGGCTGATGCCGAGGCCGGACTCGAAGATCTTGGTGGAGATGTTGTTCTCGCGCATGTAGCGGAGAGCGTCGGCCACGGTGAACACGGCCTCGAGCTCGTCGTCGGTCTTGTCCCAGGTCAGGAAGAAGTCGCCCTCGTACATCTCCTTGAAGTTGAGCTTGTTGAGTTTGTCTATGTACATCTGCAGAGTCTTGTCCATTTTTACTACTCCCTTTCTCACTTTATGTCGTTGTCGGTCAGAGTGGCGCGGAACTGGGTCACGTCGGCGGTCTTGTTCTCTTCCTTATAGAGACCCGGCACGGCGGCGTAGACCGCGGCGCAGGTCACGAGGTCCTGCTTCCAGGTTATCTCGTTGGGGGCGTGGGCCTGGCTCTCGGCGCCGGGGCCGAAGCCCACGCGGGGGATGCCGTAGCGGCCCTGGATGGCCACGCCGTTGGTGGAGAAGGTCCACTTGTCTATGAGCGGACGATGCCTCAGGCTCATCGCGCTCTCGGGCCCGATGCGCTCGTCGCCCCAGAGGGCGTGGTGCGCGTCCACGACGGCCTGGACGTGCGCGGCGTTCTCCTTGTTGATCCAGGTCGGGAAGTAGCACTCGGTCTCGTAGACCTCGCCGGTCCAGGACGGGCGGTCGTACATGTACATGCTGACCTTGACGTCGTCGCCGTACTTCTTCACGTTGGGGAGGTTCCTTATCTCCTCGAGGCAGGAGTCCCAGGTCTCGCCCGCGGTCATGCGGCGGTCGATGGAGATGGCGCAGGAGTCGGCGACCGCGCAGCGGCTCGGGCTGGTGTAGAAGATCTGGCTCGTGGTGCAGGTGCCGCGGCCGAGGAACCTCGCGTCCTCGTAGTGCTCGGGGTTGTACTTGGGGTCGAGCATCTTGACGAGGCCCTTGATCTCGACGCTGTCGTCGGCGGGGTTCTCGTTGAGGGCGCGGACGTCCTGGAGGATGTCGGCCATCTTGTAGATGGCGTTGTCGCCGCGCTCGGGGGCGGAGCCGTGGCAGGAGACGCCCTTGACGTCGACGCGGATCTCCATGCGTCCACGGTGGCCGCGGTAGATGCCGCCGTCGGTGGGCTCGGTGGAGATGACGAACTCGGGGACGATCTTGTCCTTGTTGTAGATGTACTGCCAGCACATGCCGTCGCAGTCCTCTTCCTGGACGGTGCCGACGACCATGATCTTGTAGCCCTCGGGGATGAGGCCCATGTCCTTCATCATCTTGGCAGCGTAGGTAGCAGAAGCCATGCCGCCCTCCTGGTCGGAGCCGCCGCGGCCGTAGATGATCTCGTCGGTCTCGTAGCCCTCATAGGGATCGGCGTCCCAGTTCTCGATGTTGCCGATGCCGACGGTGTCGATATGGGAGTCGATGGCGATGATCTTGTCGCCCTCGCCCATAAAGCCCATGACGTTGCCCAGGCCGTCGACCTTGACCTCGTCATAGCCAAGGTTCTCCATCTCGGCCTTGATGCAGGCAACAACCTCACCCTCCTCGCAGGACTCAGAGGGGTGAGAGATCATAGCGCGCAGGAAGCGAGTCATATCAGCACGATGAGACTCAGCAGCAGCCTTGATAGCGTCGAAATCGAGTTCTTTAGCCATTGTTCATAACCTTTCAAACGAAGGAATCTACCTGTGAGGTGGCGGAGCGATACCTATTTACTCCGCCCCAACGATTAGCAAGTGGGATATTCGCCTTCCCAAACAATTCGACGATACTGGTCGGGGTCCGTGTCGCCCTCGGTGGAGAAGCAGAGCACGGAGCTCGTCTTGTCCAGGCCGATGAGCTCCTTGAGCTCGGCGTACTCGGGATCGAGCATGAGGGTCTCGACCAGGCCGGTGGTCACAGCGCCGGACTCGCCGGAGATGACGCGCGGGTCGCCCTTCTCGGGAGCGCCCAGGGTGCGCATGCCGCGAGCGGTGACCCAGTCGGGGCAGGACACGAAGGCGGTGGCGTGGTTGCGCAGGATATCCCAGCCCAGAATGTTGGGCTCGCCGCAGCACAGGCCGGCCATGATGGAGGGCATGTCGCCGTCCACGATGCGCGGGTCGCCGTCGCCGGCGGCAGCGCCCTTGTACAGGCAGGCGGCCGGAGCGCACTCGACCACGACAAAGGTGGGCGGGTTATCGGGATACAGGTTGGTGAAGTAGCCCACCACGGCGCCGGCCAGCGAGCCTACACCGGCCTGGACAAAGACGTGCGTCGGGCGATTGATGGCCATCTCGCGCAGCTGCTCGGCAGCCTCGGAAGCCATGGTGCCGTAGCCCTCCATGATCCAAGACGGGATCTTCTCGTAGCCCTCCCAGGCGGTGTCCTGAACGATAACGCCGCGCTCGCAGGCGTCGGCCTCGGCGGCGGCCATGCGCACGCACTCGTCGTAGTTGACCTCTTCGATGGTCACCGTGGCGCCCTCGGCGGCAATGTTATCGAAGCGGGGCTTGGTGGAACCCTTGGGCATGTGCACGACAGCCTTCTGGCCCAGCTTGTTGGCAGCCCATGCCACGCCGCGGCCATGGTTGCCGTCGGTGGCGGTAAAGAAGGTGGCCTGGCCAAAGTCCTTGGCAAGCTGATCGGAAGTCAGGTAATCGAAGGTGCAGTCGGCAACGTCCTTGCCGGTCTCGTCGGCAATGTAGTTGGCCATGGCAAACGAACCGCCCAGGACCTTAAAGGCGTTGAGGCCAAAGCGATAGCTCTCGTCCTTAACGCACAGGTTGGACAGGCCCAGGCGTGCAGCCTGGCCATCCAGGCGGGCAAGCGGAGTGACGGTGTACTGGGGGAACGACTGGTGGAAGGCACGGGCCTTCTTCACGTGGTCGAGGCTCATGATTCCCAAGTGCTTGTCATCGCTCTTGGGCATCGTGTTGCCCGCCCACTGGATCTTATCGGCCATACGGTGAACTCCTTAAGTCCTCTCTTGCCGGCCCCCGCATACGCGTTTCAGCCCATTCCCATTCATGCGACTGAACTTTTATGTGGATGCCAAACAAAAAGTTTGTTAGCACTGTTCTATCACACTTTTTGATTGGCATACCTAACGAATTGTTTGTTGCCGTAATCGGTACTTTTTCGCCGCCGAACGGTCATGAATTGCCTTGTTGATGGATTTGTTTGCGGTCAAGTGTGGTTTATGGCAAAGTGTGCCCAAACTAATTTTTAGGAAGGCACCCATGACCCCCGCACAGATTGAGTTTTACAAGCGCCTCGCACACGGCCTGGCGCTCCAATTTGGCCCCAACTGCGAAGTCGTCGTCCACGATCTGGAGACCGAGGACGTGGACCACTCCATCGTAGTGATCGAAAACGGCCACGTCAGCGGGCGCAAACTGGGTGACGGCCCCAGCCATATCGTGTTTGAGTCCATGCACGAGGGCACCACCGACGTGCACGACCGCGAGCCATACCTCACCAAAACCACCGATGGCAAGCTGCTCAAGTCCTCTACCATCTTTATCCGCAACGACGAGGGCAAGCCCGTCGGCATTTTGGGCATCAACTTTGACATTACGCTTATGAAGGCTTTTGAGCGTTCGCTCGACGCCTTTACCGGCACCGGCGGCACGGGCTATACCGAGCCCGAGCCCATTACCAAGAACATCGGCGACCTGCTCGAGGACCTGCTGCACGAGTGCGAGCAGTTTGTGGGCAAGCCCGCGGCGCTCATGACCAAAGACGAGCGCATTCGTGCCATTGGCTACCTCGACCGTCGCGGCGCCTTCCTCATTTCCAAGTCGAGCGAGCGCGCCTGCGAGTTCTTTGGCATCTCCAAGTACAGCTTCTATAGCTACCTCAATGAGGCCAAGGCGGCGGCCGGCGACAAGTAGGCACTCGCCTGGATTGCCCCTCCCCTTTTGGGTGCGAGTTCTGGAAAGCACGAATCCAAGACCGGGCCGCTTGGGAAGTTCCATATAATCGATGTCATTAGTATTTCGAAAGGATGGAACAGAATGGCGTTGAGCAAGGCATCATGCACCGGTCGCGGATTGATTCCGGCAATTGGTGGACATGTGCACCGCATGTTCGATGAGGGTGAAGACGACCTGTTTTCGCTAAGCCTTGACGACGTGATGGATGATCGCCCGTGGACCGCCGACGAACTCATGGGCGGCGGGGCTCGCCCGTCAAGCCCCGATCCCACACTTGCGCCTAAGCCCGCATCTGCGCCGACTCCTGCACAGTCGCCTGTTTCGACGCCCGCGCCTACGCCCGCACCCACTTCGGCGCCCACGCCCGCTCCCCGCCCCGCAAGCGACCCGTCCGAGACGGCGGCATTTCTCGCTGCAGCGACGCAGGGCAAATCGGCCGACAGCACCGTTATGTACAGCGCCCAGCAGTTGCCTGTTCCTGCGGCACGCAAGCCTCCGGTCGCAAGGCTCGATGAGCCCGTTGCCCATCAGGTTGCCTACGATTCCTGGGCTGCAACCGATCTGGATGAGACCTCTACCGGCATGCCGGCGCTCGATGTTCCAGTTAACCCGCTTTTTGCCGCCAACACGAGCGCCGCAGACTCTGAGGGCGATGCGGCATATTCCGATTATTCCGATGGCTATGCTGGCAACGGTCGCATCGAGACCGAGGATTATGGCACCGCATCGAGCGATTATCTCAACGATCCGTACGCCGCCACGCCTGCACCGGAATATGACCCGGAGGCCGCGTCCGCGCCGGCGTATACCAAAAGCACGGGCGAAGAGCGCTTCGCCGATTATTACGCCGAGGAAAAGGCGCTGCGTTTCTCGGAATTTCCGCAGGCAGTCAAGGTTGCCTTTATCGCCATTATCATTGCCCTGCTCGGTGTCATTGCGTTTGAGGGATTCCAGCTGTTCCGCGGCCCCACCCAAGCGGAGTCGGAGACCCAGCAAAAAGAGGACGATAACCAGTACCTGGACATCAACACCCTCAAGGGCGACCCCAACGACGGGGACGACGAGTAACAGATGCCGAAAACTGAGGGTCGTAGACCAAATCAACCCCGTACGCTCATTGCCGCACGGGGTTGATTTTTGTCCGCGCGCGCTGATAGACTCCATCGTGCCCGCAAGCAGCGGGCGCGTTTTATCCAGAGTCGGGGTAGAGAGTTGGCTCCACGATCCCGACGCCAACCGGCCAAGAGGCACGGTGGCCCTGCCAACATCGATGAAAGGAGCCTGTATGGACAATTTCTCCGTGCGCAGCGAGCGCAACTTCCACAACCTGGTCGCACAGCCAAAACGCATGCATCTTCTGGACAAGCCGAACGGCTACGCCTCGGCCATGGTCAAGAGCAGTCTCTCCCACCAGATGCGTTTTGCGGTACAGAAGCTCGAGGAAGAGCTCTGCGTTGCCGGCGACCCGCACGTGCTACAGATCAAGCTTCTCGGAGATGACTCGCGTGAGCCGTCTAGTTGGAAGCTCTTTGCCGACGGCGCGTGCGTTGCGGACGGATCCGGCGCTTTTGCACGCGAGTGTTTCTGCGAGGGAGCCGAGGTGTTTTTGGACCTGTGCCGCAACGCCGTCGAGGCTGCCGAGCTGCGCCAGTGGAGCCAGAGGGAGTACGAGCTGCTGAGCGCCGCGCGTGGGATCGCGGGGGTGTAGGAACAGAAGCCTCATGACGGTGGCCTCAGCTGGAATGACGTGTCGCTCGATGAATGATCTCAACAACGTAGCCGATGCGCTGCATTTCACCTCAAAGGCACTGAGCGATCGGGCGGCGTCCAGCATTTCTTTGATACCCCCAATTGATTGTTCCAAGAAAGTCTCTTCATGCCCCCATAATCGCCCTTACGAGAAACGCGGACGAGACAGGCGTCCATATGCCGTCTCTAAACTAACGAGCCGTTCACGGAAAGAACATCTGGCTAGCATGGGCCAAAGATATACTGGTATCGCTGCAACAATTATGGAAGATCGGCACCACCAATGACCTCCTTGAAATTCTCCAGGCGCTTCGCGCTTAGCCTGCTCGCCTCGCTGTCCGCCACCGTAGCGCTTGCTTTGCCCTCAACCGCCCTAGCCGCGTCGGACCCGAACCCGCCCAGCATCTCCAACGTGACGATATCCGCGACGACAGTCACGGCCGGCTCCACGCTGCATGTCGGCTATAGCGTCGATGACCCTGACGGGGTACGGTCCGTCACGCCCATAGTCGAAGTCGTTGTCGAAAACGATACCGGAGACCATGGAATCAGTTCCCGTCTCGCCTTCTCGTCGACCGGCAACACGACCGCGGGCTTCGATATCTCCACCTCCCCGAGCGACCGGCCCTGCAGGTACCGGATCATCGGCCTCGGCGTGACCGATAGTCTTGGATGGGTTACCGATGTCTACGACACGACGTATGCCGAGGAGAAGGGGCTCGACTGTCCGTCCTTCACCACCGACCCCCTCGAGTATGAGGTGACCGAGGGACCCGAGGACCAAAACCCGCCGACCGTGTCCTCCGTGTCGCTCTCGAGCAGGGAGGTCGCAACCGGTGCCGACTTCCACATCTCTTGGACCGTCTCCGATGCCGACGGCGTTCGCTCCGTTTCCCCCATACTGCGGCAGGGCTGGGAGAATTCGGACGACGGCTGCTCTGTTTCGTCAGCCTATTATCACGGAGGCTCGTCTATCGACGGGTTTGACCTCACATTCGACAGCAATAGGATCGGAAGGCACAGGCTGATCGGCCTTTCGGTCACCGATGGCCTAGGGTTCGAGACCGATGTGTACGAGAGTTCCTACGCCAGGGCCAACGGCATTTCGGGCGCGACTTTCTCGGTTGGCGACCCGAGCGAGCTGTGCTTCGAGGTGACCGGCAGCGCGATCGACCGGAACCCGCCCACGGTCTCGAACGTTTCCATCTCCGCGAAGAGGGTCCCCGTCGGCGGGATCCTCCGTATCTATTGCAATGTAGGCGACGCGGACGGCGTAAAGTCCGTCTCCCCGATCCTCGGCGACCCCGGCTATGTCGAGGACCCGAACTCTTTAAAGACCCGCAAAACGTTGAGCTGCAGCTACGATGCGGCAAGGGGCTATATCGAAATCGAGTTCCCCACGTCGCTCTCGATGGGCTCGTTTGAAATCCAAGCCCTCGCGGTCCTCGACAAGACGGGCCACGAGACCTTCGTCTACAGCTCCGCCTACGCCGAGCGTAACGGCAAGACCGGCGTTCAGACCTTTGATATGGCCGATGCGAAGGACGTCATCTTCGACGTGACCGCTCCGCTGCACGCTGTCACAAAGGGCGACGGGCAGACATATTCAAAGGGCAGCGAGGGCGGTCTGGCTTTCCGGTTCAGCGGTCCGCTCGATGAGTTCGCCCGACTGCTCGTGGACGGGTCCGAAACGTCCGCTGAGAATTACACTGCGACCAAGGGCAGTACGATTGTCGAATTCAAGCCCGCCTTCCTCGACTCGCTGGCAGCCGGCAGCCATACGGTCACGGCCGTCTGGAAGGACGGAACAACGACTGACGCCTCCTTCGCCGTTGATGATAAGGGCCAAGGGGGGCAGACGGGCGGAAAGACCGATGCGAGCTCATCCGATGGCACGAAGGGCGATTCTGTCACCAACGAGAAGGATGACGGCAGGGCGTCTGCGGAAAATCCGAGACGCGCCACGGGCGATAAATCCAAACTTGCCGCAACTGGTGATTCCACTTGGATAGTCAATATCGTACTGGCCACGGCGGCTGCAGTCTGCTTCATGGCTGCGAGAAGGCTTCGCTCCAAAGCGGCATGGCGGGAATAGCATCCCCAAAGCGATCACGACTGGGAAGGGCGGCTGGATAGCCGCCCTTCGCTTAAAAACAACTGCAACAATATCACGGGCGACATGCGGCTTAGGGAAGCTGACGACAAGAGACTAAACGTTTGGCGCGCGAGGGCGCCAGTCAGCACAATCAGCCCAGTCAGTGCGCTCCTCTGGTCCTAAGGACCTTGTCGAGATGCTCAATAATCGTGAGCGCGGCCCCTTCTTCACCAACATTTTCGCCGCAATCAACCCCGCGACGATAATCAAACGAGCAAGCAGTATAGAAGCTATTCGCCTGCTTGCCTTTCCTCAAGCATCTCGCAGAACTCTCCTACGCTCATCAGCCATTTTTGCTGTTCGGCAGTATATGAAACAAAAACGGGACGAGGCACAACTAGCTGCAGATTGTGTTCGCGCATTGAGTCCGTGTACTCCGTGCTGACCGCCGCATCGAGCGTAATTAGGTGCTTATGATCAATTCGATTTGCCTCTTCGAGGACCTGACGCCAACGCTCTTTTATCGTTGTCTTTGCCCCAAGCATCGTCAGCCGCTCTACCGGAAAACAGACATCTCTATACGCCTCAATGGACGGCATGATGAAATCCGGCTTCGATTTACCCTCAGTGTAGGGTTGGGCGGTATAACGAATGCCCCTTCCTTTAAATAGAAACTCGAGATGGTGTTCAAATGCCGCACCTGCTCGTGACTTCCTGCGTTGAAATGTTGACATCGTTATTCGAAGCACTGCGTCAACGTCCAGCACTCCCCTCATATAGGGAGTGAGGTCATTTTCAAGTAAGTACCTTTCGAATACCTTGAATAGAATCTCTTCTCGTTCATAGCAGTCAAGTAAGCACTTGTCAGGAAATCCCTTCCAATCAAGATCATCGAGCGTCGAAGCAGAGTACCTCGTGAAGTCGATTCCCTTGGGGAACGAATCACCAAATTTCTCGATCATATCGTCCAGATACGACTCGGCAGAAGCTGGCACTGCAACCTCAATACCAATTGCCTCGAGAATAGATGCCGCAATTGAGCCGATTCTAATATCATCAGTCGTTGACCGCGAGAATCTGCCACTAGAGACATCCTCTAAACCAAACAGCCACCTCAGTTGGCTTTCGGCATTTGACCCTCGGCTCGCGAACACAACCAAAAGACCGTGCTCGTCAGAAATCGCCATGATCATTAGGTCGTCGATATGTGCGGCCTTAATTGCATCATTGTCATTGTAGTAAAGCCTGTATTCAGTCCTAGTAGGATGCTTCCTGCGGGCGTCATACCAAGTTGTGAAGCCATGGTCAAACAGCGGGTTAGCATCGTCGCACAGATAAGCAAAGGTCGTCGGTATGCCCCTAATATCATTATCGCCAAAGAGCGATCGAAGCTCAGCGGTACCATTGAATTCGTGCTGATTGCTTACTTTCCCGTCGATATCAACCGCGACCAGCCTCTTTGCGACTGCGCCATCAAAGTAGCTACTCAGTACACCGTAATCCATCGAAATAAGCCTCCATCATTGCCTTGGCGACCGCCCGCACTGCTGGAACAGTAACGGAGTTTCCGAATTGATGATATGCCTGCGTGTCAGACACCGGAATGATGAATTGATCGGGAAAGCCTTGGAGCCTTGCGCATTCACGCGGAGTGAGCTTGCGAGGATTGACTCCCTCGCCACGAGAAATAAGGATTTCACTACCGTCCTTATGATATCGCGCTGAAAGGGTACGTGTGGTGTCGTCGGGACCCACTGTGCTATAGCCAAATCCATTGCCAGCCGCTTGATGCTTTTTCTTATAAGCACGCAAATAGTCCCATAACTTATCTGACAAAATGTATCGATTATCCGGGCTGTCTACAAGGATCTCCTTAACAGTATGACCACCAGACCCCATATCAAGCTGATTCCAGTCAAATGGAGTCTTTTTCTTGAAGCCGACAATATAAATGCGCTCACGGTGTTGGCAAGTCCAATTTCTACTGTCGAGCACTTTGTAATGGACGTCATAACCCAGTTCATCTTCAAGCGTCTGCATAATAATCTTGAAGGTTTTGCCATGGTCATGGCTCGTTAAATTCTTAACGTTCTCAAGCAGGAAAGCATCCGGCTTCTTATCGCGCAGAATGCGAGCAACTTCAAAGAATAAAGTACCCTGAGTTTTGTCTTCGAATCCCGTCGCCCTGCCCATAGATTTCTTTTTTGACACACCTGCAAGCGAAAAGGGCTGGCACGGAAAGCCTGCTAGCAGCACATTAAAATCCGGAATGTCTTCCGAGCGGACCTCGTGGATATCTCCCGCAGGGGTGTCCCCGTAATTCATACGATAGGTCTTCTGCGCGAACCTATCCCACTCGCAAGAGAAAACGCACCTGCCGCCCAATTCTTGAAAGGGCATACGTATGCCACCGATACCCGCAAAGAGGTCAATATAAGTAAAGGGGGCGTCCTTGCGATCGCCTTGTGCAAATGGAGCCTTATGGCCAAAGGAGCGAATAAAAGCCAGCTCAGCTGCAGAAGGACAAGTTTCCCCCGTCTCCCAACGGCGCACAGTCCTATCACCATTTGGCCCCATCCCAAGGGCAGCGGCAAACTCTTTTTGAGTTAACGCAAGCTCTTTACGCTTTGCAGTTATCTCCCCTTTTACGTCTAACATGCTATCCAATCGGAATAAACTGCGGACGATTTGTCCGCTAATTGACACAGCGAATCACTAGCTTAAGGTGTATCACAACGCATGGCAATAGTGACTGCATGACAGTAAACTAAATGCGCATGCGGACATATTTAGCCGAATAGCCTTTATGATCTTCAATTAACTAGTGGGCCAGCTTTCGCTAGCCCACATTTAAACAAGCGTTTGAGCAGTCTAATTCCTGTTCCAATTACCTCAAAGGGCATTGTAAAGATCAGCACTAAATAAGCCAGTCGTTGGCATGTCGAACGTACCTACGATTAGAGCCCTATCGAGAAACCTGTTGCCGTTTTCACAGGCGGTTTCTGGAACAAGTGCACAGTTATAACAAGCTGCCAGATTACAAGAGTCAAGCCCTTGGCCCCGCGATTCAATACAGACAGGGTCATCTGAACACCAAGTAGCTTTCTGCATGGAATTGTTTAGAATCTCTTCGAACCTGCCCGGCTCCCCGGATCTGACCAAGCCGCCCAGAGAACCATCTCCCGACGCGGACGCAGTGTAGATTAGAACGCCGTGCATGTCCTCGAACTCCTCGGCGCCATCCTCTAGGTACGCTTGGCAATACACTCTTTCACGAAGAGATGCGGCCGAATAACCGCAGACCTCGCTGATACCCAGCAAAACTATGTGAGAAAAAGTGTGAATGGCGACGAACAGGGGATTGATCTCCCTAGGCCTAGCATTACGACTTTTTATCGCGTTATTAAGGTTTTCCTGCATTACCTCGATTCTGGCAGCAACCTCGGGGCGCGCACACCACTCTTCCAAAACGCTCTGGTCGAATTCGACAAACACTCCCTCACCAACGGTTTGGTTTGCAAGCGTCCAGTCAAGTCGTTTTCTCGAAAGCTCTCTTCGCCTTTCCTCCATACTCTTCAGATCGTTGTATTCAGGGTTCAATCTGGTGAACCCGACGAGAGCCCGGGTTACGGTCAAAGTGTCTATCAGGGATACACCCGCTATGTAGTTACGGATTAACGGCGACTCGTATTCGTTGGGATCAACGGCACGACCGACAAATTCGCCACTTTTCCTAATCTTAGGATCTCGCAGCGTCAGGTACTCGTCATGAAGATACTCGATATTGGATTGTCCAGAGTCCCCTTCAGTTTTCTTTCGTTGATAAGCCAGGCGCAAGTCTTCCGGGTCGACTCCGCCCATGCTTGCAATTAACGATAACGCTGCGTCCAAATCACCTTTTCGATCGAAGTCGAGCATCGTAGTAAACTGCTCATCGGCAACTTTCTTCACCCGCTCATCCAATGCATCGGGGATGAGCACCGAGCTGACCACATCTGGATAACATACGTTCGTTGCGCCCATAATAACGACGCGAAGGTCTTTCCCGTCGCAAGAACATTGCTGCTTGGAAATACGGTTTAGCCATGGCTGCCTGCCGCTACAGTGATACCCTATCTTGTTAAGTCCTTCTGGTCTATTAGCCCCGTGGAGCGATTTACGAGCTCCGCAAGTGCACTGATAGACGATATCGCCCATGGTCGTACTTCCGCCCATGGTCCTTCTGCTTACAACATGTTCTCTTGATTTCGGATCAATGTCTGTTCCGTTATGCACCCACTGCATAACGGGAAAATTATCGATATGGCCATGTGGACACACGACGACAAAACGCTCTGGAATGAGCTTAATATCGCGCTTAAATTTTTTTGAACAAGCCTCACATCGAATCTGTGTACTTACATTGGTCGACTCTTTGTATTGCATTTGACCGCATCGTGGGCAATACAACCAGTTGGGAAAACGAAGCGCTGGGACGAAACCGCCGTGGTGCCCGTCATCAACTGGAGGCGCATACAACCTATTTACTCCAACGTATCTTTTCAGCCTTGAATCTGCAATTGTCTCCAGGGCCCCCTTGTTTACCTGTTGCTCATAAGCATCAAGGCCAGCAATCATTACCGTAGTATTGGCATCGCACGGGTAAATTGCGCCAACGCTATACGGCCCGAACATCTGGCCCATGCGAAGCGAATAACTTTTTCCTCTTCCCTGTTTGCGAGTATTTCCAGCATTGAATCTAGGCATTACATTCCGCCTCCCTCTCGTAATATTCGCCATATGAGCCTACAATCCGCAGCTTGCATTGAGCGTCAACGCTTCTCATCGAAGTCGGAACATCAAACGTTCCCCCGCTCCATGCATCGCTCGTCTTGCTTCCCGAAGGATGCATAAGAGGAGTCGGCCGATCAAGATTATCCGGCTTAAGTTCGAACCATCGGTCATAGTCACTCTCTTGCCAAATGGCGCGAATGGCTTCTATATCCTGTTTGGCACCAGCAAGCTCATGAGGGTCAACCTTTTCGATTCGAGATAGTATCGTTTCCGCCGCAAGTGAAAAAGCCCTTTCCTCGGGGCTTCGGAACGCCTCGGAATCTTCTTCGTCCACCGACCGATAAATACCGATCAAGGTTCCGAACAGAGCACGATCGCGGACCTGTCTACAAAATGAGGTGACGCTAGATGGCTCAACATTTTGATAAAACCCATTGTGATACATTGCAAAATTCTCGTAATGCGAACGATCGCGTGGCTTCGTAGCACTATAAACAACAAACACAATGCCCTTGGCCTTACCGCGGCCAACACGACTACTTGCCTGAATGTATTCTGCCGTTGTCTTAGGCTGGCCCTCGACAACCATCAGCCCAAGACGCCCGACATCCAAGCCTACAGAAATCATATTAGTCGCAAAACAAAGGTCAACAGCCTTACTTGAAGGATATGAAATAGTGAGGCTGTCTAAGCCCTTTCTCACCTCGTCGGCATCCTTACGACCCGTCAGCTCTTTCGCCACGTTGATATACCGCACGGATTTATCGCCAACTCGCTCCGCACGCTTCTTGTGTTCGTGAAGTCGTTCCGGAATATCACCGCCCATCCAAGTGACGGCTTGTCCAAGTTCTCTCGTTGTCCCATAGTAGCCAACGATGGTCCAATAAGGATCTTTTTGTTCATCAGTAACATCATTCCATGTTGCAGGCTCCCAAAGAAGGTCTGCATAGAGGCGTATATTTGCCGAAGCAGCATTCAAAGTCGGGATAAACAAACCGGCGTATCGGCGACCTCGAGCTTCCTTGTCTTCATAGGAAAAGAAAGAGTCGTCGTAGTCTATCCCTGAAGGCGGAAATTGAAACACCTTGTCTTCCCCACAGGCATACAACTGATTGCACTGCTCCTTAGCTCTGCTAACCGTCGCTGTCGAAGCAACGATCTTTGGCAAGATCTTGGAAGAGGCATCGGTGCGCTCGCAAAGCGCAGAAACAAGGGTTTCGTAATGGCCCGCCATCGACCCTAGCGGCCCAGAAATTAAATGCAACTCATCTTGGATGATCAGTTTGGGAGGACGGCCCCTTCTGCCATTGTCAATTCCGAACAAAGCAAAGGCTTCGTGACGGTAGGGCAGCATGGCGAACTTATCAATTGTTCCGACAAGAAGTGATGGCGGGTTTTGATAAATCTCCTCATCGACGACATCCAAAGGCAGTCCGTCGCCTTTCGAATATTCGCACTCAGGATTCGGGCATACAAATAGCAGTTTTTCAGTCCCCCGCTGGCGTACATAAGACGCCCTACGATCATCTTCAAAGCTGCTCCCGCACCATGGGCATTTGCGCACAGGAAATGGATTGAGGCCCTCTTCTTTGTCAACATAAGTCAGCCTCTTTTCCTTGGCGTCGTGACGATTATTCGGGCTTGCATCTTTACCAACCCATAACCCAATTCTGAACTCGCGGCTACCAAGCAGCTCGGATTCTCGACGCCTCATCGCCTCAAGAGAGCAGATAAGTGAAGATGCACGATCAAACTGTTGTGAAGTTAGAAGACGCAAGGTGTAACGCATAAATACGGTAACGCCTTTACTCTCATTATGCGACAGACGTTCCCAAATTAGCACGAACGCAGAAAGCCCCAGGTATGCCTCCGTTTTACCTCCGCCAGTTGGGAACCAGATCAAGTCGACGACTTTCCTGTCTTCGCATGTCTCATCCACCATCGATCTGATATTCATCAAAATAAAGGCCAGCTGAAAGGGCCTCCAACTGCGCGTGTATCCAAGGGGCTCATCAAGGCCGCCACGCTCTCCTGAGACAACGCTATAATGCAAGAACTGTTCATACATTGCCTCGTTAGCCATTATGAACGCTTTTCTTGCTATAGGATCAGTCTCGAGTACACTGATGCCCTCTTTAATGCGATTAAGGCATGCTTCGCACTGGGACAAGTTGTCCTGCGCTGCCGTCTGGTAGCACTCGGACAGCCCTTCGGATTCAGCCGTTATTTCAAAAATCCACTGACCATATTTCTTGCATAAAAGCCGCATCGATCCGAGCGTATTTTCCCAATGGTCAGGATTGCCAAAATCTTCAATCGATAAGGTCACGTTTTCCATAGACGGGTGAATTGGCTTCATTGAGCGCGTTTCGGCAGTTGGAATAATCTGAGTTTCAGCCCATAATACAGGCCGATTATCATCCCAACGAGTTGCACACCCATGCCCTATCGCATAGTTTCGAATATTGCGATAGATAAGTCGTTTTGTCGCATCTTCCGCTGATGCAACATCATTTGCCTGATTCCATACCGGCGGAATAAGGCCACTGCTAGAGCTAATTCTTAAATAAGTTTGGTAATAACACTTGAGATCATCATCGGACCGATTGCCCGTTGCGTTGTCCGTATTACATACAGCCACCGTGAGCACTACACCGCCGGAAATAGCACGACGGTAAACGAGCCATAGCTCGAGATGCTCTTTCCCCAACCTGTAAACGCGCTTGACATCATCATGACGTCCGCTTGGAATTGCAAGGTCTCCCGATTTGAAAACAAAGTGCACGGGAACGCGTTTAAAATGGCTCTTGTCGTCGACTTTGATTCGGACATATTTTGCGCAACGGATATCGGCCGATAGGACGTCTCCCGGCCGAACTGCCACGGTCATGCTAATGGCAGACTGTGCACGTGCGTTAGATAGCGCGACTGGCTCTTCATAGTCCTCGTCAGGTAAAGCCTCGCCCACGTCTGAGGCATCCGCTATATCTGGCGAGCCTCCGTCGCGAGCAGGGCCCTCATTGCGTTCATCCAGAACCGTATCCGCTTCTCTGCCGGCGCTCTCCCCTTGGGCGACATCAACGTGAGCGCCCCTTGGGTGCAAGACTCCAGCATGATACCGACCCGCCGGAGAATCACGCTCGTCAAGTATTTCTTCAGAGTCTGGGTCCATCGGCCCAACAAACTCCTCATGCACAGACTTATACAGCCGGTTCCTGAGCTCTTCATCAATAGCGTCATCGAATTTTGCATTCATCTAAAAGCACTCCCTACAAAACGTCAGCGCGATTAATCGCCACATCTTTTTGATCGCCAACTAAAGCAACTCTGAGCAGTTCGATATCGCCTGCCTCATGGCGCTCGTCGAAACCGGCAACCGCGCTATCAAGACCATATTTGGTTAAATCGCGAATAAACGCAGCGACCATATCTTTCGCTGCAATTCTACCGACCGCACGGTGCTTGTTCCTAATAGCAGAGACGGCATGCTCAATAGAATTTAATTCTTCGTCGGTTATCGAAAAACCAAGCGCAACAAATATCGCCCGCACGTCCTCCTTCGCTTGCGGTGCAATATTTCTTCCTCTCACCCAAGCTCGGACCGCGCTTTTCGTTCGCGTTTCCGACACCTCTGAGTAAATCTTGTCTACTATTTCGGCATCTGTGTATCCAGCCATACGTGCATCCTTAATTGGCTCACGCCATTTATGCGCCGCAGCCAGCACATTGTCGTAGTTTTCCGTGGACCTTTCAGATTCCCTTTTTATATACGACTTATCTGAATGAGTTCGCAGAACCACGTCTCCAGGAAGAAGGGCCGAAGCGGATTTCTGTTCAGGCTCCGCACTTTTTCCAGCAAGACAATTGCTGATAACAAGAAGGCGGCCACCCTTCCTAGCCGAAGTCTTTGCCCTAAGCCAAACGTGGGTTCCATCATGAAACAGTACCGGCGTTGCAAGAACAGACTCTTCTCCGTCTTTTGCGACGTCTTTGTTAATTCGCTTTTCCTCTAATTTGCTAACAAAAGACGATGGTTGCTCATCGCAAGCTTCTTCAGTTTTAACCGGTATTCTCACCCGTTTTGGCGACAAAACTCTATTAACTCTCTTAAGCGGCGAAATGTCTAACGCATCCAACGTCTTATCCGACACCTCGAGACAACGGTTTGTCATTTCATTCCATTGCAAGCGGGCATTTGTCCGCCAACCAACTTCTAGTCCACCGTTTCCATCTTCATATCCATAGAGAACGAGATAGACATTGTTCGCCAAACCAGCATGAAGGGCCTTGACCATAGTCCCCTTGTCATACCATCCGCTAAAAATAACTCGGTCCTGGCTGCCGAGATATTTTCCTCGCAGATAGTCTCTTACCGCAATCACTTTAAATTGCTTCACGCTATATTCGTTTAGCTCAAGTTCCTTTGCCCAATAAGCATAGACTTCGTCAACCCGATTTCTGTCAACAACAAGAATGGTAGACAAGTCATCCTCAATACCGTCGACGATTAAATCGTATATGACCTGTTCTTTTGGCATTCGATGTCCCGCTCTAAATACAGCAGTTAAAATGCCGCATGCCTCAACGAGCAGATTGTAATCAGGGAGCATCAAAACTCTCGAGTCTTCGATCAATTTACGCGCGGAGTTGATAATGTCACACTGCAAATCACTATACTGTTTGTCAGGCGCTTCCGTCATTCGGATTGCAGACCCCAAAACAACATAGATGTCTTGGATCGCCCCGAGGACATCGTCATCATCCACATCAATGCTACCCAATGTCTTGTACACGATCTCGGCAGCACGGGTTAAACCTGCCCGCTCATCAGCTACCGGACACACAATTTCACTTGGTGCGTCAAGAATCCTGCGTTGGATATCAGACAGAACCGGACGATCCGATAGCAGTGCGGCATTGCAGTCATCCCAGTCAAAAAATAAGAAACCTCGGTCTCCCAGTTGACGCAAACGGTCCATCGTCCAACGGTCGCAGAAGCAAATAGCCCCAATTCCGCAATCTTTTAAATCAAAACCACCCCTAAAAGGGGTGGTTTGCTCTTAGGGTATAACCCTTGGATT
>ERZ827528.1965-NODE-1965-length-20060-cov-2.962559_pt1 | contig 20060 bp, 18 predicted proteins | sample MGYA00519768_ERZ827528 | MGnify/ENA primary metagenome ERZ827528 (study PRJEB31778, sample SAMEA3449343) | human gut metagenome | biome: human gut; feature: human-associated habitat; material: faeces | place: United Kingdom | collected 2010/2012 ...
TAGGCCTCCTGGGTGCTGTTGTAGACCATCACCTGATCAGTGTGATCCATGCCGTTCTCCTCCAGATAGGAGAAGGCGTACATACCCACCGGAATCCGCTCCTCAAACGGAACCCGTTCCAGCAGAGTAGTGTCCACCGAATCGTCCAGAATGGACGCGAACTCCTCAATCTTGGAAATGGAGACCAGACGCAGAATATGCTGTTCACGCTCCGTCCGGCTGTCCTCAAAGTCGTTGTCTCCCACAAAGAGGCTCTCGGGATTGACCCAGGCGATATGTTCGTTCCACTCGTCGATAAAGGACACAATATAGGCGCTGGCGTCTCCGCCGGCTGCCGGGCCACGCAATGCCCGTCCTACCATCTGGGTCATCAGGATGGTGGACACAGTGGGCCGGGCCAGAAAGACTGTCCTGGTTCTGGGCAGGTCAACACCCTCGGTGAGAATGTTCACATTGACCAGAACCTGCAGATTTCCTTTCCGGTACTCCTCCAGCTTTCGCTCATTGTCCTCCCGGCTGACTGTCACACCGGTGACCGGGTCCCGGAGCTCGGATACGACATAGTCCGCCGCAATCCCTGCCTTCCGGAACAGGCTGGCTAACTGAACCGCATGGGGAACACTGACCGCAAACACAAGGGTCTGACCGTACTTCTCCGGATTTGCCTTATAGGTCTCGACAATCAGCTTGTTTCGGGGAGCGCTCTGTACCATCTGCTCCACAATATTCTCGGGCAGAAGGTCCAGGCGCTGAATGCTCTCCAGCGCATCGGCTCCCAGACTGCCGCCGTACTGTTCATCGGTATAGTAGCTTTCAAAAATCGGCTTAGCCAGAATCCGCCGGCTGATCAGCTCTTTCAGGCTGATCTGATAGGTGATGCCCACATCGCCGTGAACCACCCGGCCATCCCGGATTCCGTCCTGGTAGATCCGTGCCAGAAGTCCCTGCTCGCTTTCAGCGGTGCGGAAAGGCGTGGCGGTCAGGCCGATCAGCTTCACATGGGGAACCTTCGCCTTTACATAGTCAATAATCCGCCGGTAGGTCTTGGCGGTGGAATGGTGGGCCTCATCCATGACGAGATAGAGTTCCTTTTCCCCTTGAAGCCAGGCATCCAGGCGTTCCAGGCGGCGTCCGATGCTGTCCTTGCTGGCAATCAGAAGACTGTCCTGGGGGCGGATATCACTGCTCCGGTCATGGCTGGACGAACCGGACACGATCCGGAAACAGAAGGAAGAGATATGCGGAATCACTTCCGCATAGGCATAGGTCTGGAACGACTCCGCCGCCTGATCCAGCAGCATCTGACGGTGGGCGATCCAGAGAATCTTCTTTTTCCGGTCGATGGCGTTTTTCAGCAGCCACAGGGCAGCGGTATAGGTTTTTCCGCCGCCGGTGGGCAGCACAATCAGCGTACTGTACGAGGACTCCTGATTGATCCGATCCATACACCGCATGGCCTCGGTCTGGTGCGCATACAGCGTCCGGGGATTGGTTCCCCGCTTGGGAAACACACTGCCATTGGACCGGACTTCTACAAAATCTCTGCCATTGTTCATGCCAATCACCTCTGAGTTCCATTATACTGTCGGAAAATGGCAAACGCAAGGCGGCAGAACCCCCGCCCTTTTCTTTGTTTATGCGGCGCAGTTTCTGGAGGCCTTTTCCTCTGAAACCGGCCCGCTGTCTTCCCTTGGACCAGACAGAATACCTTTTGAAAAGCATGATATCGGGCGAATCAATCTTCTCGCCCCAACCTGGACGTCATGATTGAGCGAAAATTCTATCTTTATATTTTAGCCTGGGTTATATGTGGACAGTGCATCACTCAGTTGTAAAATCCATGCCGGATATTCCTGTCCAACCATTGGATTTACAATGTTCATAAATTCAATCTGTCCATTGTCATACGTTCCGCTGCAGGTAAACTGATAATGAATGTCTTCATACATGACAATAAAATCAACCTCAACCAAAAGAAACATATCCTCAAGCCGGGTTCGGGAAAAGTTTGCATCAGCTTCCCGAATAATCACTCCCTGATCTTTTAATTCTGAGAGCGCTGTGAATACACCATCAGAATTTCCTATGTAAGTCTGAATTGCTTCTTCATCGTACGTCTGTACTGCCTTTGCTGCGTTTTGAACGCAAATGTACGCCGGGATACATTCCCATGCAAATCCATTCCCCCCGATAATACCATTAAGAGTGGGGATGAGTAGAAGTAAAGCCAAGAATGCTGAAACACTATAAGCAAGCATCTTTCTTTTTACAGCTTTTGTCTTTTGAATAATTTCGTTTTCTGAATAAGTGATTATATTCTTTACCGCAAGATCGGTTTCAGCCGTATATTTCTCTGTTTCCTGACGCTCTCCTGAAATCAACTCCGTGACAGTAGTTCCCAATGCTAAGGCCAACGGCTCGAGCAGCGATATATCCGGGGCACACAGACCACGCTCCCACTTTGAAACAGCTCTATCCGTAATATGAAGCAGATCCGCAAGTTCCTTTTGCGTCATATTTTTTTCTTTTCTAAGTTCTCGAATGAAAGCTCCTGTTTTTGTGTTATCCATATTCTCCACCTCCCTTGGTTATAATTATAAATGGAACTCACCAATAAAGCACCAAACCGCAGGTTGAGTTTGCTGCTTATCATCTCTTTTCATGTTGAAGCGGGGAAGGGAGCGAATTACCCCGCCCGAAAGGTGATCCTCTGATCCAGGCCACAGGTACACAGATCACAGTCTGTCCCATCCCACAGCACTGCCTTCAGGTGGTAACCTCTACTCTCATTCTGATTTCCTCACAGCCCCATTATATTGTCGGAAGATGGCAAAGGCAAGGCGGCAGAATCCCTGCCCTATTCTTTGTTTATGCGGCGCAGATTCTGAAAGTCCTGCTCTGTGAAACCAGCACACTATCTTCCCTCAAACCGGGCGGAACATCTTTTAATATACAGAATCCCATCCCATACAAATCCCAAAAGGCTGGATTTTTCCTTGAAACACGCAGGGCAAAAGAGTACCAAAGAGGACGGGGCGGGCGAGCGGAAAGGGCCAAAGAGGGCTGTGAATGGCTCCCTGAAGGTTCAGACATAGGTTTGGGAGCATGATGTCGGGTGTTCGAGTCACCTCACTCCGATCAGAAAATCCCGCTGCGGAAATCCACGGCGGGATTTTTCTATGGGATCCTGCCCGTGCAGCCAAGAGGGGCATTCGTCCTCTCCCGGAGAAATCCGTCCGCATCTTACTTATCCTTCCCCCGAAACTGCTGTCCGGTCTATGCGATTGGTCTGGTCTGTGTTATAGTAGAGAGTATCAGAACTCCACCAAATCTGCCGTTCCGGCGGCAGATTCCGGAACAACCCGGATTATCAAAAGGAGTATCAGCCCATGAAGCAAAAAATACCTGCCCTGTTTATATCCTTTATGCTGGTGTTTACCCTGGCGGGGTGCACCGCAGAGAAAGAGCAGCCCTCAGCCTACGCCCAGGCGGAAAACTGGGCCTATCTGGGAGTGGATAAAACCGCTGACGTGGATGTATTCTTCATCTGCCCCACTGTTTATGGCGGCGATGAAGACAGCTTCAATATGCCTATGGACGACGAAGACGCAAAAAGCGACTTTCTGGGTGCCACCAATATGGAAAAGGGCATTTACGACTCGGACGCCAGATTCTTTGCTCCCTATTACCGTCAGGCCGGGCTGAATGTCTATGAGCTGCCTGCGGAAGACCGGGAGGAATACCTCGCCCTTGCCTACGCAGATATAAAGGATGCCTTTCTCTATTATTTGGAACACTACAACAATGGCCGCCCCATTATTCTGGCGGGCTTTTCCCAGGGCGGCGATATGAGCCTCCGTCTGCTGGAGGACTGCTTTGCCGAGGAGGAGGTCAATGAACTGCTGGTAGCCTGTTATGCCATCGGATGGAGCGTCAGTGAGGAAGATCTGGAGCAATATCCCCATCTTCGCTTTGCCTCCGGTGAAGACGATACCGGCGTCATCATCTCCTTTAACAGCGAAGCAGAGTCTGTCACCGACTCCCTGATGATTCCCGCCGGCACTCACACGCTGGCAATCAATCCCCTCAACTGGAAGACCGACAGCACTCCTGCCGGAAAAGAAGAAAACCTGGGTGCCTGCTTTACCGATTACAGCGGCAATATTATCGCTGAAATTCCCCAGCTCACCGGCGCCTATATTGACCCCCAGCGCGGCGCTCTGAAGGTACCAGACGTAACACCGGAGGAATATCCGCCGGTGCTGTCCATTTTCTCCGACGGGATCTATCATCTGTACGATTACCAGTTCTTCTACCGCAACCTGCAGGAAAACGTGGAAGTGCGGCTGAATGCCTATCTGGAGGATCAGGCAGCCTGACGGCAGTTCCGCCAATCACCAAGCCGGATACTTCCCATTGTCAATACTTTGCAGAGTATGAAACGCTGTTTCCCGATCTCTAAAGACAGAACCCCTCCCCGCTATGATGGCAATGCAGATAACAAGCGCAGAAACAGGAAGGTGAAACATGGAAAAGCACAGACTCTCGGGACTGCAGGGATTCCTGATGGGCGGCAATACTCCTGTGGCCCAGATCCGGGATGGAGAAATATCCCGGATTCTGGAGCCTGCCCTCCTGCCCTTTCATTTCCTGTATGCGGAAGACCCCTCCCTGCATTCCTGGCTCCGGCACCGCTGCCTGGATACCGGCCGGACCAACACCCGCTTTCTCCTGCGAGAGCTTGATCTGGAGCAGGCTGACCCTATACAGATCGTTCTCTCGGTGAATGGTGCCGCAATCACCGATCACTTCTGGATTCAGGATTCGGGCTGCCACGGAACCTATGAACAGATCCGCTTTCATCAGGATCTGCTGGCAAAAACAGCCCTGCTCGGTTCCTCAGCAGGCATAACCCTCCCGGCAGGATACCGCTGTGCCGAGCTGACCAACACAGGCAGATTTGAAAAATGCTGGCACCTGGAAAACGGAAGGTGGTGGCTTTATAAACGCGGATTTCCGGAGCACACCTTTTCCGAGCTGGCAGTGCAGGCAATGGGGAATTATCTGGGTCTTTCCATGGCATCATATGAGCTGGCAGACCGAGCGGAGATCAGCGCTGTGCTGGACTGCCGTGCCCCGGCTTCCCTGTCCGCTGTAAAGACGCCTGACTTCACATCCGGCACCCTGAATTTCGAACCGGCTGCGGGGCTTGGGTGCAGAAAAGGGGACGCTGTGAAGAATGAACAGCTCCTCCGGCGCCTGTCCCCTGCCATAGCGGACAGCTACCGCAGAATGGTCCTGCTGGATGCCCTGGTTTTCAACACCGACCGCCACCCCTACAACTTCGGCGTTCTCCGTGACCAAGCCACCGGGCAGCCCCTTGCGCTGGCTCCCATCTTTGACCACAATCTGTCCCTCTCCGCAGCCCTGGCAGACTATGACCGGTTCGCTGCCGGGGAAACGGACTCCCTGTACCTGGACTGGTGCCGCCTTGCGGACAGCCAGCCGGAGTCTGTCGCCTCCATGGAGCTGCCGGTCATCAACCGACAGGTGATCGAATCCCTCCTGAACCCCCTCCATGTTCCGGGTTTCCCGGAGGAGGAAAAACAGAGGGTCATCGGGATTCTGGAAGCCCGATGGGAAAAACTCCGGGAACAGATCTCTCACTACCGCACAAGCCCGGGGCACAAATAAAAGCAGAGGAGAAACCTGTCTCCTCTGCTTTTTCTGTTATATCGCCTAATCCAGACTGCCATCGCCCTTATTGCCGCCGAACTCGCAGCCATACTGGTGGCCCTTCCCGTAATACCAGCGTCCGTGCCGGTAGCCATAGTGCGGCGGACAGTTGGCGCAGTCACCATTGCAGCGCCTTTCCTGGTCTCGGGTGCGGTCAGCCAGGCCGGCGCCTGTCAGCGCCGCTGCCAGCAGGGTGAAAAATCCCGGCTTATCCCTGGGCGGGGACGGCGGCTCCTGGTGCCGTGGGGCGTCTATTCCCACTCTCCGGGCCAGTTCCGCAAAAGCCTCCTGATCCATCTCAGCGGGGTGGTTCTCCCTCTCCGAATGATAGCTCAGTATCCCGTCCTCCAGCCCGAAATCCGGCTCCTCGTCCTCAAAAATATCAATCCCCGCCCGCCGGGAGATCCGCTCAAAGGCGCTGTCATCGATCAGCAGATAAATCTCCTCCAGCTGGTCCCGGTCGAAGGGCACTGCGGTCTGCCCGGCAATCTTCCCCAAAAGGGACTTGTCCACGGTATCTGTCATCTCCAGCACCTGTTCCGGTGTGAACCGCACCCCTCCGGCAAAGGCATTTTCCACAAACTTTGCCGCAAAAGCCCTGTCCTCACATTCGAGCTCCTGCGCGATTTCCCATACCTCCTCCGCCGGCCCGTATCCGGACAGGCGTCCGGCATACCGTTTCTGGGTGCTGGGCGACCAGTCATAGAACCCATCATAATACTCTTCCCAGGACAGTTGTTTCATGCCGCATTCCCCCAATCCCCGACGATCTCATAACCCCATTATATCGCCGGAACTGGGCAGGCGCAAGGCAGCGCAGCGCTCTGTCCTTTCTTTGCGCGGGTCCGGATGTCCCGCACCGGGCAGCTTTCGGCAGAGTGCACTTTCCCAATCTGTACAGTTCCGTGTGCTATGTACAAATTTTCTTTCCATTGTCTAAAATTTCACCGTCAGCTTTGGCGGTTCTGCACCTTGACAGCCCATACAAAAAGTCTATAATTAAAATTAGAATAATTCTAAAATTGGTGAGGAAACTGTGACAAAATACGGAAAGAAAATTCTGGAAATCGTAAGCTCCTCCCGCAGTCACATGACTGCGGAGGAAATCTTTGATGCCTTACGGCAAACCTATCCGACTGTGGTGCTGGCCACCGTATACAACAACCTCAACCGCCTGTGGCAGGACGATCTGATCCGCAAGGTTTCGGTGGAGGGCATGCCGGACCGGTATGACCGCATTCAGCGCCATGACCATCTGGTATGCAGACGATGCGGCAAACTCTCGGACATTGATCTGGGGGATCTCACTGCGGAACTGGAAAAAAAGGCCGGAATTTCGATCCTGTCGTACGACCTGAAACTCAACTACCTGTGTGAAGAATGCAGGAAGGAAATCCAAGAGAAAGGAATGTGAGGAAACTGAACCATCTGCCACTATCTGTCCGTGTTCCCATTGAAGAGGACAATCCCGGTATTGTGCGCTGGGAAGAAAAATGTATCCGCTGCGGTATGTGCAGAACTGCCTGCACCAACCTGATCGGGGTACATGGAACCTATACTCTGGAAGAAACCGGAGGAAAAGCCATCTGTATTTACTGCGGTCAATGTGCCAATGTCTGTCCGGTGGACAGCATCACCGAACGGGACGAAAGCGCTCAGGTGAAAAAGGCCATTGCTGATCCGGAAAAGATTGTAGTTGTCAGCACTTCCCCGGCAGTCCGTGCTGCTCTGGGAGAGGAATTCGGTATGGAGCCGGGTGCCTTTGTGGAAGGAAAAATGGTAGCCTTGCTGCGGGCACTGGGAGCTGACTATGTGCTGGATACCAACTTTGCCGCCGACCTCACCATTGTGGAGGAGGCCAGCGAACTGATCCGCCGCATCACAGAAAAGGACCGTCCCCTGCCCCAGTTCACCAGCTGCTGTCCGGGCTGGGTCCACTTTGCGGAGATCTATGCGCCGGAAATGCTGCCCCATCTGTCCAGTGCCAAGAGCCCCATCGGCATGCAGGGTGCCACGGTAAAAACCTACTTTGCCCAGAAGATGGGGCTGGACCCCAAGCAGATTGTCCATGTGACCCTGACCCCCTGCACCGCCAAGAAGTTTGAAGTCCGGCGGGAAGGGATGCATGCTGCCGCTGACTATCACGGTGTGGAAGGCATGCGGGATACCGATCAGGTGATCACCACCCGGGAACTGGCCCGCTGGGCCAAGTCTGAAGGCATTGACTGGAACGCCCTGGAGGACTCCGCCTATGATTCCCTCATGGGCAAGGCCTCGGGAGCCGGCGTCATCTTCGGCAACACCGGCGGCGTAATGGAAGCGGCTCTGCGCACCGCCTATGAATACCTCACCGGTCAGGCTGCGCCCCGGGAACTGCTCCATCTCAGCCCGCTCCGGGGCTACGAAGGAGTGCGGGAAGCCCAGGTACAGATCGGGGACCTGACCCTGCAGGTCGCGGTGGTCTACGGCACTGCCAATGCCCGTTCCTTCCTCCGGCAGATGAAGGAAAGCGGCAAACAGTACCACTTTGTGGAAGTGATGGCCTGTCCCGGCGGCTGCATCGGCGGCGGCGGACAGCCCAAGAATCTGCGGGAAAATGCCGATGAGATCCGTAAGAGCCGCATTGCTGCCCTCTACCGGCGTGACGAGGCAATGGCCCTGCGCACCAGCCATGAAAACCCGGAGATCCTCGAGGTCTACAAGACCTTCTATGGCAAGCCCCTCAGTGAGCTGGCTGAAAAGATGCTTCACACCACATATCAGGACCGAAGCGAACTCCTGCATAGAAAGGAAGAAAAACCTGTGAAAAAATGGAGATGCACCATCTGCGGTTATATCCACGAAGGCGAAACCCTGCCGGAGGACTTTACCTGTCCCATCTGTATGCAGCCCGCCTCTGCCTTTGAGCTGATCGAGGAGACCCCGGCTCCGTCCAAGGGCGGCAATAAATATGCCGGCACCCAGACCGAAAAGAATCTGGAAGCGGCCTTTGCCGGAGAATCCCAGGCCCGGAACAAGTACACCTATTTCTCCTCCATCGCCCAGAAGGAGGGGTATGAGCAGATCGCTGCCCTGTTCCTGCAGACGGCGGAGAACGAAAGAGCCCATGCCAAGATGTGGTTTGAGGAGCTGCACGGCGTTGAAGATACTGCCGCCAACCTGCTCCATGCCGCCGAAGGGGAAAACTACGAGTGGACCGATATGTACGACGGCTTTGCCAGAACCGCCGAAGCAGAGGGCTTCCCGGAACTGGCTGCCAAGTTCCGTCTGGTAGCTGCCATTGAAAAGCGCCATGAGGAACGCTACCGTGCCCTGCTGCGCAATGTGGAGACCGCCCAGGTCTTTGAAAAGAGCGAAGTAAAGGTATGGGAGTGCCGCAACTGCGGTCATATCGTTGTGGGCACCGCCGCTCCGGAGGTCTGCCTCACCTGCCTGTACTCCAGGAGCTTCTTCGAGATCCACAGCGACAACTATTGATCCCATCAAAAAAGCACCCGGTATCCGGGTGCTTTTTTCGTTTGTGCCGGGGTGTCCGGCTTCTATTTCTTCCGGGGGTTCCGGCGGATCTCCACTTCCAGCTGTTCACCGGGTTTCCCGATATACTGCCGGGACTCCCGGAGCCGCTCCTCCATTCCGGCAATCTCCTCCCGGAGCTGACGGCGGCTCTTTTTCCGGTTCATCCGCAGGAACATCTGGTACCGGTCCTGCAGTGTTTCAGCCTTAGGCGGGAACCGGATCACCTCATCGCCGATCCGGCAGCCCTCCAGCTCATTGCGGCAGATCTCATCATCCAGCACCGCCATATAGAGCGCATAACGGGTAAATTCCCTGAGCGGCATCCGGATCAGCCACCAGCGGCGGGCAGTCACCCCCGCTCCCACTGCCAGTCCGCCCAGAAGCGCTGCCTTGTGTCCTCGTTTCATACTGTTTTCCCTCCCGTTTCCAGTTTGGCTTCAAAGCCGCCTGTCTGTTTTTGGGGTGCGGCTTTTTCTGTACTCATTCTGCCAGACAGGATTCAACCCCCGATGAACATTTTTTGAAAATTCCGCATATCCATCGGAGCGCTGGTATGGTACAATCAAACCAGAACCAAATGGGAGGGAAAAATCATGCGCATCCTCATGCTGGGAAACAGCTTTACCACCGCCAATGACCTGCCCGGTCAGCTGGCGGCCCTCACCGGAGCGGAGGTGGTCTGCCATACCCGGGGCGGGGCACGGCTTTCGGAACATCTGAACCCCGGTACCCGTTTAGGCGCCCGTACCCAGGCCGCCCTCGCCGGGGAACACTGGGACTATGTCGTGCTCCAGGAGATGAGCCACGGCCCCTGCACCTCCCCGGGGAGCTTCTTTGCCAGTGTGGAGTGGCTCTGCACCCAGATCCGTGCCGCCGGAGCAGTGCCGGTTCTCTATGCCACCTGGGCCTATCAGGAGGGCGGCGCCAAACTGGCTGCCAAGGGCTGGGACTATGAGACAATGGCCCGGACCCTTTCGGAGGCCTACCGGCAGGCGGCCCGGGAGAATCACGCCCTGCTTGCCGAGGTGGGAGAGCAGTTCCATGAGCGCTCCCGCACTGAGAATCTCTACGCTGCCGACAGCGTCCACCCCAATGCCCTGGGAAGCCGGATCGCGGCTGAAACCCTGGCATCTGTGATACAAAAACACAAGGAGAACTGAACCATGATCCGTGAAATCTGCAAAGACGAACACTTTCTGGCACAGAAAGCAGAACCTGCCGCGCCGGAGGATCTTCCGGTTGCAGCGGATCTGCTGGAAACCCTGATTTTCCACAAGGAGGGCTGTGTGGGCATGGCTGCCAACATGATCGGCGTCAACAAGCGCATCATTGCCGTGGAGAACGAAGGCTCCTATCTGGTGATGCTGAACCCGGAAATCCTGCGGCGTTCCGCCCCTTATGACACCGAGGAGGGCTGTCTTTCCCTGTCCGGCACCCGTCCGGTCCGGCGATGGAATTCCATCAAGGTGCGCTGGCAGAATGAACAGTTCCAGACCCGCATCAAGACTTTCACCGGCTGGACTGCCCAGATTATCCAGCATGAGATCGACCACTGTGAGGGGATACTGATATGAAGAAATGCCGGATCACCGTCATGCGGATCGCCCGGTATGACGACCTGATCAAACAGTATGAAAACCCCATGGAACACCCCTGTGACATGGAGCTGGGACAGGTGTTCCTTGCCAACGGCTGGGAAAAGCCTGCCGGGTTCTGTCAGAGCGCCTGGGATACACTCTCCCCCTTTGTACTGGCCCTGAGCCACGGCGGAGAGGGCTTCTATGACGGCTGGATGAAAAATCCCCGGTCTGCCATGCTCTCCTGCAACGATGGCTTCCGCCCGGTGAGCTTCCTGGTGGAAGCCCTGGACGAGGACGCAGACTGACCCTCTCTTTTCTCCCCCGCCAGACCGCATAAAAAGCCGGAGCATCTGGTTCTGCCAGAAGCTCCGGTTTTTTTCGTATATTCAGGAGAGCTGTTCCAGCTCCCGCTCAATCAGCGAAACCGCAAGGCCAAAGGCCTGGATGCGACGGTTCGCCAGAGTGATCTGGGATTTATACCGGCTGGGGTTCTCCTTCCCCTCCAGCGTCCTGACCGTTTCCCGCAGCTTGTGCAGGGTGGAGTCGATCTGCCGTTTGGCCTCCTGAAGTTTTTCTTTGGTGTAGGCCATTTTGTGCCTCCTTGTGCCGCTCATTCGCCCCGGTGCTGCCGCACCCCGAACCACACCGCGCCGCAGACCGCTCCGGACGCCGCTGCCAGGCAGGGGTAGTAGATGACCGCTGGGAGCTGTCCTACTGCCGGATGGCTCAGTACACAGAGCACTCCGGCGACACCCGCCGCCAGAACGCTCAGCAATAAGCCGTGCAGAGTATGGTTTTCCCGGAGTTCCGGGGAGCCGGACCACCCCTCCCGGAGTTCCAGCAGATGGAGCAGGGTCTCCTGATCCTCCAGGCCCCGGATCACGAAGCAGGTGCGTCGGGTCACCGTCTGATCGAAGCGGCGCAGCTGACAGGTGACCGCATAACCGGTGCGGTTCTCCCGGATCTGCTCCACCCGCAGGATCTCCTCAGCGGCGGCGGGCAGAACCGGGGAACGGGCCATCTCCCGCAGACGCTGCTGCACCCGGACGGTCCCCTTGGCCCAGTCAAGCGCCGAATGTCCCATACCCGCCAGCTGCCGGGCATCCGCCACAAAGAGCCGGTCGTCCCGGGTCAGGAAATAGAGGGTGGCATCCCGCACAGTATTTCGTCCCAACCGCAGAGCCAACAGCACCATCAGTACCGTGACCCCCAGCCAGAGCCCCACCGAAACCAGCCGCATGGGCCAGCCCAGCATAAATCCCAGGGCGGTGCCTCCCAGCGTCAGCACCAGGGCCAGCATCACGATCCCCAGAATACCGCCCAGGGTGCGCAGGCTGTACCGGCTCTGCTTCTGGGTATCCCGGGACATCCAGACCTGTTTGAGTTCCATTCTCATCTCTCCTTTCGGTGCCTGTGATCCGCTGTCTGTTTCCGGCGTCGGAAAAACCGGATCACAGGCGCTTTTCCAGTTCCAGCGTCACACAGAAGGCAGCTGTCAGGTAGACAGCCAGCGTGATTGCCTCAAACACAATGGAGAGATAGGGCCGGGGATAGCAGACAGCCAGTTTCTCCATGAACAGCCGCACCGGGAAATAGAATCCCAGCCAGGCTGTAACCTGATAAAAGCGCAGCCGGAACCGCCGTACCGACGGTGCGGGCCGGGGATTTTTCTGCCAGGCATATTCAAAACCGCCGACGACTGCCACCATGGGCAGGAAGCTGAGAATGCCGAAAAAGACGCTCTGCAGTACAAATACCGCCAGGAACTGGATGATCAGCACCATGACTTCCAGCATTACCAGAATGGCAAAGAGCTGCCGGAAGTGGGTCTCCTGGTTCTCCCGCACCGGCGGAAGATCCTGGTCGTTCTCATAGTCATCGTGGAGCAGATAGTCGGTGGTGACCCCGAAGGTCCGGCTGAGCTGCACCAGATTGTTGGCATCCGGCAGAGCACTGCCCTGTTCCCATCGGGATACCGCCTGCCGGGATACACCCAGCCGGTCTGCCAGCTCCTCCTGGGAAAGTCCATGGGCTTTGCGCTGGGCTGTGATCTTTTCAGATAGTTTCATAGGTATTCCTCCTTGGCACTCCGCTAAGATTATCTTACCGGATTGAGCGGAAAAATACCACCACCTTTCTGCGACATTTCCGCAACAAGAGGTTACATGGGCGAAATCATGCTGTACATCCGGGGTTTCCGGCTGTTTCCCGGGGAATCCGCCGCCTGTTTCCGGAACTGTGCAGCCCGGTCAGGCAGCCCTGCCGTCCCTCCTTATATATAAGGAAGCACCATGTACTCCGGAAGGATTCTGCCCTCTGACAAACTGCCCATCCGCTCACCCGGAACGCTCCCCTGACCCTCCCACTGGTCGGGGGTATTTTGCAGGAAATGCGCCATTTTGCAATGCAGCAGCTCCTGCGGGATTGCCCACTGTCTTCACACTGCGGACAGATCCGGCTTCATACACCTCCACAAAAAGAAATCTGTATTTTCATATTGTTTCTGTTTTTCTTTGGATGCATAAAAAACGCAAGTTATTATTCATTTTCCCGTCACAAACGACTGAATTTGCCCAATTCACCCCATATTTTTTGCATGGAAGCTCATAGCTCTCATTCATACTCTTTGTGATTTACACCAGCTTTCCATGAAGAAATCTTACTTTTTTGTAAATTGCTATGAAATACCTGGATTGAAAAACATATTTGTTGCATTTTTATTGCTTTTCAATAAAAATGCAAGTATAATTTTGTTCAAGCCTTCGCTGACTTCCAGGCACAACCGCCTGTATTTCACAGAAAGACAGATTTTCAGTCCTTGTGCGAGAGGAGAATTTGATTTGAAACGCTATATTGCCAAAAGGCTTGCAATGGTAGTTCTGCTGCTGTTCGGTATGAGCTTTATTGTCTTTGCGAGCCTGTACATCACTCCGCGGGACCCGGCCCAGATGGTTGCCGGTGCCGCTGCCACCGAAGCAGAAGTCGCCAATGTCCGGGCCAGCCTGGGTCTGGATAAGCCATTCCTGGTTCAGTATGGCATCTATCTGAAAAATCTCCTCACCCTGGACCTGGGAACTTCCTATGCCACCCGCCAGCCCATCATCGATGAGATCGCCGTGCGCCTGCCCATTACCATCAACCTGGCTACTGCCGCTATCCTCATCGCTGTGCTGGTGGGCATTCCGCTGGGCATCCTCACCGCGCTCAAGCGGGATACCTGGCTGGATAACCTGCTCACCACCACATCGCTGTTTGGCATCTCCATTCCCAACTTCTGGCTGGGTACCATGCTCATGCTTATCTTCGCCGTCAAGCTCAAGTGGCTGCCCACCGGCGGCATGACCGATTTCTTCTGGACTCCCACCGGCTTCCGGCAGGCCATTCTGCCGGCTCTGGCCCTATCCACGTCCACCATTGCCAGCTTCATGCGCATCGGGCGGTCCGCCATGCTGGATGTGCTCCAGTCTGACTATATCCGCACCGCCAAGGCCAAGGGCATTCCCCAGAAGAAGGTGGTGTTCGTCCACGCCCTGCGCAATGCCATGATCCCGCTGCTCACCCAGTTCGGCACCAGTTTCGGCGGTCTGCTGGGCGGCGCCATCATCACCGAGCAGGTATTTGTCATCAATGGCCTGGGCACCTACCTCATCAACGCCATCAATACGGTCAACTACCCGGTAGTACAGAGCACCGTCCTGGTGATTGCCACCATGTTCGTTCTCATCAATCTGGCGGTGGATCTGATCTACTGCCTGGTAGACCCCCGAGTCAAGTATGAATAAGGAGCAAGCCATGACAAAACAACCCTCTTTCCTGGCTAAAGCCACCGAAAAACTTCTGAAAAACAAACTGGCTGCTCTCTGCTTTGTCCTGCTGGTGCTGGAAGTACTGCTGCTTCTCATCACCCCCTGGATCGCACCCCATGACCCCGAAGCCACCAATGCGGCCATCAAGTTTGCCCCCGGCTTCTGGGCCAAGTTCAGCAGCGACCCGGCAGTCCGGGCCGCCTATGTACCCGGCTACCTGCTGGGCACCGATAACCTGGGACGGGATACCCTGTCCCGTCTGCTCTGGGGCGGACGCGTTTCCCTCACCGTGGGCGTGGTGTCCACTGCTATGGGCCTGTTCCTGGGCGTGATCCTGGGCATGCTGGCTGGCTACTATCCCAAACTGGATAACCCCATCATGCGCTTTATGGACCTGCTCTTCACCTTCCCGGGTGTCCTGTTGGCGATGCTCATCATCGGCATGCTCGGCTCCAGCACCTTCAATGCCACCCTGGCCATCAGCATCTGGTCAGTACCCAGCTTCGCCCGTATGGTCCGGGGCAAGGTGCTGCAGATTAAACAGGAGGACTATATCCTGGCGATCCGGTCGCTGGGCGCCACCGATTTCCGCATCATCTTCTTCCATGTGCTCAAAAATGCCCTGCCGCTGATCATCGTCATTGCCACCATGCGCATGGCTTCGTCCATTATCTCCATCTCCACCCTGAGCTATCTGGGGATGGGTGTTCCGGCTCCCGCGCCGGAATGGGGCAGCATGATCGCCACCGGCAAGGGCTTCATGTGGGGAGCCCCCGAGCTCATCATCATTCCCGGCGTTGCCGTGATGATCACTGTCATCTGCTTCAACATTCTGGGCGACAAGCTCCGGGATATCCTGGACCCCAGCCTGCGTGACTGACGCATCATTTGTTTTCCCTGAGCGATCCGCTCCCCACGGACCGCTCTACATACAACCACAATAAAAAGACCACAAAAAAGGAGCGATACCCAATGAAAAAACCTTTCCGAAGATGGCTGGCTGCCCTGATGGCTGCCTCGATGACCCTGGCTCTGACCGCCTGCTCCGGAGGTGACAACTCCTCCACTGCCAGTGCTTCCGGGGACAAGATGTTCAATGTTGTCATGACCTCCAACTACTCCGGTTTTGACCCGCTGCGCACCAACGATAGTGTTTCTTCCAACGTCAACAACCAGATCTATGAGACCCTTTACCGCCTGGAGGACGATGGCAGCTTCACTCCCCTGCTGGCAGAGAGCCTGCCTGAGTATTCCGAGGACGGCAAGACTGTAACAGTCAAGCTGCGTTCCGGTGTTACCTTCCACGATGGCACTCCCTTCAATGCTGACGCTGTCATCAACACCTTCAACTGCATCAAGGACCCCGATTTCGGCTCCACCCGTGCCTCTCTGGCAAGCTCCATCGAGAGCATGGAAGCCCCCGATGAGAACACCGTTGTATTCCACCTGAGCTATCCCGACGGCGTATTCCTGGCAAAGCTCTCCCATGTGAACTCGGCTATCGTTTCCCCCACTGCCCAGCAGAACCAGGATCTGATGGTACAGCCCTGCGGTACCGGCCCCTACAAGTTTGTAAGCGCTGTATCCGGTTCCAATGTGGTACTCACCCGCAACGATGAGTACTGGGGCCAGAAGGCTCAGATCAAGGATGTGACCTACACCGTCATCACCGAGGAATCCACTGCCCTCTCCCGTCTGGAGACCGGCGAGGCTGACCTGATGCCCTCCATCACTGTGGAAAACCTGTCCCGTGTGGAGGCTATGCCCAATGTGACCCTGGCAACCGGTGACACTGCCCAGATCTACTACATGGTGCTGCGTCCCAACTCCTCGGTGAACCCCCTGATGGCAAACCAGGACTTCCGTACTGCCATTGCCAAGGCTCTGGACACCGAAGGCTATGTAAACTACATCATGGAAGGCCATGCTGAGCATGCCAAGAGCATCATCGGCCCCAAGATCTTCGGCTACACCAAGGAAGCTGAGAGCTCCTACATCGGCTATGACCTGGAAGGCGCCAAGAAGCTGATCGAGGAAAACGGCTGGGCAGATGAACCCATCACCTTCCTGATCCCCAGCAATCCCACCTATACCCCCATGGGAGAATACTTCGAGTCCAACCTCAGGGCTGCTGGCTTCAACAATGTAAAGCTGGAGACCATGGACTGGGCTGCCTGGCTCACCGAGAGCAAGGCTGATAACCGCTTTGACATCACCCTGGCGGCCTGGAGCAATGTGACCCGGGACGGCACCGAGCTGCTGGAGCCCAACTGGGAGAGCACCGCTTCCTCCCGTGCCAGGATCAACGATTCCGAATTTGACGCGCTGGTACTGAAGAGCAAGACCACTGTGGATGAGGAAGAGCGTATCGCGGCCCTGGAAGCTGCCAACAAGCTGCTCATGGAAAAGGCCTATGCTGTGCCGATCATGAACGCCGAACAGCGCTATGCCTACAACAGCGCCTATGGCAATGTGACCGTGAACAGCCAGGGCTACTTCTACCTGAACGAGTTCACCTGCAACTGATCCGGGAACTGACAACCCCGTTTGTCAGCAGTCCCAGCTGCCTGTAATCCATCTGCGGCGCTGCCGCACCCTGCCGTAAGCCGTCCGGGGCGGTCTGTTTCCAGTTTCGGTGAACAGCCAGCCCGGGCGGTTTTTTCGGCTTGATCCCTTTGGCTGTACCATCAGCCGTCTGTTATCCAACCACTTACTGATCATCGAACTTCGGGAGGACTATCTACCATGTCAGACACCGTTCTGGAAGTCAAAAATCTTGTAACCACCTTCCGGATCAACAAGAAGGAATATCCGGTGATCCGGGATATTTCCTTTGAGATCCATGAAAACGAAACGCTTTGCATGGTGGGCGAAAGCGGCTGCGGCAAAAGCGTTACCACCCTTTCGATCATGGGACTGCTGCCGGAAAACGGCGCTGTCCGCAACGGCAGCATCAAGCTCTGCGGTGAGGAACTGCTGGGCATGTCCCCCCGTCAGCTCGGACAGGTGCGGGGCAAGAAAATGGGCATGATCTTCCAGGAGCCCATGACCAGCCTCAATCCCCTGCTCACCATCGGCTATCAGCTCACGGAGGGCCTGCGCCAGCACCTTGGAATGTCCAAGGCCGAAGCCCATGCCACCGCTGTTTCCTATCTGGAAAAGGTGGGCATTGCCAATGCCGAGGAACGCATGAAGCAGTTCCCCTTCCAGCTCTCCGGCGGCCTGCGCCAGCGCATCATGATCGCCATGATGATGTCTCTCCAGCCCCGGCTGCTCATTGCCGATGAGCCCACCACCGCCCTGGATGTGACCATCCAGAAGCAGGTGCTGCTGCTCCTGAACCGGCTCAAGCAGGATATGAAAACCGGTATCCTGTTCATCACCCATGACCTGGGCGTTGTAGCCCAGATCGCCGACCGGGTAATCGTACTCTACTCCGGCTCCAAGGTGGAGGAGGGCGCCACCCGGCAGATCTTCGAAAATCCGCTGCACCCCTATACCAACGGCCTGATCGCAGCGGTCCCCAATGTGGACTCGGATGAATTCGAGATCCGGCCCATTCCCGGCACCTTCCCCAGCATCACCGAGGAGATCGGCGGCTGCCGCTTCCATCCCCGCTGCCCCTATGCCACCGAACGCTGCCGGCAGGAAGTGCCCCAGGCGCTGGAATATGAGCCCGGCCATTTTGTGGCCTGTCACAAGGTAGAGGAGGAAAACAAGTGAGCGATCAGAAACAAGTGCTCCTGGAGCTGAACAAACTCAAAAAATACTTCCCGGTGCGCAAAGGCGTGAACCTCAAGGCAGTGGAGGATATCTCCCTGAAGATCTATGAGGGGGAGAAATTCGGCGTGGTAGGCGAAAGCGGCTGCGGCAAATCCACCCTGGGCCGGGTGATCCTCCAGCTCTATCCCCAGACCAGCGGCGCCTGTGTGTACTACGGCAAATCCCTGGAGGAGGTTTCCCCTGCCTATGTGGCCAAGGAGATCGCCCACCTCACCCAGTACCAGCAGAAGGCGAAGGAATTCTACCAGAAGTCCCTGGAGATTGACCGGAAGATCGCCGAGCTCAATACCCGGCTGGATGCCCTGTCCGCCCAGGGGACTGACCGGGAGGTCAAGGCGCACTGGAAGCTCTCCAAGGAGATCGCTGAGCTGGAATACCGCTCCCATGAACTGCGCAAGGATGCCTCCCGGCAGCTCCGGGAGGGCTCCCGCACTGCTGGTTCGCTGATCCTGTGCGAAAACATCGCCGAGATCCAGCAGCTCTTCCAGAAGGCGCTGGAATGTTCGCTGAAGGCCCGGGAGGCCCAGGAACAGTACGACCGTTCGGACGCCCGCTACGGCGAGGCTCTGGTGGAGGGTCAGGCCGATGCCCAGGCTGAAAAGGAACTGGAGGAATATGGCACCCAGGCGGCCCGGTACCGTGCCGAAGCCCGGAAATGGCGGGAACAGGCCTTCTCCTTCCGGGGGAAGAATATCCAGATGATCACCGAGCGGTGCGGCGATCCCGAATACTGGGACAAGCTGGACCGCAACTATGAAACCGGCATCAACCTGGGCAAGCTCTCCCCGTCCGAACTGCGGGCTCTGCGCCGGGATATGCAGATGATCTTCCAGGATCCGGCTGCCAGCCTCGACCCCCGGCAGTCCATCGGCAAGGCCATTGAGGAGGTCTTTGACATCCACACCGACTACGGCCCCCAGCTCAAAAAGGAAAAGACCCTGGAACTGCTGGACCGGGTGGGCCTCAAGGCCGAACAGTATGACTCCTATCCCCATCAGCTCTCGGGCGGTCAGAAGCAGCGTGTGGGCATTGCCCGTGCCATCGCCCTGAACCCCAAGTTCGTGGTGCTGGATGAGTCAGTCTCCGCCCTGGACGTATCGGTGCAGGCACAGATCCTCCAGCTCCTGGACGAACTCCGGGACCAGCAGGGTCTGACCTACTTCTTCATCACCCATAACCTGGGCGTGGTCAAGCACTTCTGCGACCGTGTCATGGTCATGTATCTGGGCAACCTCTGTGAACTCTCTCCCAGCCATGCCCTCTTTGACAAGCCCCTGCACCCCTATACCCGCTCCCTGTTCGATGCGGTTCCCCGTCCGGCAGTCCGGGACGGCCTGGATGCCTCCGGCGTACTGGAAGGCGAAGTGCCCTCGGCGGTAAATCCCCCCAAGGGCTGTCCCTTCCACACCCGCTGCCCCCACTGCACCGACCGCTGCAAAACCGAAAAGCCCGCCATCCGGGAAGTGGCCCCCGGACATCTGGTGGCCTGCCATAAATACTGATATCAGGAATTTCGGACAATACGAGAAGGGAAAAGAAAAAGGTGGAAAAAAATATATATGATAATTATCTGGCTATTCTGAGGGAAGAAATGGTTCCTGCCATGGGATGCACGGAGCCGATTGCTCTGGCTTACGGT
>ERZ827528.1972-NODE-1972-length-20006-cov-7.264448_pt1 | contig 20006 bp, 28 predicted proteins | sample MGYA00519768_ERZ827528 | MGnify/ENA primary metagenome ERZ827528 (study PRJEB31778, sample SAMEA3449343) | human gut metagenome | biome: human gut; feature: human-associated habitat; material: faeces | place: United Kingdom | collected 2010/2012 ...
ACAGAAAAATCAACCAATCTCAAATTCTGACATACTATATATGAGAAAGTTGGTGCGAATCGGAAGCAACGTAAGAATCCCGGGAGATTCGCACTACAAAAATAGAAATATTGTTCTTGCTTTTCTAAAAAATAGAAATGTGAAGGATTAAAATATCAAAAATTTGTACAAACTTTCTAAATAAAACAGAGAAATTGTTACCAATTTTATACGATTTCGCTGTCGCATCCCTCGTGGATGCGTGGATTAAAATAAAAGAAGAAAGAGAAAGAGTTAAAAATGAAATAGTCGCATCCCTCGTGGATGCGTGGATTAAAATTTACTGATCAAGTAAGAATGCTGGATGTTAATGCGTCGCATCCCTCGCGGATGCGTGGATTAAAAAGAAGTACTGAAAAATGCGGGCAGACAACATTTTGTCCTTGAAGGTCCGTGGATTAAAAGATTGATTGTCAACCACAATTTGGAACGCTTTTAGTCATCCCTTCGAGGTATATGGATTAAAACCAGCAGGTGAAATATTACAGGTAGAAAGGTTAAAAGTCGCATCCCTCATAGATATGTGAAGCTGCTACACTTTACCGAAAATTTTACCGAAGTGTAGCGGTTTCCTAATAACACCGCAATATAGTTATGTTATAAAAAACTTATACAGAAAAATCAGTCAATCTGAAATTCTGACATACTATATATGAGAAAGTTGGTGCGAATCGGAAGCAACGTAAAAATCCCGGGAGATTCGCACTACAAAAATAAAAATATTGTTCTTGTTTTTCTAAAAAATAGAAATGCGAAAGATGACAATGCCTAATTTTTGTATAAACTTTCTAAATAAAACAGTAAAATCGCTATCAATTTTATGCGATTTCGCTGTCGCATCCTACATGGATGCGTGGATTAAAAATGGTGAGACGATCCATCAGAAATATCTAGTCGCATCCTTCGTGGATGCGTGGATTAAAATGATGAAAAAATATCTGTTATCTGAATTACTTTTCAGTCGCACCCTCGGGGTGTGTAGATCAAAATGATGATGCATGGGAAACAGTAAGATTTTCTGGATCGTATCTCTTATGAGGTACGCGGATTAAAATTGAATCACTACCGCCGGATGATTATCGGCTACTATCGCATCCTTCATGGGTGCGTGGATTAAAATAGTGAAATCCGAAGGTATTTGCACTATAAACCATGGTCGCATCCCTCGCGGATGCGTGGATTAAAATAGCCCACAATTCGGTCATGAACAGAGGGGATATAGTCGTATCCTACATGGGTACGTGGATTAAAATATGTTATCACCTTATCCTTTCTTGGAGATATTCTCGTCCTTTGAGGATGCGTGGATTAAAACAGCGCAAACTGTGCGCCTGTAAATAAAGTACCTATGTCGTATTCTCCTCGGATGCGTGGAGTTGCTACACTTTACCGAAAATCTTATCGAAGTGTAGCAGGATTTTCCCTTATAAAAAGATCCACTACACCATTATTGTTTATCGCATTCCTCGTGAGTGTATGGATTAAAATCGCAGACATGCAGTACCCTTTTTCTATATCGCATCCCTCGCGGATGCGTGGATTAAAATTAAGTAAGAAAACAGCATAGCTTGCGCTACAATGCATCATGTAGATACAGTCACACCACTTAGGAGGATTAATTATGGGAAGAAGAAAAAAGAATGCACCTGTAAGAAAGCAAGACACTTTCATGTCTATTTGTAAAATATCTGGATGGTTATTATTTTTTATTGTAATGACAGGTATTTTTACAATCATCGCAACCAACAATCTTTTTGAAAAACATAATGTAAATCTTGTTGGTACAGAACCTAATTATTCATATTCTGATTTTGTTGCAGAGGGATTTAGCCGAGCTTCATTAAATGCAGTTGCTATTATATTTGTATGTTTGAGTATTACATTTTTTTTGAAATACATACTTCATTGTAAGATAGATTGTACTCCAATAGCTGTAGCATCATGTTTTATATTTATTTTCTATACAGCATTCTCACTGACTGCAGCTGCACCTATTTTTGATTATTCACCTATCACTGATAAAGTAGGATCTTTTATTGAACAAGAAAAATGTTCACATTCTGATTTTTCATGGATCACTACGCAAGATAATAAGTACAAATTATCAGATATCAAAGTAAAGCCTGGACGTTATAAATTTGTTTGTCCACATTGTGGAAAAGTATTTGAAGAGGGATATGCTGTTAAAGTAAAAGGTTCAAAATATAAATGGGATCTGGTAAATAAGAATAATGTATCTGTATCTGCATATGTTTCTAATGAAATAGAATTAAATTATAATGAACGTACACACGTTCATACATCTTCGGATAAATGTGATTCTGATTTGCCAATGAAATTCCATCATTTTGGAGAGTATAATGCTTGTATTGGTAGATATAAACATATGATAAGATTTTGTAAAGATTGCGGGTACGAAGATGAAAAATCACAATCTTCAATTTTTCATTAAACTCAAAGGGAAGTTCTGTAATAGGAGTTTCCCTTTTTACTTTCTAAATCAATCCATTTATCTGAATATATGTTCATGTATTATTGACAAATATGCATCATAGAGCCACTAGAACATAGCCGTTAACCGGCAGAATAAAAGACATAGCTCTCAGTAAAGAAGCTTCAGAAAAATCCAGAGATGTAAATGCTCTCGCCGGAATTTGTAACTCAAAAGTTGAAAAGTTGGCTGAGATTTGTAATATTGGTGTTGGAGAAATGGCAGATCTTATGAATAAAAACGGAGATGACTACTCAAAATACGAAGAATGGGCTAAAAAACTTCAAGGTGTTTATGCTACGCAATCAAAAGAAATTCAGGATGCATATACTTCTATTGCTACAGGTCAATAATATTTTGCGCCGACACAATTACTATTATTTCTTACATATAAAAGAGCAGCTTATTCGCTGCTCTTTATAATTATTCTTCAACTAATTCAAAACGATATTTTTGTTTTACTTCAGGATATTTCTCATGATTCACTTCGGATACAAACATATTATACGGTCTAATGTAAATACTGTAATCATCATATAATGCCTGATAAACTACATATTTTTCTCCTGTCTCTGAATGTTTTGCAATGTATAATACCTGGTAATATTTCCCCTTAAAATGTTTATATTTTCTATTCGTTTTTATTGTTCTCATTTTTTAACCACCTCAAAATGTATAACTTTATATAAGCAAATTATATTTCATTTACTCTTTATTGTCTATATAATTTAATCGAACTGATGTACAAAATGCGTAATTTTTTTTACAAAATGATAAATTTTTTATTATTTTTGATTCATTTCCGTAGAAAAAAACTCATTTTTATGTATAGGGTATAAGTCTAAAAGCATAATATATAGACGTGAAGACTTCATTATTCTGCGAAATACCTCTTTGCGATTTCTTTATAAAATAACTCCTTCGTAAAATCGATTGATTGCGAAAACACTTCAAATTTGCAGATTTTTTGTAACTTTTTTGCATAAGAATCTAAAGATTTGGGACGTAATCCATCTTTTTCGCTTTTTAAAATATCTTTGTATATGCCTTTCAATTCACCATCTGAAACACCGTTGAACAACTCAAACATTCTCTATCTCCTTTTCTTCTTTATAACTTGTGTGTTGCATCTATTTATAAAAAATCCTTTTTGGTATATTAGTCACCAAAACATTTCTTCCGTTAACTAACAGATAACATCTTCAGTTACCAGCACCTGTTCTTTCTCTTCTAAACAGCTTCTTAACTGAAACTCTGCTTCCTGCAGAGCATAAAGCTGAAGCGGCCAGTCGAGGTAATGTTTATTCTGATCAAGCATCTGTTGGTCTTCTTTTGTTTTACAATCCGTAATTTTATTTCTTTTGTTGCATGGTATTTTCTTAATACAGTAATTTTGTTCCACATTCTGGGCAGTAGTTTGGTCTATCCTCTGCAGATTCATCATTACATCCCACAATTTCACCGCAGATAGGACAATAGATATAATCCGATTCGTCAAATCCTTCATATCGAACCTGTGCATCTTTCTGGTATTTCTTAATATCAGAAAGTCCCAAAAGATAATCGGTTGTGACATCAAAAAATTTTGCCAGTTCAATCAAGATCTCCATGCGAGGTGCATTTTCTCCACAACAATAGTGATGAACTGATGCTTCAGATACACTGATTTTTTCAGCCAATTTATTTTGAGTAATTCTTTTTTCTTTCATTAATGATTTTAAGCGTTCTTCAAACGACATTGTTTTGATATCCTTTCTATACTATGCTTTAACCCTATATTAATTCTGTACTTCTAATTCAGGTAATTCATCTACATTGAATAATGCTACAGGATATGTATTAAATCCGCTTTTCATAGTAAAACCGGTCTCGTATATCAAACCAGCTTCCATTAAAGCTTCATAAATTCCTGGCAGGTTATTGGTATCCAGACAAGCCATTCCATATGGTAAATCATCAACATTAACCGTCAAAATATCAAAACTTTCCTGTGTTTCGGAAATCACTGCTGAAATAGCCAAGTTTCCATTATTGATATAAGATGTTTTATATATCTCCAGCACATATTGATTTCCAAGAAATGTATAAGTAAATTTGTTATTCATTATATTTTCCTTTCTAGCAATTTTCTGTTATTACTCTATTGCGTATTTCCACAATCAAGGCAGATTTCATCATTTTTTTAGATAAAAACTTATTTTCCATAATTTTTCTCCTGTGATATTATCTGCCGTATTGCTTCATAATTTTTACAAAATAGTTATCTTTTTGTTCAATAGCTGAATCGTACACTTGTTTCAACCTCAATCGCAGCATCTGTTCCATACTGCTCGATCAAAAAATCTCTGGCTTTTTCTAATGATTCATGCTCTTGGAAATAGCCATCAGAATTGTTTGTAAAAAAGGATGTTCCTGTGTAGTTGATAACAATTCTTAGAATTGCCCTATTAAGAATACATGTCTTTCCACAGTTTGTGCAAGTAAAAGTTTTTTCTCCTTCATCAGTTGTTGTTGGTTCTTTTGTCACTGTTTTATTATTCCAAGTATGACCATAAGTTGTTGTAGCTCCATCAGACTCGTAGATTGCTGTATGAGTATCTTTTTTCTTGTTTACCATTTTGTTTTTCCTTTTTAGTAAATTGTTTATTATTGGTTTCTAACTGGGATATGATTACTCCTTTCTTTTTACTCCCATCATCTTTAAAATCGTTACATATAAAGTATGAAAGAGTTGGCAAAAAATAAAAAAGACTGTTCATTGACAGTCTTTTAAATAATATAGTTGTCTATCAGATTAGGCAGAGCACTACGTCCATGGCAACTGTGTACTGCATGAAGTGAAGGCTTCATCCAGAAGAGTGTAGAGACTTTACGTTCCTTTTTCAATATACAATCTTATTTTTTTCACCTTAATTCCTTATGATTTCACTTTGGTGAACCCTCCCCGCCCAAACGCAAGCGTTATAGACGAGGCTTCCCATCGCATCAGTCCAAAGATGTTACAAATCAAGAGATAAAGCGAAGGTCTTAAAAGAAATATTCATATCATGTACTACCCGAAGAAACTTATATCCAAATCCATAAATATGACAATACCTTTCCCAATTTGTTTCATTTTTCTTCATCTTTTCCAACTGAATATTCACAACAGCTTCCCATTTATTTTCATAAAAATCCTTAACACTTTCCGTTTTAAAACTAGAAACATTATAACATTTATGGATAAACGACTTGGGTTTTTCTAGCAGCCAGCATTCTCCAGAATATATCGCATCGGGAACATATTCTTGTACTTCCCATGGAAACATATACTTTGTACTTTGGAATTCATACACATGCAAAACAGAATCAAACCCATGACTAACTATTCTTTGCAGTACCTCTCCTGCACATGGAGATGCATTTAATGTATGTATCACATCATCCTGCAAACTTCCTTTTGACAGAATGCAACAGATGCGTTTCTTGATTGCATCTTCATCTTTTGCTCTGTTTGAAGGAATTCTTGGCTCGAAGTCTGAAACAGGATCAAAGCTCACATGGATAAATTTTTGTTTTCTCATTTTGCTCACTGCATGGTTTTCTTGACCGGGGCAAAATCTTCTTTTTGCACCTCAATTTTTAAAAGCCGCTCCCACTTAATGAAGCGAAATTCTACTTTTGATTCTGAGCCATTTTCCTGATCAATTAAAACTCTATCGTTTACCGCCATGATAACAGGCTTACCTTCAGCCAGTTTCAGAAACTGTTGCTGCAGATTGATTGGGGCTACGATTGCAATAATATCGCATTCATCAATCTCATCTTTCAGTTCATATGCAGAATTGATTGTTTTATTAATTTGCATAATCTCAACATCCCCAAGCGCAAGTTTCTGCTCCGGTGTCATTTTATGTCTGGAAAACCATAATATTTTTTTCATTTTAAATCCTCCTATAATTTAAATATTTTCTACAACCAGTTATGAGACGACCACTATATTCTATCCTCCTTTCCATCAATAAATCATCTCGTATGTTTAGTATGAAATATTCGGAGCAAAACAAAAAAGCCGTCATACTGACGACTTTCTGCAAATGTATCATTTTCTTTCATGCAATATCTAATAATTCTTTTACCATCTTTTTATAAACAGTATTAGATTTAATTGCTACTCTGGGACGGCTCCCGTCAGGGCGAATTTCTACAACAGATGTGACTGAATATCCCTTACATTCATTCTGTGCAATGTAAACAGCTAATTCATTTTCATCAGTACACTCAACAAACCTTTTACATCCTGAATAATAAGTAACACAATACATTCTTTGGTTAATTTCTCGTAACATATCTATATCCTCGCTTTTCCATTATTTTATTCTCAAATTATTCCTGCAGATTTGGTATCCAGTTTTCCGAAGCCGCTTTAAGCTTTCCTTTCGGCACACAATCGTTGAGTGCAGAACGATCAGCGGTAGCCATATCGATAAGCCAGAAATCATTTCCATTCTGCATGATATCAAGAGACCATTGTCCCGTAAGATTAATATCTGGAAGTATCTTTTTAACCTTGTTCACCACGATTTCTTTATTTTCGTTGTAACGAGACATTAAGATTTCTTCATGCATTTGATAAATGATATAATCATGTTTCATATCTGCAGTATCGGCATCAGATCCCTGACTAAATCTCTGCTTCATGATATCCGACCGCCAATATGGAGAAATCCCTAAAACCTCATCCGTATCACAATCAATGAATACACGATACTCTGTATGAAGCGGCATACCATGATAAATACATGGATTATTCTCTTTATCCTCAATGTATTCTCGGATGCACCATTCATTTGTAGTCGATACACCGTAAAAGCATGTAGATGCCAATGTAGAAGCCATCATTAAAGCTTGGAAGTGAATAAAAAGCAAATAAGAACCCAGCTCTCGGACCTCTTTAGGTGTCGTTACTTTTGCGTTTCTAAAATCATATTTGCTGGAATATGTTCCAGTTTTAATGAAATAGGTTTTATTTTCATCCAACTCAAACGCTTCATACGCCCAACGATTTACAATGTCAATGGTTGTCGGTGTAAGACTCATGTAATCACATCGTGTAAGCTGCAGTAAGGGAAGCGGCACTTTCACAATTTTCGTATCCGGCACTTGGAAGAAATCCTGGTTTTCAGTAGCAGCCTTCAATGCTGGAAACCAATATCCAATAGAGTTTCGATTCATTCCTATTATCTCATATGTAATTGGATCGAGATCTAAGATGTCTAATCCTTGCCGGAACATATGATATGCTGTCATATCACCGGTTCTTTGATATCGCTTTAACATGTCAAGCAGGGCAAAATAACTCGGTTGTTTCAGGTCTGTTTTCATTAAATGTCCCGTCAACTGTGGGCGCACATCTTCCGGTACCGAATGAATATCTTCTAGCGTTACAGTTTCTGCATTGTTAGAAGGTAAACATTTTCTCTTTGTCTGATAAAGAAGTTCATTAACAATACGAGAAACCAGAATCTCTACTTTTTCGTCTATTTCTGTTGTATTTTCCAGTAAGGCAGTTACTGCCTGTCTGGAATTCACATCAAAAAGATTATCCGAGTTCTCTTGCTCGTCGTCCGATGCTTCCTGATAAGCTTTTTCAAAGGCATCCAACGCCTCTGGTGTTACCTTTAACATCTCCGCAATCTCATCTTTTAAATTCTTATTATTGAATTTTTCTTTAAAAAATGATAGTAAATTCATGTGTTCTCCTTTTCTCAATATAATATCTTCTGTTTTTCCATATTGCACCATACGCCGCCTCTAAGAGACAGCGTATGATGTTTTCTAATGACAATTCATGCTATTTCTTGTAATGAATTGCTTCGAAATACATTGCCGACCAATTTATCCATGTATTCTTTGGTACGATATCCTCGCATTGTAATCCCGACACATTTTAAAATATTAACTAATTCCGGCAATTTATCTTCTGGTGTTTTACACCATATCAATTGAATACCTGCATCATATTCTTTGCGGAGATCTTCCATATGTGTATCCGTGATAAAATCAAATTTTAGAAAATCACACCATACATCGAATATTGGCTTACGTTCATCTTTATAAACATAAATGTAATCCAAATCTCCCCAATTTTCACATCGAATAACTTCAATTGACTCATTTTCATCGAAGCAATCAGCAATATCATAATTGATTCCCATTGTCACATGGTGTTTCTTTGCAAATTTAATCACATCATTCTTTGTATTGAGTTCTGTTAGCATTGGAACGATTTCATTGTATGAAGCCTCCACGCCCATGCGGTGCCGTAGCTCCTATGGACGTGGTACTCTGCCTAAATTGATAGACTCTCAATGTAATCCAAACTTGGTATTGCGTATATTTTTTTTAATTTTTCCTGCATATTTCTTGTCCTTTCATGGCTCCTACATTTTTACAACTAATAACATTTTAATGATTATTGGATTTCCAGCCTATTGGTTAATCGAATAATTTATCAGCAATATGATTTACTTCACGATAAATATCCCGTACTAACCCTTTTTCATTTGCCGAATCAATATTATCCTCGCACCAGATTTCGAAATCTGTGAATCCATTTGTTTTACAGTATTCCAAGTAGTTTTCCAATAAACCATAAATCTTTATCTGCGCTTTATCCATGATATTCTCCTTCATTTTCTTTATTTAACATATTTCTTACCTGCCTTTCAGATTATCCTGTTTTCTCTTACATCGCTTTACTATCAATTTTCGTGCTCAATCTATCGTATTCTTCCCTTAAGTTATTAATAGCTTTATTAACAGAAAAATATGAGGATTGAAACAGCCAGTTTTTGTCTTTTACATAGTTTTCAAACTGTCTTATATAATCGCCAAAAGATTTCATGTTATTTACTTCAACATCTGTTATACTGGTTATCCCAGAATCTGAGATCATCTGTTTTTTCACTTCATCATATTTGTTACTTACTAAGAGAAAATCCCGTAATGCATTTTCATTATTTTTGATATATTCTCGCAGATTTTTCATCACTCCCGTTTCAGTTCTTGCTGGCTGGACAGATAAGGGGATACGAATATAAGGCAACTGAATCGCAACTCTCCACTTCCCAAATTCCAGTGAAGCAATAAATTTAATCTCATTCGCAATATCTTTAAATTTCAAAAACTTAAGGTAAGCTGGAGCATCCGAACGATGCCATACATCCATCGTATGATTGTCACTTAAATCCATATAACTGTACCTTTTTACAGGAAAAACAATATCCACCGCTTTTATTCCAGCATCTAACTGTTTTTGCAGGTAACGATATACTGAAAACTCCTTTGAATACTCATGTCTGAGCTTTTTATCAGAATATAACAATGAATCATTGATCAAATGTTCATTATCACATAAATATACCCACTCTGTAGCAGTCTCTCTGGTTATCGTGATAAATAATTTGCCATAGTTATATACCTTAAGAAGATTCCCTTTTAATACATATCCATATTCCTGTACATGTGCATCTTTTTCTGATTTCTTCGTAATACGATACCATTCCGGACAAATATATTGATCTAAATCTTCTCTTTGTTTCTCATCCATTTCCTGTCGCAGTTTTTTCATGTACGCTTTTTCTTCACCTTTGGCAAAAGCTTCGATGATACAACGTCCAATACCGGATAAATACGCATCTGACTTGATCTTTGCACCGTAAATCTTTTTTCCTTTTTCTTCTACAAAATATCCTCTTGTCATTTTTTCTCCACCTTACTGATAATTTCTGAGTCTTTTTTACATTTATTTGTTAAACAAAAATTTCCCTACGCTTTTGTATAGACTTTTTTGAACAAAAACATTATTCTTTCATCCATTCTGCCAGTGTATCACTGCATCTAAAATCCCCGACAATGCGCTTATAAATCCGAACCCAGTCGGAATTTTTAAATGCGTCCGGAATATTATTGTCCTCAAGATACGCATTGAAAGATTGAATATCAGTAGCAGATAAAACTCCTTTTATACCGCTGCGGCATTTGACGATATTTTGCAAACAAAAGTCATCAATATGTCCATATTGACAAAGATCTCGCGCCATCATCATATCGCTATAAAGCTGCAGAATATTTTCTTTATTTTCTTGTGTCTGTCTATATAAAGCATTACATATGACTACAAGATTATCTTTACTTAACCTTACAAGAACTTCACCTTTTTCTTTTGATATATTTTCTATATTCATTCTTATTTCTCCTTTTCTTCTGTGATAGTAACTTCCACGATTTGTTTTAATCCACAGTCGCTATAAAAATAACGACTGACATGTCGTATTTATGGCGACATGACTTAACCTCTTGTCAGTAGGGGATACCGTTTCCTCCGCCCGCTACTGCCGTTAGTTAATTACTCAATTCATCTCACTGCCTAAGAGGCAGGAGAATCCTTGCTTTTTATAAAATCCTTTTACCTTTCATATATAGTATGTCAGAAATTTGGCTGGTTCGATTTTTTTATATAAGTATTTCTAATTTCTTACCGGTCGGTCGGATTTTATGAAAAGATTTTCTGTTAAACTTTCCTTTTTCTTATATAATCCCTTCTTCCTTGATTGATTCGAGATATTGACATGAAATATTTTCCCTCCTTTTCGTCAATAAATTATCTCAAAAATAGAATGTCAGACTGTGGAACATAATAAAAAATACCCCTATGCTTTTGCATAGAGGTATTTTCAAATGATCTCAAGATATCTACTATTATTTTTTTATGATACGATATGCAGTTTCCAGATAAGAACAACCAGTTTCTGTGCCCCTGCGCAGCGGGGCACGATTGTAAGATTGTGCTACGCTGAGATTACACAAGCCAGGGAGAAGCGATACGCCCAGATCGCATCGTAGTGGCCAACGGTGCCACTAGCACCCACATACCAAGTGTTACCAGCGGGGCCAAGATTCGCGCTACGCGTCCAGTGCCAGTCTGTTTCTCCTTTTTTGTTCGCTTTCACGCAATCACGCTCGGTTTTAACAAATTCATAATAGCCGTCTTCCAGTTCTTCTTTTGACAGCAAGAAGAAGATATCTTCTGTATCTGCTCTATTGCCGTTTCTTTTGTAAACCGGGCTAAGTAATTCTCTAAATCCTGGCTCAAAGCGCTCAACGAATGCATCGCTGTTGATATGCTTGCGAAGGCTTGAGTTTTCCCATCTATTGCTGTCCTCTTCGTCAAATGCCATTTCATCAAAGAGCAAATCGCGCATCCATAGCGTCATGCTGTGCTTGCTATCTTTGTCTACAAGCTTCTCGCTGTCGTATCCGATGATGTCAAAGATAACTGTTCCTATTTCTTCTACTTCGACAGAGATGCTTCCAACTCCACCAAAAAGTTCTCTTGCTGTTCCGTTTGAAAGAGCTTTTTTGATTTCTGTAAATGTAGTTTCTTTTTCCAAAGTTGTTATAATTTTCATTTCTTAACTCCTTTTTGTGTTCTATTAATAGATTTCTTTTATTTTTTTATAATAGTTTCTCTTTTTATTGCTAATTCTTTTTCCTGCATTTTTATCTCCTTTTATCATTAATATTTTCTACTTCCTATACAGTTTTCGGATACTTCGATATCCACCTTTACTTTCTTAATTGCGTCGTTTATCGTTAACCCTCTGGCACACCACTGCAGGCACATCATCTGGTATTTGGCATCAATAAAGTTATCGCAGATCAAATGCCATACATCGTCTGGATATTCTCTTTCATTCATGATATATTCCTTTTTCTTCCTAGACCAGAAATTCTATCCGTCCGTGCGAAGCTCAATATAATCCCGGAATATTACATGATATCCTTTCGTTTTTTGTTTTGTTTTAATCCGCTGTCAGTCATTTCCTCCATTTTCCTATATTTTGCAGCCATATAAGCGATATCTTTTTCATCAAATACACTTGTATTTATCGCAAAATTCAAAGAAACGATCGCATCTAAAAGCCGGCTTTTTGCTTCTCTCGTTTTAAGGTAGCCGTTTGCTTGTGCCATTTGCAGTGCTGCAATGGATACCTCGCTCGCATCCATCGCAATTTTCATTAATCTACATTCCTTGTCCGTCATCATCTTATTCCCCTCCTACACATAAAAGCGTATCTGTTGGTATATCTAATACTTTTGCGATAGTTGTTTTAATCCACAGCCGGTATCCTTTATGCAGAGGCTGAATGCCGGTATTTCTTCCGGCAGGGATTAACTTCATGTCAGTGGGAGGATACCGTTTCTCCGCCCACCACTGACGTTAATTTGGGCTGATGTGATGAGCGGGTCTCCTTATCATCTTTGGTAATTGGAAATATCCTGTGTTGACGTGAAATTACTATACGACAAAAAGCCCCAGATATCTCTGTGGCACTAATTTGTTACAATTCAGGGAATTATATTACTTTATTCTACAATTTTTGTAGCATGAGAATGATTATATTCTTCACAGTTGTTTTGGATCACGTATTGGAATTCTTCTTCCCCCATAAGTAAAAATTCTTGATCTGACTCCTGTGTAAATTCTGCTTTCGTTCGCTCATATTTTTTCCTGCTTTCTTTTAACTCAGCAAGTCTTTCCATTGTTTTTGCAAATTCCGGATCTTCGGCAGCTAATCGTTTTAATTTTTCTTCTGATCTAACTTCTTTTTTACATTTTTTCTTTGCTTTCTGGCATAGAATCGTTACAGCTTTTTTAATCCCTGTTTTTTTCTTTGTGATTCCTGCTGCTTTTAATATCTTTGATACAGTTGACTGTGCACATCCAACGAGTTCTGCAATTTTCTCCTGCAGGACTCCTTTTGCAAATAATTCGATAATCTTAATATCTCTTTTTTCTTTCATTTTTCTTCTTTTCTGTCCACGCTCTCTGGCTTTTTGTCTTTCTTCATAGTAATGTACATTAGCAGGATAAAATCCTAATGCTTTTTGTTCTTCATCATCTATCCCAAGATATCCTATGATTGTTTCATTCCTGTATTTATACTTTTTCTGCATTGCTGTTGACATATAACTACGCAGCTCTTTTTCCGGTAAAGGATTTTTAAAGGAATTATTGAGCGCAACAACACGATTCCATGCCTCATCTTCTGGTGTATCATTTGATAAATAAGCAGATAAGACAATGAGACAATATAAATCACGGTAACCATCTTCCATTTCACCCGCAGACCTTCGTAATTCAATCAGGCCGCGAATCATGTTGTCAATATGATTTCCATAATTATTTTTTCGAAACACAGGATTTCCTTGTTTCTTCTTTTTTTTATATTTTATGTAAGGTTTTCCTGTTGCTGGATGTAATGCGAAATATAATTTGGCAGCATCTAATTTATTATCATGCAATATCCAGAAATCTCCATATGTTTTTGATCTTGTATTCCATGTTCCAGGCAAGCGAAAAAGCCCTGACATCTTTTTTGATGCAGAGATATCTAACAATACATATTCTTTTAATTCTGGATCTGCAGAGTTGATTTCTTTTTCGAGTGCAGTAAAAAGATATTCCTGTATTCCCTTATATATATATTTTAATTTCTTTGCACTTAACGGCTTGATTGTCCACCATAACTGTATTCCCCGGCCAGTATGTACAACTGTGTTGGGACAAGGCAATCCAATAGGTTTTTTTACAAAAATAAGATATAACAATGCATCCAAACGTTGCATTATAACATCTCGGCATCCTTTAATGCCTCCTCTTGCATGATGTACATCAATATCAACCACTATATTTGTTAGACTATGTACATTTACTGTTCTGCGAAATTTAGGGGATTTAAAGCTATTTGCCACAATATAATAATCCATGTGTTGTCTTAAATTTCCGAATGTTTTTATTGACCTAATACTATCCTGTGAATCAATAAAACCAATTTGTCTTATATTTAATAGTCTTCCATTACAGATTGGACGGCTATAAACAGGATAATATCCGTAATATCCATCATCTCTCCCCATGTGGATTTCAAGGAATTTATACAGTTTATCAATGCCATTTAAATCTTCTATATTTGTCCACTTTGCTCTCTCTAATCTTAAATCTGTTTTTGGAAAGTAAGGGGTTCCTAACGGAAAATAAAAAATGGTTGTTGTGTTTTCTTTCATCAATTCATCCTCCTAATTTTGTAACTCATTATTAGTATGATAGAATCGACAAAAAAGCACTTTTTCTGTATAACTTTAACCTCGTAAAAAAAAGACCCGCTGCAATCGGGGTCTAGTAAGATGTTCCGCTATTGTTTTAATCCACAGCCGGTATTTCTTATGCAGAGGCTGAATGCCGGGGATTTTCTTCCGGCAAGGCTTAACTTCCTGTCAGTGGGGGGATACCGTTTCTCCGCCCTTACAATTCATCCCATAACCTAAAGAGGTAGGGGAATTCTTGTTTTTTGTTAAAAAAATATTTCTTGACATATATGATGAATATGATATAATAATATTATATCAGTTGTCGATATTAATCGATGACTCCTAATTTTGTAACTTAGAGAAAGAGAGTAGCATTAGCTACTCTCTTTTTCTCATACAATATTGCTTTCTAGCAGCTTATTCCGACAGTTATATCTACACCTATACAATTACAGTATTTTAAAAATGACAGCATGGATGGATTTCCGTTAAAAGATTCTATCTTAGATACCATCTGCTGTGATAGTCCCGTTTGAGAAGCAACATCTTTTTGTGTTAAATTTTTTTCTTTTCGTATTTGCCGTAGTTTTTGACATAATTGATAGATTTGGTGATTTTCTTCATAAATAGTTTTAGATTTGGTGTTATTTAAAACATCTTTTTTCAGCTCATTTAACACAGGCAATTTTTTTCTCCTTCCCAAATTAGTTTTGCAGATTAATGCCATAGGCGGCAGAAATCTCTTGTAAAAGACTATTACTTTCCTTGTCCGTGTATCGATTATCTACAGTAATTATAGTCTTTAACACATATTCTGGTGTTACCTTTTCTGCTCTAATAATTTCCATACAAGGATAAATCGTGTCTTTCTTTGTAATATCATAGGATAAGCTAAACAGAAAAGTCTTTTCATTCCCGGAACCTTTATCAGATACAATATTCTGGATTTTCTTTTTGGAAGCAAGTATATCCTTTTCCTCTTTTAGCCCTTTTTTTGAAATCTGTTTGGGAGATTCTGCAGTTTTCAGGAGTTCATTATTAATTGTAACCCCGTGTAATGTAGCTTTAGATTGTGAGGCTGCCACCCTTTCTGATTCTGATGGTATAAATAAACGAACCTCTGCATCTCCATTTTTTACTGTTGTTTTTGCAAGATATTTATATTCTCTCCTGCTTTCTTCTTTTGCTTCGGAAACTTGTTCTTTCCCATCATAAGACTCTAGTTGTGTTATATTTTGTTTATTATGACATCCAGTGCATAGAAAAGTTCCAATGCAAAAAGCAACTAATATTTTCCGAAAATTATTTTTCTTAATAATCACACTTTAAGACCTCCTATATGACAATCTTGATACCTCGACAAGTTACCACACATCCATGAAGGATGCGACAGAAAGTACGTTCGACTTCTATTATATAACCCATTTTAATCCACGCATCCGCGAGGGATGCGACATAACCCAGTTTCTACACCTGAGATTAGCTGGTTTTAATCCACGCATCCACGAGGGATGCGACAGAAGTCAGTTTTTACAGTGCCCGGCCCTCCGAAAGGTTTTAATCCACGCACCCGTGAGGGGTGCGACTTTAATTACACACATGGCAAATCAGAGCAATACATTTTAATCCACGCATCCGCAAAGGATGCGACTTAACTGGAGCTATAAGTAAATCTGTCGTCACATTTTAATCCACGCATCCGCGAGGGATGCGACAGCGAAATCGTATAAAATTGGTAACAATTTCGCTGCTTTATTTAGAAAGTTTATACAAAAATTAGGCATTGTCACCTTTCACATTTCTATTTTTTTAGAAAAGCAAGAACAATATTTTTTATTTTTGTAGTGCGAATCTTCCGGGATTCTTATGTTGCTTCCGATTCACACTAACTTTCTTATATATAGTATGTCAGAATCGGAATTCACTCGATTTTTCTGTAGAACTTTTTTTTGTTTCTTTATTCAAAATCACATACTACTTTTGAAAGTATTGTTTTGATGATAGGAGGAAAAAGTTATGAAAAAAAGTTATGCAGCAAGTATTATTTTAGGAACAGTATGTGGATTTATGGCAGTAATTACAAGTCCGCTCCACCCAATTGCATGCCCATTCTTAATCATTGGATATTTGTTCTTTATCTTATATCCAGTAGCAAATTATATTGAGGAAAAGGGTGTACCAAAGTGGGTATATGAATTATTACATTATGAAGAATCAGATGAGGAGGAAGAGGATAATGATTGATAGAAAAGACGTACCTGTATTGATGAGTAATATGGATAAAGATTCTGAACTATCTCAGTTTTTCAATGAATATTGGAAATTCGTAAAGGAATTTTTAAATGGAAAAGAAGAACAAAGAGAAAAAGAATACTGGGACGAACTTGTAAGCCGGTCACAAGAAATGTCTGAAAAATATAATGGACAGTATAAGCAATTTTGTATCGAATTACTTTTAAGTTTAATAGCAGAGATTGAACGTAGAGATCGGGAGGAACGACAATCTTGTAAAAATGGTCTCCAGATTAAACTAATAAAAAGTGATACAGGAAAAAACTCTAAATTATTTCAATTTTTCTCTGAATATTGGAAAATGATAAAAGATTTTCTAAACGGTAAAGATGGACACAGAGAGAAAGATTATTGGAATGAAATTGCGAAAACGTCTTTTCAGATTACCAAAAAATACAATGGAAAATTTGAAAGAGATATTGTAAATGGATTGATTGAAGAAATTAAAAGGCGGGATCATAAAGAATGTGAAATGTTCCGCAAACAGATTGCATGACAACAAAAAGGCTTCCATCATGACAATGTCAATTAGATAAGAATGACATTGCCCATGATGGAGCCCTTTTTGTTGTATCTATCTTTCGCGAATGATTTCGAGACTCTCTTTCAAAATCTCTCTTATCCATTCCCTGCTCTCCTTGTTTGCCGGAGTTTCCTCTCCTGTGCAATCAATCCATATCAAAAATAATGCATATTGTTTCATATTTGGCAGGATTTCTTTCTGGATTTCCTCTACCGTTGGCGCATATTCCTTTGCTTGCCACTTCATTCTATCAAATACTTCACAATATTTTTCAAAATCTTCTTCCGAAATCGTTATTCTCATATATCCTCCTCTTATTCCAATACAATCTTGTACAAATAGTTATCTAAGTATTTTTTTAATAAATTTTCATTATCAAAACCTGTTCCGTTGTAAAATTCCTCTGCGATACCTCCACCAATTGCACACAATGTATCCATGTCGCATCTCAGCGAAAATACATTCCTAAGAAAACTTTCGTAACAATCACTTTCTAGAAAACATCTGATTGCTGCAGGTACACTTCCTTGACAACTTGCATTCCAATGATATGAATTTCTGTAATCAGCAATTTGTCTTTCGATACTATATTTATAATTTTCTAATGGATACTGAAGTTTTACATACTGGAAAATCTCATCTTTTGTAGCTCCTGTCCTTGCCATGTAAACACACATTGCCGTTGTAATCGCGCCTTTAATTCCCTCTGGATGATTGTGGGTACATTCAGCAGATTTAATAGCCCATTCTTCTACTTCATTTTCAGAATCGAAGTATTCTCCGATGTAAGAACATCTCATAGCTGCCCCGTTTCCAAAACTGTAATAAGCCTTGTCATCATCGCGAGATAACCAATCTCTAAACTTTTCTCCATAGCCTACTTCCTGATATTTTCTTCCTAAATTCCGATATACTTCTCCAAAAGATTTGTTATTTTTAATCGCAAACTTTACGGCTAATGTCATAACTGTATCATCTGTAAATTTGCATCTATCTGTAAATAGATTACAATATCTCCAATCTAATCTTGTTGGTCTTGTAATGGGAAATTCGTACTGTGAACCAGCAATATCTCCCAAAATTGAACCGATAATCGCCATAATTTTATCCACCTTTCCCTGTCTTTACACAAACTGTTTTCCTTTTTTGATGTTCTCAAATTTTCTTGCTGTCATTTTCCCAAGTTCCTTGTTAGAATCAATCCCCATCCGTATCAATACTTCTCTTTCTATTGCATCAATATCTACACGTTCTAAGTTAATGTTAGAAGAAAACCATGCTTTTTGAAAAGTAGAATAATACATTTTTCCAAGTGACGTGTTTAAATAGACCCCTTGCTGGAATTTATTATATCCTTTCCAAAAATAAATGCTGTTGATATATACATGCTCAAGGGATGAAGGCTGAGTCTTACGCAGCTCCTTGTACTCATTATAACAGTATTCCATTAACCTCCATGTAGCAAGCACATCATCATCCGCCTGATGGAAAGTGATCCCGCTGTCGAGTCCTAAATGCCGGATAAGGGTACTTAATGAATAATCTTCAATTTCCTTTCCATACAATATATCTCTCGCCATTTCTAACACATCTAACTTGTACCAAAATTTTAATTCTGTCTTTTGTCGTTTATACATTCCCCGTAACATATCAATATCAAAATCCACGTTATATCCTACTAAAAGTGCATTTTCTCCAAAAAACTCTTGAATCTCTGAAAAAGCATCTTCTTCTGTTTGCTTATCCTGAAGAAATTCATTTGTGATCCCATGGATGTCAATATTTTTCTTGTCAAGGAAAAATGGAGGTCTAATATAAATATTCCTTTTATCTTTTAAGATAAGTTCTCCTCCTTCATTCTTAAATTTTCTTGCGGACAATTGTACGATATAATCCTTTGAGGGTTTTACCCCGCTCGTTTCCGTATCAAATACAATAATGTCGTGATATTGCATATGCATGGTATCTTCGTACATGCATATACACGCCTTTTGATTTACATGTGTTCTCGCTCTATACATAATCTCACCTCATTTTTTATTAATAGTATGATTGATTGAGATATCTCACATTTTTTCTGTATAAGTTTTTTTACACAGAAAAATAGGAATTTGTATATTCTTTCATACTAATAAATAGGAACAGAAAAAATATTATCATGTAACAGCAGAAAACCGCAGTCAACTTTAGTTGCCTGCGGATGAATGCGTTTTTCTTATACAGAAAAATAGATCTGCTGCCAATTATGACATACTATCTATGAGAGATGTTTTTGGATATCCGTTATCTTATGGAAAGGAGAGAGTGTGTTATGCGTACATGGAAGATAAACATACAACCAACGAAAGATGCTGTGTTATGCGACTATTTCGCAGAAAATACCACAGCCGCCAAATGTATGTATAACGTAGCTAACTTCTATATCCGGAATACGATGACGGGGATACGGAAGTCCCCGGAAGAAAGGACTTCCCATGAAACAGAGGTTCTTCATTATGTCTTTACTGGGATTCAGAAAGCAAATGC
>ERZ827528.1980-NODE-1980-length-19937-cov-3.406951_pt1 | contig 19937 bp, 39 predicted proteins | sample MGYA00519768_ERZ827528 | MGnify/ENA primary metagenome ERZ827528 (study PRJEB31778, sample SAMEA3449343) | human gut metagenome | biome: human gut; feature: human-associated habitat; material: faeces | place: United Kingdom | collected 2010/2012 ...
GACAGCAAAAAGCCGTTTCCGTAGATGCTCTTCCCTTTGCTCATCCCGTCCAGCTTCCGGACAAATGTTCCCTCGCCCTCGCGGATATAGTAGTGCACGCCGTGTATGCTCAGCCATTGCAGCCGCGCCGTCGTCGCCAGCTCCATTGGGTACTCCAGCTTGTCTGCCTGCTTTTTCCCCTTCTTTTCGTTCTCCCGAGAGGCGGCCTCGATCCGTTCGTGGAGCTCCGGCGCTGTCTCCGCAAGGTACGTCCCCAAGTTTGTCACAAACGATGTTGACACCTTGGCCCCGTTGTGGTACGTAACGTTCGCGCCGCAGCAAACGTAGTGCAGCCCGCGCAGCGGCTTAAACATGCACAGCGCGGGGGCGAAGAGAAAGAATTGAATGCCTCGGGCGAGGTAGAAGCTCTCGATCTCCGCCATCTTGGAGAACGGGGGGTTGTCGATCACTACGCACCCTGCCGGATACTCCGCGTGCTGATAGTCGCCACCCGGCCAGAAAGGCCGAATGACCTGCGTCGACGGATCAAGTCCGTAGTGCTCAAAAACCCACCCCCTTACAACGTCGTAGACGTTCTCCGGAGTATAGCAGTCGTCCGTGGTAAGCTTCGGCTTAAATTTGTCCACAAATGCGCGGTACTCCTTTGACTCCTCGCTCATGGTCAGCTGCTCTGCGTTCACGTTTTCCCTCCTCCGTTTTTTTTTGCGCCCCCGCCAGCGCAATAAAAAGGCTCCGCGTCTGCGCAAGCCGTCCCGCCGCCGGAGGATGAGCGGCCCTGCCCGTGCTGCTTTCAGCGCGTCCTCCATCTTTCGCGCCGCTCGCAGGGAGCGACCCTGCACCGCGTTCCTCCGGCCGGTTCTGCCGAGGCGGCACAAAAAACGAGGGCGGCTCTCGTCCGTCCTCGTTTCTACTTTACATTATATCGCCGTTGTAACTGCACTCGCTGCACAACTTGATTTTACTTTTCCCGCTTCTCTGCGGGCTTCTGACCGTTCCGCTGCGCAAGCGCGTCGGCGATGATCTGCCGCGCCAGCGCGCTGCACGTCGTCCCAGTCTTCGCGCTCTCCGACTGTAGCCCTGCCCAAAGCTCATCCGTGAGGATCAGCTTCACGAAGCGCTTTCCGCTCCTTGGCGATAACGCCATCTTGACCGACCTCCTTCCTTTCGCTCTCAGCTCAGCTTCAGCCAATCACCAGATCGGCGGGAGCCAGCGCCAGATAGCGCTCAAGGAACTCCTTCTCGGTGCAGGAAGCAGAAGCAAGCTCAGCACCTACTTCCTCGCGGGTATCGTCATCCATGACGTTTACCAGCGCGTTCCATAAGCCACGCGCCATGATCTCCGGCATGGCCTCTTCGGCGGTCATATAGGTCGTACCGTTGTTAATGCTTACCTGCTTCATGATGTTACCTCCGTACCCCGGACTCTTACCAGCCCTGCGGGTGTTTCCCTTGATTACGTATATATTATAGCATAGGTAGGGCAACTTTGCAAGCCTTTTTTGAGGTTTTTTCAAACTTTTTTTGAGCATATTTCTCTCCATAGTCTGGTGATGGAGCTTCAAAATTTTCTCAAATTTTTCCCAAAAAACACTTGCAAAGTTTCCCTACCTGTGTTATAATAAATACGTAATCAAGGGAGGCCCGCAGAGCTGGTAAGAGCTCGGGGCATGGAGGAAATTATGAAGTATCTGAATGCACATAAGGCTGAACTGTTCGAGGGCAAGAAGGTCACCTATCGCGGCAAGGTGTACTGGGTAGACGCACACGGCTGGGGAAATTTCCGCGTCTACGCGCACAGCGTAGACGCGGAAATTTCCGGCGATATTACCGGCTACAAGGTTGCCGACATCTTCGCGAAGAACGGAGCCTATGAGATCGTCAAGGCGTAATACATATAGCTTGCGGGGCTGGTAAGAGCCCGAAGCACGGAGTTAAGACAATGAGCAATACCATGAAAAAAACCTACGTTGATGCTACAGTAAATGCCAATACGGATGTAAAGCCCTACCGCCTGTTCACAAACGTTTGCGAGGATAGTGCTCTTGATACAGCTATTGACTGGATGCTGGAGACACCCAGCGGGTTTGTGGATGCGGATCTGCTGCATCAGGATGGCAAGGATGATCTAATCGCACGCGTCCAGTCGCTGATCTCCGATCCCGCGACGTACTGGCAGTACTGCACCAAGGATGACGCGATGGACGTTCAGGCCGTCGTGCTCCGCTGGTACGGCACCTGCCACCTCTGCTGGTGCGAGTACGGCCTGAAGCATGAGGATCAGGAGTGGGAGTCGATGGACACCATCGACTGGTATAGCTCTCTGGACGAGGCAATGACCGCTGCCCGGGAAGCCATTGAGGACGGTGAGGACGCGGGTGCTCTCGAGATCATGAGTTTTACCCCAGATGGTGACTGTCGTTGGGACTTCCCCATTACCTTTGACGAGGACGGCGGCGCGTGGTCAAAGGACGAAACAGCCCGCGAAGAAATGGGCTTCGTCCAAGGCGGCCAATTTTGACGAGGGGAGGAGAAACGAAATAGAGTGGCGGCATGTGCGAAAAATGGTCGGCGGATTGCTGATCGAGATCGTGTGGAGCCTGACGGCAAAGAGCTCCTGCGAATATGTCGAGCTCCGCGTGGGCGGCAAGCGTGAGCGTGGAACGTATGCCTTCAGCCACGCCTCCGCGCTGAAGTGTTACCATGCGTACCTTGAGAGCGTCGAGGATTTGCTGAGTTAAATTAGATGGATAGTTGAGCAGGAGCTCCCGGAGTTATTCCGGGGGCTCCTGTTTCATCTCCGCGTTGATCCGCGCCTCCGCTCGGCTCAGATTGTAAAACACCCACCGCTCGGACAGCGCCAGCGCGTAGGCGATCTGCCGTGCGCTCTGTCCATCGAGATAGCGCATCTGCATAATGAGCCGCTGCACCGGATCGCCCAGCTCCGCAATGCGCGGAGCCAGCGCCTCCCGCAGTTCCCGCAGCTCCCGCAGAATGCCGTCTCGCTTTTCACGCGCAACGCTCAGCCGGATTGCGTTCTCGCTCATCGCGTCGCCATACCCGCCGCCCCCCGCCGCCATGGTCATCCGCTGGGTGCATTTTGTCGCGCGGCTCATAGCTCGCTCCACGTTGAGCCTCGCCATGGGAAGCCGATCCATCAAATACCGCATCCGACGCAGGTCGATCATCATCAGCGCACCTCCTTCAACAGCTTCTCACACGCTGCGTACAGCGCCGGGGAGATCGCCCGGCGGCTCAAGGCCGCTCCCAGCTCGCCTAGCAAGCGTGAGGACACGCCCTGCACATGCTCGGCGTAACGATCATAAGCCGCCGCGTCACGATACGCACGCACCTGATACTCCGCATAGGCACGGTCGGCGGGGCGAAGAACTTCGCTCGTTTCTAGCCTTCTCACGGCGCTCCGCTCTTTCCGCTGTAGAAACTCTCGATAGCTCGTCTCCATGCTAGCCCTCCAAATAATCCAAAATAGTTTTTCGCGCGCTGTCCCATCCGAAGCAGACTGCGCAGACGTAGCCCTGCCGCGTCAGCGCATCCATCCATTGCGTTTGCTCCGGGCTCAATCGTCCGCCTTTTCTCCGCTTCAGCTCGATATACAGCCCGTGCTTTCCCCCGCGAGGGACGGGGAGCGCCATGTCCGGCACTCCCTTTTTTGTACCCGTTCGCTTCATCTGCGCTGCTACGCTGATAGGTCGCTTCCCGCCGTTGGGTATAGCGTACAGCATCCCCAGCTCAGGGCGCTTCCCCGCCGCCAGCGCTGCCCAGCGAAACAACGCCTCCTGCTCCTGATCCTCCGTCGGCGTGGTGTTCATCCGCTTCTCCCTTCTTTCCGGCTTTTCATGCCCCTCTTTTCTCGGCTTGTGCAGGGTTCCGCGCTCCCCGCCCACTTCACCGCTACGGCCAGCGCCTCCTCAGGGGTGTCCCGAAGCGGAAACCACAGCCCGCACTTACAGTAATAATGCCACTTCTGACTGTGCCCCTCCACCTCGTCCGCCGTAAAGGCATAGCTAAGGTGGAGCTTCTCGCCGCATAGGGGGCAACGAGGTTTACCTTCTGCCATGATCTCACACCTCCATCTCGGTTTTCCCTGATTGCCTTTTCGTTCATCGGCGCGATGTCGACAGTGCGATTTTAAGATCCTCAATTCTCTTCTCGTTTTGTTTGAGCCGATTTTCTACGTCAAGTTTTTCCGTGCATTTTTGGCAAATATCTACATGTACGTTAAATCCCCTTGTCCAGCCAACAGGTCTTGTGCCGTAAGCGTCAGTTTGGTCATATCCTCTGTAAACGATCTGTTCCGGCGCCTCCGCTCCGCAGATGTCGCAGACGTAGTATTCGCGTGCCTTTTTCATGGTTCACACCTCCATCCTAATTTGCCCCGGAAGCTGCTCATCCCCGGGCTTGTCCTTGCTGCCCTTTGACATCCACAGCACCGTCCGCTCTCCCGGTTCTAGAGGCTTGCCGAACCGCCCACAGGCCATCCATTTGCTTGTCCAGTCTGTAGCTTCGCTGCTGCTTTCGCCGTACACGCTGCACTTGTAGTATGCCCTGCTGGTAGGCGTTACCCGCACTAAGCAGGGGCAGTCTTTGCAGCGGCGGCACTGCGGGTCAACACCAAAGGTCGCGTACATCAGGTCAATCTTCTTCACAATCGCTCACCTCCACATCCAGCGCATAAGCCCCGGGCTTCTTTTTTATGGCTTTGTTTCAACCGTAACGGGAAATCCAGTATGAAAGTACAGCTTGTAATGATACGGGTCGGTGTGCGTCCCTGTAATATCTTCCACAACATACATTGTATATTCATTCAGGTAAATGTAATTCTTTTTGTATTCATTTTCCCCCACCTTTACCGTGCAAACAAGCTCGTTAGAACTGTTGTTGCTGATAGACATGTACCCTTCGGCTTCCATGATGATCTTATCAGTTCTTGCGTTATATACGGTTATTTTTCGTTCAGCCTGGAAATAGTCCGCCTGTTTGCTGATGTTTGCATTTACCTTATCAGCTTCAGAGCACCCATGCAGTACAGCAAGCGCTATAAAGAGCAGTACAACCATCAAAATCCGCTTTTTCATTTTTCCCTCCATAGCGTAGTGGCCATTTCCTTCTGCGTGGGCTTGCGGAGCCAGCAGCGCCACTTCTTGCAATAGTCCATTTTAGTAAAATCGGTTTCCGCCTCGTCGTATGGTCTGATCATATAAACCGTTGCAATCGCTTGTCCCATCGTGCAATATTGGTACGCTAGAGTACAGACCCCCTTGCAATTAAACTCAACCCACAAAAGTACCGTTTCATTATCGAGTCCGCAAGCAGCTTCAACCTCTTCCATCGCCAGCACTCGATTCGGTTCCTGCCAGCGCTGCATGGCAGCAGTGTAGGCTTCTTCTGCCGTGTCTGCGGAAGGCGACGTAGCGCTGCACTTTGGGCAGAGCCAGAAACACAGCGTTTTGTAATCGCTAAGTACCCGCTTTTTCATTTCCCCGCCGCAGTACGGGCAGCGGGGAGCAGGTTTGTTGTCAGTCATCGTTCTTGTCCTCCTTTTCATCTTCCAGCGCCAGATAACACATCAGGTCGCCATAGAACGGGCATTGACGATTTGACATTTGCTCACTCCTTTAAGATAACAATACAAACTTATCCTCTTTATCGGTGACAAGGCTTACACGCACCACGAGTCCCTCCCTAAGCGTATGCCCCGAATAATGCCCGCTGTAATCCTGATATTGCAAACTAAGTTCCAAGTTAAACGCATTATGTTCGATTGCCCAATTCAAAAGGTCTTTAATCGTTTTTACTTCGTCTCCCATGGTTTACGCCTCCCTTTCCTGTCCCATATACGGGCACATCCCCATGGCGTCCGCGCTGCCCTCCATGCCGGGAATCACGCTGTATACGTCCCGCAGCGGGCACTTCCGCGCCTCCTGCTCGGTGTTGAGGCACTCGTGATTGCAGTAGTGCAGCGCGTAGTTCACCAGCGTATCCACGTCCGAGGCCAGCAGGTTCAGCCGCAGGGGCATCGGGCGCACGCTGACGGCGACCTTGGCGTTATGGCAGTTCGCCAGCACCGTGTCGCTCTGTCTGATGCTCAGGCGGTGAAAAAACTGGCTCAGCGCCTTCCCCAGCATCCCCTCCGCGCTCCGCAGCGCGTTCCAGCAACCGAATTTTCGCGCCGTCTGCTCGATCAGGCGATTGTCATCCTCCAGCAACCGCAGGGCCGCCATCAGACCAATGGCGCTGTCCAGCACGGCGGCAGGAATGCGCTCACGCCCCTCCCGCTCGTCGATCTCCGCCATCTGCTGCCTGCTTATTCGTGCGTTCCGCAAGGTTGCGGGGTAATTGATCTTCATCCTTGCATCCTCCCTTATCGTTTGTTTTTTTCTCACTTCACACACTCAGAAGGGCGCGTTCTGCGCGTTTTCTTGGGACTTCTGTCCCGCACTGATGGAGACATACCGCATGTGCGCCTTGTCAAAGGCCACGTTCAAGCGTCCCGTGCGCCCCTGCCGATTTTTCTCCACTTTCAGCACCTGCCACGCCATGCCGTTGGCTTGGCATAAATGATAAAGCTGCCAAGCCTCGCCTTGCTGCTCCGGCTCCTCCGGCTCGTAGATCGTAAGGAAAACGTTCGCGTCCTGCTCCAGCGCCCCGGAATCACGCGCCTCCGCCATGCTGGGCTCCGTTTTTTTCACGCGCCCCTGTATGCCCTCGCTCTGCCGGTTAAGCTGACACATGGCGAGGATCGGCACGTCCAAGTCCATCGCCAGCAGCTTCAGCTCGCGGCTAATGGCCGTTATTTCCTCGTAGCGGCTCTTCCCGCGCCCGTCGCCGCTCATCAGCTGCACATAGTCCACCACGATCATTTTCAGCCCGCCCCGTGCCTGCATCCGCACGGCCTCCCGGCGGATTTGCAGCGGGGTTCTCGACCTGCGGCTGATCCGCATGGGAAGCGCGGAAATGGAACCGTAATGCGGCGCAATGGCGGCGTAATCCTCCGGCTGCATTCGCCCGGTGCTTAGCTTGTCGAGGTCAACGCCACTTTGCGCCGCCATCAGCCGCGCTGCGATCTCCGCCTCGCCCATTTCCAGCGAGACGAACAACACCGGCCCGGAATGCGCCGCCACATGCGCCGCCATGGCAAGCCCCAGCGCTGTCTTGCCAATGCCGGGACGTGCGCCGAGGTAGATGAGCTGCCCGCCCTTCATGCCGCCTGTCAGACGGTCGTAGTCCGCTACGCCTGTCTGCGTGCGCCCCTTCGCGCCGCTGTCAAGCTCCTTGGCAAGCGCCAGCGCTGCATCCTCCATGCTCGCGCTCTCTGCCGCGCTGTCCGGCGCTTGCAGCGCCGTCAGGCTCTCCGCCTCCAGCGCCGTCAGCGACGCTCCGGGGTTGGGCGCGTCGCGCAGGATGCGCTCCGCCAGATCGCAGAGCTTCCGCCGCCGCATGGCCTCCATCAGCAGCGCCTCGTGCTGCCCGGCCTGCGCTACGCTCCACCCGGCTTGCTGCATCCCGATTAGCGCCGCCGTGTCGCTAAAGTCGCATTGCACCTCCGCGTCCAGCGTCACAAGATCGGGCACCTTCCCCGCCGCCGTCAGCCGCTTCACGGCTCGATGCGTCGCCTGTGTCAGGGACGTGGTGAATAGCTCCTCAGGAAGCGCCGCGACCTCCTGCGCTACCAGCGCGTCGTTGATTGCCGCGCCTAGCAGCGCTTTCTCGGCATCCAGATTGTGCAAGCAGTCCACGCCTTATCCCCCCAGCACCCAGCGTTCTCCCGGCTTCAGCGTCACGATCTCGGGGCATTTGTTTCGCTCCTTTGCCTCCGCCGCGTCCGTTCCCCGCGTTTCGTCTGGCCCTCCCTTCCGCTGAAAACTGGCAAGGATACCGCGCAGGTATCGCAGATTGCTCGCGTCCGCCGCCGCCGCCTTTTCCATGGCCTCCAGCAGCCACGCCAGCGGATACTGGCTGTATAGGTCAATCAGCGCCTTCCGCGTGTAGTCGTTTCTCGGGAACCCCGTTTGCTCGGCAAGGTCCAGCACCTGCTGGTGCTCCCCGGCGATGCGCAGCGCCTCGTCCTCGTCCATAAAGTTATCGCCGCTTGGGTCTATTCTCTTTTCCGCTGGCTTTGCCGCCTGCACAGGCTCGGGTCTCTGCTCCCATTTTTGCTCGGCTCGGTTCTTCTTCGGCCTCCCGCCACGTTCGCCCGCCAGTCGGCGCTGTTCATACGCCGCCGCCGAGCGGTCCATCCTCTCCCGGATCATAGGCCAGAGCACACGCTCGGTACCGGCTAACTGCACGCTCTCGCCTGTCCTGTTGTACTGCAGCATTGCGAGTACCAGACGACCCCGTTCAGCGTCACCTAAAAGCCCCAGCGCCTCCTCCATGTCCGCGGGAAGCTGCACATATGGCATCATAGCTTTTCTCCTCCTCGCCGCCCGTTAAAACGGGAGCTCTTCCCGCTCCACCTGCGTGTATCCCCCTGCGGGGATGCTGCTGCTCGGCTGCTGCGCCGCGCTTGCTGCGCTGCTCTCGCCCTTGGGCGTAAGAAACTCCACATCCTCCGCCGTGATTTCCAGCGAGGCGCGCGTCCCGCCGTCGTTGCTCTGGTACGTCCGCACCGCTACCGGGCCGATAACGCACACCTTACGTCCCTTCGCCAGATACTTCTGGCAGTTCTCGCCAAGCTGCCGCCATGCCGTCACGCGAAAGTAATCCGTCTGCGCTTGCTCGCCCTGCTTCGCCCGTCCGTTGACGGCCACGGTAAAGCTCGTCACGCTGAGGCCGCTTTGTGTGATCCGCGTCTCCGGATCACGGGTCAGATTCCCGATGATCGTACACTTGTTCATGCTTTCCTCGCTTCGTTCCGCCCCCGGCATTTGTACCGGGGGTGGAACGCTCCTTTACGCGATCACAACCGTATTCGTACCTTCCAGCGCCTTGCGCAGGAAGCTGCCGATGCTCTTCACCGCCGCAACCTCCCACGCGCCTCCGTCGGCATTAAACAGCGCGACCTTCTTCCCCTCCTTGAAGCGCACTACGAAGGGGCTAACCGGCTGCTCCACCTCCGGGAAGGTGCGCATGGGGCGCAGAGGCGCGGGGTTTTTGAACACCTTGGATTCGATCTCCTGCACGCCGGACTTGATCGTAACGCGCTGGGAAAATCCGTCGTCGCTGGTTTGTGCGCTCTGCTGCTCAGAGAGGTTGGACATCACGCCCAGCACCGCGTCTCGTGCCTCGTCCTGCTTAAACGTGGCTTGCATGGTGATCGCCAGCGATTCAGAGTCCACAAAGCAGTTAAAGGGGATTTCAGGTGCATTGTAGTCGCAATATGCGAGCATGGGTCGCTGCATTGCATCTCCTGTAATGGCTCCATACACTACCACCCTACGCGGAGAGTCAACGCTCACAAGCGCAGCGGGCTTGTCGGAGGTGAACATCTTGTCTACATCCGCCTTAATCCAATCCACCAAGCCTTGCAGCGTAAACGTATCAAAACAGGCCGGCATAACTGCGGCATTCGGCCTCGGCTTGGCTACAGAAACCAAATTCCCGTACTGGTCACGATAGTGCGGCACGCCGTAGATTTCCACGATCTCCGGCTTCACCTGCGCCTTCATGCGCTCCTCGGTCATCTGCGCGACCGTCTTGATGACTTCCGTCAAATCCGTACCCTTGATCTCTTCCATGGTTTCGTCCTCCTTTTTTTACATTTCCTGCGGCTTGCTAAACTCAATGACGTTCGGGGCTGGGGTCTCCTTGCCGTCCATGTCGATCTGCCCCGGCACCTGCGAGGTAAAGCCCTGCATCTGCACCGTGCCGTCATCGCATTGGCGCATGTAGGTCATCTGCTTCAGCGCCTCGGCGGGCTGCAAATGTGTGGTGATGTCAGCCTTGATGTCGCAAGCGTCCCGCCCAATATTGGGGATTACGCTGATCTTGAGCGTAATCGTACGCGGCTTCGTCGCCGCAGCCCGCATATCATAGCAGTTGTCTAGCACCTTTTCCCACTCCACGCCAAAGCGCTTGGACAGCGTACCGTCCAGCAGGCGGTCGAGGTCGACCAGCGCGGAATCATTGGCTCTCTTTTTCATGGTCTGCTCCTTTCACGCCCAGCCTATACGTCCGGGCGATTTTGTCGTCAATTCTGATTGGCTCGAGGTGGTATTTCTCCATCAGCGCCGCGTCACCGTGCTGATGCGCCTCCTGATGATGCTCCCGGCATAGGGGAAGACAGCGCAGGCCAATATGGCTCATGTGCGCCCGGTCGCCGCCCATGCCAACGCGGTCGACGTGGTGCAGATCGGCCTTGCGTCCGCACACCGCGCAGCGCTTGTGCATCAGGCACGCGTATACATAGGCCGCAATATCCTCCGCGTACTCCGTCAGCGCGACCTTGGTAGGTACGCTGTTCACCACGCAGAACTCCACCAGCCAGTCGATATACAGCCGCGCCGTCGTCATGTCTACGTCAGAGAGGCTAAACGCCTTAATGGCCTCGGCCTGCAACTTATCCACCCGCGCCCGAAGAAACTCGGCTTTCATCGTCGCGTTCAGGTCGCGCTTGTCCTCCGCGCCCAGATAGCCCGCCCACGCGGCGATCTCGCCGATAAGCGCCCACGCCTTTCGCCGCTGCTCCGGGCTGATGCAGCGGCTGTCGCACCATAGCACCGTAACCCGGTCGCTGAGGTTGTCTGCGGGCGGGCGGAACGTCTTCACGGCGATTCCGCCCTTGTAGTCATACGCCCGCCCCTCGGTCGCAATCATGCCGCATCGGGGGAGAAGTTACGCTCCACCGCCTCCACAAGCCGCTTGGCCTGTTCCTCCGTCAGCTTGGCGCTGGGAATATCCTCCGCCGCTCCGTCATCGATCAGCTGCTTGCGGTACCGGGCGAAGTCCTGCATCGTGATTCCCATCCGCTTGCATTGCTCTATGATCCACGCGCTAGCGTTCCACGGCAAGGCGGCGGTCTTGGTCACGGTAGCGTTTCTCGCGCTATGGTTTGCCGCACGCGTAGGCTCCGGCGTTTCCGCATCCGGGTCGGTCATCTCCTCCGTGGGAATGCAGAAAACTTGAAACAGCGCGTACTTGTACGCAATCGCCATGGCCTTGTTGCTGGCCTTGTCGCCGCTGTCCATGCCCTCGCCCAGCGTCACCGCGTCCACGTGACTGCCGTCCGGCGCGTAGAAGCTGAACGCAATCTTGAGGAGGCTATATCGCAGCTCGCCGCCCTTGAGCGTCGTCTTGATCTCTCGCGTCTGCTCAAGCACCGTCGGCACCGTAAAAATCTGGTGCTTGGTCAGGATGGGCTTGAGGATGTTCATCACGTCGTCAATGCCGCGAAAATTAAACCCCTGCTGCTGGTTGTACTTGTCCTTGCCAATGGCGGTGATATCCGCCATGGCCGCACTAATGGCTCCGTAAATCATCGGAGCCCGTGCCGCCTCGCTCACGCCTTTGCCGCCTCCTTTGCCAGCTCCACCCGGAACACGGGCTCACGCTGGACCACCTTCACCCCGGGGATTAGCTCGCCCGTCTCCCCATCAACGGCCTCACCGGAGGCCGTCACGCTCGCGATCCGCTTCTTCACGGCCTCCCAGCTGGCCTCCTCCTTGATCTTTACCACCTCCGGGCAGGAGGTCTTCGCCCAACCAAGCAGGGCATCTGCGTCCCGCTCGTAGGTCGGCTGCTGCGCCTTACGCACCAGCTTCCCGCCGGGGAGCTGGTAACTCTCCTGCGTCTTGGTCGCCTTGTGCGGCACACCCGCGAACCACGCCTCCAGCAGCGCCGTGAAGTACGCCACCGTATCGGCGTTCTGCCGCTCGATCTGCTCCATCTGCGACGCGTAGTAGGCGTTCCAGCGCGCCGTGTCCTCCTGCGCCTCCCGAATCTTCTCCAGCGCCCACTCGGCGCTCTTGTCATCCTTGATGATCCAGCGCTCCTCGAGCTCGCTCATGCTCTTACGCTCCTCTCTCAGTTCTCAAACCACCGCTGCCAGCAGCGGGTGACATATTCGTCCACCGGCGCGGGGTCTTCCCGCCGTCGGTGAAGATGAGGCCTCGGCCGCTGCGCCTCCTGCTGCTCGATCTGCTCATGCTCCACGCAGTCGCATTGTTCACCGGGGTCAAGGTACGCCCCGCACCGCTTACAACGATACCGCATACACCCCGCGCCTCCTTACCGCGTCTCCATCAGGTACGTCAGATAATTACTCCGGCCTCTGCCGGTCACGTAATCCTCCACCCACTCGCGCAGGAGATCGGGGTCAGCCTCCGCAAGCACGCTGAATACCCGCCGCGCATCCTCGTCCCGCACGATGTTGTGCACCACCAGCCCGGCCTCGACTACGGCCACCTGCCGCCTCTCGTCTCGGACAAACGCCAGCTCCGTCGCGTAGCTGTCCAGCGCCTCGCGGATGCACGCCGTACAGTAGTGCCCGCTGACGCTCATAGGCGCTTCCTCCGGCGCGTACTCCTCGCCGCAATGGGGACAAAACACGCTCTTCTCCGCCGTCATGGTCTGCATTTTTCCTGATCCTCCTTGCTTTTTTCGCGGCGGTGTGATACACTATCTGTGCATTCTTGCACCGCCCTTTCCCTTGGGGCGACGCTCCGTCGGGTCTTACCGCCCGACGGAGCATTTTTTTATTTCAGCGTCGGCTTGTGGCGAACGAACGCTTGGTGCCGCCCCTTTAGCATCCGCCCTACAACGCCGATCTCGTAGCCGTTGAGGATTTGCTCCCGCGCCTTGGCCTCGCGCACCTCGCTGTTTCGCGCCGTAAAGACTCGATAGCGCTCACAGCATCCGTGGCATCCCAGCGCTCTGTCTTGGCATTCCTTGCACGGCGCGTTCATGTCCGTCGCCTTTCTCCGGGCTCAACCCGCGTCCATGCCCCCACCGGGTACTGTCCCGGCATCAACCGCTTGCGCCCCTCTTCTGCACGCTGTGGCGCGGTCAGACGCTCCACCCGGCAGCGCAGCCGGGTCAACAGCCCTTGGGGCTTGTAGCAGGGCGTTTCGCTGTACTTGCTCATTGTCACGCCTCCTCTCTCAGATCATCCCCACCAGCCACGCATAGGCTGTGGCCAGCGGCAGCACCGCCGCCGCACCGACGGTCAGCGCCTTCACGGCGAGGATCAGCACCCCGCCCCAGTTGATTACGTGCATCCTTTGCGCCCCTTCCACATGTCGATAGCTTTGTGTTATAATTCCTGTGGGGAGAACAGCCGCTCAACCGTTGTCCCCAAAGCATTGGCAATGCGGATGGCTTTGTCTGCCCTCGGGAGCGCCCAGCCGTACTCGTACCGCTGGTACATTACCTCCGCTACGCCAGTCTCCCTTGCAACCTCCGCTTGCGTCTTCCCGGACGCTTCGCGGGCTTCCCTTAACGCGTTCTTCATGGTCTCCTTTCCCTTGGGTTGTAACTACTTTTTTGTAGTGTATTCATTTTAGCACTACTTTTTTGTAGTGTCAACCCCCTTTCGAAAATTTATTTGGAGGTTGATGCCGCATGACTTTTGCCGAGCGCCTCAAGCAGCTTCGCACGGAGCGTAACCTTACGCAGAAGGATTTATATACCGCAATCCATGTAGCGCCGATCGTATATCAACGCTATGAGTACGGGCGCTCCCCGGCCTTTGAACAGCTCATCGCGCTTGCCGATTACTTCGACGTGTCCCTCGACTACCTCGTGGGCAGGTCGGACGATCCCGTTCGTCACTAACCGCCGCTGCCGCCGCTCTCGCGTGCGCGCACGCGCTATATACTGCGACAGCAGTATATATATATTTAATTTTATATATGGTTTTTTTCGCTTCATTTCGCTTTAGCTACCTTTCATTTGGTTTTTTTCGTTTTCTTTTCGGTTTTGGTTCGTTTTTATCTCGCTTTTTGTCCGCTTTCAATTCGGTTTTTCCCCGCTTTTACTTCGGTTTTTTTCGCTTTCGGGTCGGTTTTTTTAAGCGTCCCGCCGAAGCTGGCGCAGCACCTCCGGGCTCGGTCGCACGGGGGAGATTTTTCCGTCCGCCGTCAGCAGCCCTAGGCGCTTCGCCTCGTCCATCGCGCCGCCGCTCTTCGCCTTCCTGCCACGCTTGCGCGGCTCCTCCGGCTCCGCTGTCTGCTCCCGAAGCCAGCGCTCAAACGCGCCACGCTCCACCCGCAGCACCTGCCGCGCTACGCCGCCCATAGTCAAGTGCGGCATTTTCCGCATCAGCGCCGCCGCCGTGTTGCGGCTCACCGCCAGCGCATCCGCCACCTGCTGCGGCGTTAGGTATTCAGGCATCCTGTATTCCTCCCTCCACGCGGGCGAGGCCGTCGCTCAAGGCCGCTATAGCCTCCCGAAGCTGCTCCGCGTATCGCTTGCCAAGCGCCTTGTCATCCAGCCGCCCGTCCATCACGTCCCGCTCTACGGCCTCCTGAAGCCCCGTAACGCCAGATAGCGCGTATCGCGTCCGTACCACGCTCCCAAGCAGCGCCAAATCCTCGCACCCGATGTAGCGCTTGCGATAGCTATCACAGTTGCTCAGCATCCAGCGGTGCCACATCATCGGCTCTTTGAGCGCCTCGCCGATCCTGTCTACGTCGTCCGGCGTGGGCTTCGTTTCTCCACTTTCCCAGCGCTCCACCGTGGATTCGCTAACCCCCAGCAGCTCCCCAAGCTTCCAGCGGCTCAGATCGTGCGCTTCGCGGGCTTTCCGCAGGTCGATTCGCGTATATTCTGCCATGCTTGCACCCCCTTTTCTCCTTTATAATTGTTTCAGGACGCGGGATCATCGTAGAAGCGCGTCCAGTCGATACCTAGCACGGAGGCGATACGCTTCGCGGTGGTAGGCTTGGGCCGCGTTCTGCCGCTCTCGTAAGCACAATAGGCAGGTTGCGTAATATTTACCCGCTCACTTATTACTTTTTGAGATAATCCGTTTTGTTTTCTGGCTTTTATAAGCCATTCGCGCACGATGCTCACCTCTCTCCTTCGCTCGATGGTTATATTATAACTTAATGTAATTCCATTGTCAATAACTTTTGATAATAATTTTTTGCTTTTAATCCGCTTTTTTTGACGCTATAATAACTAAGGAGGGCTAGCATGAATAACATAAGGAAATTGTGTAAGGAGAGAGGCCTTACTCAGAAGCAAGTTGCACTTACAGTCGGTGTTTCGCAGCCCGCTGTAAGCGAGTGGTTCAACGGGAATAAAAATCCCCGTGGGGAAAGCCTTGAAAAACTTGAAAGGCTCTTAAACGTTAGTAAGGCCGAAATCATGGGATATGAGCCGGTCGCGGATCATCCTATCCAGTTGCCAAGCACGGCTAAGGATATAAAAGCAGCCAGATATAAGGAGTGCCGCGAAAAGAAGGGCTTATCTCAGCAGTTCGTGGCCGATTCTCTCGGCGTTCCCGCTGCTGCTGTCGCCGCATGGGAAGACGGGACGGCCGCCCCAGATATGGAGCAGATCGGAGCGCTGGCAAGCCTCTATCATATCGATCTGAGGTACTTCCTCGGCGTTCCTGGAAAATGGGAGTTTGTGGAGCTTCCCGGGAAGCCGGAAACGAACGATATACGTCATATGATCGTAGATGAGCTGGATCGCCAGCTCCTTGAGCAGTTCCGCCTCCTGTCTGACGAAAAGAAACGTGCTGTGTTGGCGCTGCTGCAAACCGATCATCCAGCCGATCAGAAGAAGGGTGAAGTATAAGCTATGCCAAAGTGCAAAGAATGCGGGAAACACGGTGTGTTTCTCAAGCTCAATCCGGACGGCCTGTGCCTCGACTGTGTGACAAAGGCACTCGCAAAGGAAAAAACAGAGTATAATAAAATGAAATCACAGGCCTCCCCAGAAGCTTTTGAGATCATGAGCGCTCAAGAGCGTCTTGATGCCTTAAACCTTGAATTAGCTCAAGCAAACGAAAAAAAGAAGCAAACTGCGGCTGAATCCAAAGAACTTGAAGAGAAATTATCTTTAATTCAGGGCGAATTAATAGAAGCTACGGAGCAACAAGAGCTTGAATCCTTCTCTCTGTATCAGCCGCGTTTTGCATTTGCTAAAAGTACGGATTACAAGCAGAAGATTCTTGATCTCCGAGTGAGAGAAAGAAACTTGATTCGCACTAAAACCGCCGCCGTATGTTCAACGAATTGGACGGTAGACGGTGACAAAAAAAGGGGGAAGAAAATGACGGAGGACAATATCAAGCTTGTTCTCCGCTCCTTTAACAATGAGTGCGATATTGCGATTAGCTCTGCAAAATTCAACAATTTTGACCGGTGTAAAGCAAGAATTCAAAAATCCTTTGAGCTCCTGAATGATATATCAGAAAGCAGTCTGATTAAAATTACAAACGACTATTTACAGCTCAAGTTGGATGAGCTGGCGCTTGCTTACGAGTACCAGCAGAAAAAGCAGGAAGAGAAAGAGGAGGCAGCAGAACTCCGCGCCCAGCAGCGTGAAGCCGTCCGCGCCGCAAAGGAAATGGAGGAGGCCAGAAAGGCCGCAGAAAAAGAAAAGCAGCACTATACGCAGGCGCTTGAAAAGCTGGATGCCCAAATCATGGCATCTCCAGAAAACGCTGACCTGTCTGCGAAAAGAAATGAAATCATGTCCCGCCTTGACGATATTACGGCAAAGCTGGAGGATATTGATTACAGACAGGCCAATCAGCGTGCCGGGTATGTGTATATCATCTCCAATATTGGTGCTTTCGGCGAAAACGTCTACAAAATCGGTATGACGCGCCGCCTCGACCCCATGGAGCGCGTATACGAGTTGGGTGACGCGTCCGTGCCCTTCTTTTTTGACGTTCACGCAATGATCTTTTCCGAGGACGCGCCGACGCTGGAGAATGCGCTCCATCATGCTTTTGATGATCGTCGGGTCAACCGCGTAAATCTGCGCCGAGAGTATTTCAACGTCACGCTGGACGAGATTAAAGAGGTCGTCCGCAAAAATCATGATAAAACGGTGGAATTTGTGGATTATCCCGATGCCCAGCAGTACCGGGAGAGTTTGCAAATGAGAAAAGAGAACAGGGTGTAGCTTACACCCTGTTCTCTGCTTGTAGGCGTTTTAGGAGCTCTTGCTTTTGGCTGCATGTTAGGTTTCGGATGTGCTTCAAAAAGATGATTTCCTCTTTTGTCGCATTCTGGGATTTTTCCATGTCGGCCTCCTTCATCGCCCGTGGGCGTTGTTGTTGTCCCCAGTATACGACGATATGTTCGCAATTTCTCCCCAAACGGGGAAAAACTGGCTACCGGAGTGATGCCTATGATAACCTACCGAGATTACCGCGTCTTAAATCGCATCAAGCTAGGACGCATACCCGTCGACAATCATTGATCCGCTTCTGGATACCTACTGTTATCTCCTTCTTCGCCATGCTCTTCGCCGGGATTGCTTGCTTCACGCGCTGAGAGGCGCTCCAACCGGTCGAGCGCCTTATCCAGCATCATCCCCGTTTCAATGGGCACGGCCATGTGATTTTGTGCGCAGAACAGCGCAATATTGGCGTATCGACAAAGCACACGAATATACATTCGCTTGGGTGAGACGAAGCCCTCCGCCATATCCTCCTTCGTGACGCGAAGCTGCGTCTTCAGGCGTTCAAGCTCCTGCCGAAGCTCCGCAAGCTCTCCCTTTAGCGCGTTGATCCTTCTTAGCATTGCAATCCTCCTTCGCCGCGTGTGATTAGCTCTATTATACGCCTGTTTGTTCCCGTTTTCCAGCGCTAGTAAAACATTTGCTTAACTCTCTTACCTCTATTATATGTCACGCGCCCGCAAAAAGAACCGAGGCCGTGTCCTCGCTGAAAGGAGCCGCATCCATGCCGCGCCAAACGCTGAAAAAGCGTCCAGATGGGCGCTATGTCTGCACCTACCACGGTAAATTTTTTTACGGTTACACCCAGGCCGAAGCCCTCGCCGCCCGCGACGCATACAAGCGCGACGATGAAGCAGGGCTGCACAGCGACAAGCGAAATACCGTCGGCGGCTACGCGTCCTACTGGCTCCCGATCTACCGCGCCCAAGCCTCCACCGCCGCATATCGCCAATACGCCGGTATGCTCAACGCCTTTACGGAGTTCCTAGGCGCGTCCACGCCGCTGGGGAAGATCACCAAATCGGACGTAGCCGCGTATTATGCCACGCTTGCTGAAATGAGCAAGTCCTACATCGACAAGGCCAAGAGCCTGATCCGCTCCATGCTATCCGACGCTGTGTCGGATGGGCTGATAAGGTCAAATCCCGCGCTGACGGCTAAACCGCCAAGCGGCACTGAGGGCACGCATCGCCGCCTCGAAGATTGGGAAATAGCGCTTGTCCATCAGATGGTCGGGCACCGTTTCGGCGTGGCCGCTATGCTGATGCTGTACGCTGGTCTCCGGCGTGGGGAAGTATTGGCCTTTGACATTGATCGAGATGTTGACTTTGAGCGCGGAAGAATCTACGTCCGCGAGGCGGTCAGTTTTTCCGAAGGTTGCAGAGGTAAAAAAAAGGATCCCAAAACAGAGGCTGGCGTTAGGGAAATCCCGCTTTTTAATCCCCTGCGCGAGGTGCTGCAAGGTCGGCATGGGCTGGCGGCTGCATCTGTAAGCGGGAAACAAATGACGCTATCAGCATTTGATAGAGCGTGGGAAAGCTATCTATCTAAGATGGGGGATTTGCACAACGGTTTTTCTAGGCGTTGGGCGAACGGAAGAACATGGGTTCCGATGGGCATCCGCACGAACGACTTTCGGCACACGTTCTGCTCCATGTGCTGCGACGCATACGTTCCCATCGAGGTGCTTATGCTATGGATGGGGCACAGCGACGAGAAAATGATTCGCAAAATTTATGATCATATAACAAATAAGCGGAAGAGCGAAGCGATTCAAAAGGCGGCTGAAAAGGTTGAAATCCAAGCTCAATTAGTCAAAAGCATAGTCAGTTCAAGCGAAAGTGACATGAATCCGTTATAAATCAACAAGTTTGAGACTTGCGATATATTGAATGGGGTTCAAGAGGCCGGAAGTTCGAATCTTCTCACCCAGACACCAAAACCCTAGGAGTTTCAAGGCTCCTAGGGTTTTTCTTCGCTTTTTTTGCTATCTCACCCAGCGCAAAAACGCCCCTTTTGCGCTGGGTGATTTAGTCAAAAGTATAGTCAGTTGTCCGATCCCCTGATGATCTTTCCCCACGTGCGTGCGTCCTGCACTCGCTTCCGCTCCTCCGGCGTGTTCACCGCCACCGCGCCGAGTGCATCCTCGATCTGCTCGATAGTTGGGATAGTATCAAGATCGGCGCTGTGCGTAGTAAGCAGCACCGCCTCCCGATGCTCACGCTCCTCCCGCGTTTCCTTTGGCTTTTCTTCTTCTTTTGGGGCGGCGCGTTTCAGCAGAAAGCCCTGCACGGCTACAAGGGCCGCTAGATCGTACACGTTTCTCGGCGTTGCGTCCTCGCTCAACGCTTTCTCGATCTCGTTCTCTACCCATGCCAACGTAATCACGCGCCGCCCCTCCTTATGCTTTACACCTTCCGCAGTTCTTCCAGCGCACGGCGAATGCTTTCACGGCGCTCGCCATCGGCGCTGCGCATCATGTCCTCCAACTCGTCCACCATGCGCTTGCGGTCGTGGTCAAAACCGTCGTCGCGGCTATAACGTCCGCGCATAGGGCCGCGTCGATAAGAGCTGCCGTCCCGGCCATAGCTTCCGCGTGCTTCCCAGCCCCCGTCCATCTGACTGTATCCATCCTCGAGCATGATGATCTTATCAATGTTTTTGATGGTGTCCGTCAGCTTTTGTGCCGTATCGAGGTCGCCAGCAGACATGCCCTGCTTCTCGGAGATTTCGTCCAGCTCCTCGCAGAGCATATCCTTGAGCTTATACAGATTCTTCATCTCGTTCTCCTTTCTCAACCCTCGCGGGTGACGATTAGGTTAGCGTTCTGCACGGAGATG
>ERZ827528.2002-NODE-2002-length-19808-cov-2.984205_pt1 | contig 19808 bp, 29 predicted proteins | sample MGYA00519768_ERZ827528 | MGnify/ENA primary metagenome ERZ827528 (study PRJEB31778, sample SAMEA3449343) | human gut metagenome | biome: human gut; feature: human-associated habitat; material: faeces | place: United Kingdom | collected 2010/2012 ...
CCAGGCGATGCCTGGGGCGCTCTTTTCCGCCGTTTCAGGGGACCGGCTCATTCATGGCCGCCGTGATGTACTGCTGGCCGTACAGGGCGTCATACAGCACATCCTCCCGGAGCTGCAGCAGCTCCCGGGCCTCGTCGGAGAGATCTGCTGTCTCCGCGCTGGTGCTGGGAGTGCCTGTGCCGTCCACAAAGTACCGGTCGATGTTGGTGAGGCTCACCTGGCTGACCTTCTCCAGCAGGGCCCAGTAACGGCTGACAGGCTGGCCCGTCAGCTCCAGCAGCTGGGGGCCCACGGCGGTGATGCTGCTGTCCCGCCGGGTACCGGCCTGCCCCTGGAGCAGCGCCGCGTCATTGGCCCAGATCAGATAGTCTGTGGAGTAGAGGTCCTCCACCTCCTCCAGCGTCCAGTCCACCGTGTCGTTGCTGGGACAGAGGCCCAGCTTTGTATATACGGTCTCTCCGTCTGTCATAAACAGATTGGGCCGGTGATCGCCGAAGTATACCACGATGGTGGGCTCCGGGGAGTTCCGCAGCGCGTCTGTCAGCTTTCCCAGTGCCTGGTCCGCCCGGGTGATGCCCTCCAGCATCACCCGCACGATGGCCATGTCCTCCTCACTGAGGGTGTCGCTGGTGACGTCGATCTGGCACAGATAGTCGAATTTATCCGCGTTGAAGGGCTGGTGGTTCTCCATGGTGATGAGATAGAGGAAGGCCCGCTCCCCGCTGTCGTTGATCTCCTTCATCTCGTTCAGCGCCGCCTCATAGAGATAGGCGTCCCGCATATAGTAGCCGCCGAACAGCGGCTCCTGCAGGTCCATCTGCTTCATATCCTCATGGAACAGCAGCTTGGAAAAGCCCAGCCTGGGATAGGTGACGGTCCGGTTGTACAGGCTGTTGTCGAAGGCGTGAAGCATCTCCGCCGTATATCCGCCTCCCTTGGTGTACTGCTCCGGCAGCGCGTCCAGCCTGTCATAGATGTCATCCTCCAGGAAGCAGATGTTGGTGCCTGTGCCCAAATCCAGCTCCGTGATCCCGTACAGCATGGACATCTCCAGGTATCCGGTGCCATAGCCCAGATAGTGGCTGTGGAAGGTGCCGCTGATGCCCTCGCTCTCCAGGGTGTGGAAGTTCTCCAGCGGGTCCTGCTCAAACTGGAGATCCGGCAGCCGGGTCAGATCGTAGAAGGACTCCGACAGCACCATGATGACATTTGGCCGCACCGCCGGTTCTTCCCGGGAGACAGGATCCTCCGCCAGGATCTCATCGATCCGGGCCAGCACATCCTGCATATAGGCCTCGCTGTAGCCCTCCGGGCTCTTCTTGGCCTGGAGGCAGCTGTCCCGCCAGAGACTCAGCAGCAGCCCGTAGGTATCATGGCTGTTGGCCGCATCCAGGCGGGTGTTCACATCCACCTGAAAGACCGCTCCCGCCGCCTGGGCCCCCTGCGCGGAAAACAGGCCCAGCGTCAGGGCCAGAGAGATGGAAAACGTGAGAAACCGGGCCCGGCCGGTGACGGCCGTCAGCCGCCGGAAGAGAAACAGCAGCGCCGCGCAGATGCACAGGGCGATCAGTGCCCGCCAGAAATCCTCCGGCGGGTGCAGCTCCCCCGCCACACCGGCCACATCCCCCAGCTGGGTGGCCAGGCCGAAGTCCGCCAGCGCCAGAGGCGTGCCGTTGATGGTGGTCTTGAAGTAGTCCACCAGGGCCAGGAGCAGTCCCACCGCGCTCACCAGAAGGGCGGAGAGCCAGAGCCTCCCCAGCAATACCCCCAGCGTAAAGACCACGGCGCCGCAGAGCACCCCCGTCAGCAGCAGATACGTGGGCCACTTTTCAAACCACTCCCGGATGTCCCCCACCGATCCGGTGACCACCCACTGGACAGCCACCGCCACGGCCATTCCCATGCACAGGCTCCCGCCCAGGAGCATCACCAGCCGCAGCCATAGGGGCCCCAGTGTCCGGGACCGCTTCCGTCTCTTCAAGGGTCGTCCCCCTTTCATCAGGTTGTGAAAACGGACCGCGGGAAATCCCCGCGGCCCTGTTTTTCAATCAATAGGCCAGCTTCTCCGTGAGATAGCTCTTCACCTGGTCGATGGGCAGTCTGACCTGTTCCATGGTGTCCCGGTCCCGGATGGTGACGCAGTTGTCGCCGGCCTTGTCGGCGTCACCCACCGTGTCAAAGTCCACCGTAATGCAGTAGGGCGTGCCGATCTCGTCCTCCCGGCGGTACCGCTTGCCGATAGAACCGGTGTCATCGAAGTCCACCATCCAGTCCTTGGAGAGCTCCGCCTGGATCTCCCGGGCCTTGTCGGAGAGCTTCTTGGAGAGGGGCAGCACCGCGCACTTGAAGGGGGCGATGGCCGGGTGGAAGTGCATGACCGTGCGGACGTCGTTCTTCTCCGGGTCCACCACCTCTTCGTCATAGGCCTCCACCAGCAGGGCCAGGGTCATCCGGTCCGCGCCCAGGGAGGGCTCAATGACATAGGGGATATAGTGGGCGTTCTGCTCCTGGTCGAAGTAGGTCAGATCCTGGCCGGAGTGCTCCTGATGCTGGGTCAGGTCGTAATCGGTGCGGTCCGCAATGCCCCAAAGCTCGCCCCAGCCAAACGGGAACAGGAATTCAATATCCGTCGTCGCCTTGGAATAGAAAGAAAGCTCTTCTTTTTCGTGGTCGCGCAGACGGATGTTTTCCTCCGTCATGCCGAGATCGAGCAGCCATTTCTTGCAAAAATCCTTCCAATAATAGAACCAGTCGAGGTCGGTGCCGGGTTTGCAGAAAAACTCAAGCTCCATCTGCTCGAATTCACGGGTGCGGAACGTAAAGTTGCCGGGCGTAATCTCGTTGCGGAAGGATTTGCCGATCTGCGCCACGCCAAAGGGGATCTTGCGCCGGGTGGTGCGCTGAATATTGGAGAAATTCACAAAAATACCCTGGGCGGTTTCCGGACGGAGATAGATTTCGTTTTTCGCGTCCTCCGTTACCCCCTGGAAGGTCTTGAACATCAGGTTGAATTTTCGGATATCGGTAAAATTCTTGGAACCGCATTCCGGGCAGGCAATTTCATGTTCTTTTATATAGCCGCTCATCTGTTCAAACGTCATGCCGTTTGCATCGCCGCCTGCGTCCTCGATCAATTTATCCGCGCGGTGGCGGGTATGGCAGTCGCGGCAGTCCATCAAGGGGTCGGAGAACCCGCCCACATGGCCGGACGCAACCCAAACCTGGGGATTCATCAGGATGGCGGAATCCAGCCCAACGTTATAGGGGCTTTCCTGGACGAATTTTTTGAGCCATGCGCGCTTGACGTTGTTTTTAAATTCCACGCCGAGCGGGCCGTAATCCCAGGTGTTGGAGAGGCCGCCGTAAATTTCAGAACCGGCATATACAAATCCACGGTTCTTTGCCAGAGCGACGATTTTGTCCATTGTCTTTTCCATGGTAAATACTCCTCTTTCGGATAGATTTTTGATCCCGAGGAACAGAAAAAGCCTTCCATCCCCCGCAGTACTGCAAGGGACGAAAGGCTGTGGATCAGGTTCAGTCTTCCGCGGTTCCACCCTCATTGATCTGTACAGGCTATAAGTACAGACCCACTCTTGTGAACAAACCGCTCTCGGCTCAAAAGTGCCTTTCACTGCAGGACCCCACCGGCTCACACCAGCCGCCGGTTCTCTGAAAAAGATCGGATGCAGTTACTCTTCTTTCTCATCGCCAGGATTTGGTTTGCTATCAATCTATCACAAAAGAGTGGGACTGTCAAGGGCAAGCAGCTTGCAATCAACCGGCAGCTTGATTATAATAAGGACAGGACACAGATATTTGTCGGAACAAGGGAGGCAATGCTCAATGAAACAGCTCTGGAAGATCCGTCTGGCTGCCATACTGCTGGGAGGGGCCGGATGTATTCCACTGTCGCTGGAGGCTCTGGGGGAGGCAGATTCCCTGAAGCTGAGCCTGTATGGCCTATGGATCGGCCTGGGGCTGATTATTGCGCTGGTCTGCACACTGCTGGAAACGGTATCTGACTGCTGACGGCGGAAATGTCAATAGTAAATGCGAAAAAAAAATAAAAATTTATTTTTAGGGCATCAGGCGAGGGCGGCAATACACTCCCGAAAACAGATTTCAGCCGTTTTCCATCCCAATATTTCACGCGGATAATTGTTCATCCATGCTTCCGCCGCCTCGATCTCCGCCACGGACACTTTTCCGAAATCGGTTCCTTTCGGAAACTTCCGGCGAATCATTTTGTTCTGGCACTCATTTGACCCGCGTTCATACGATGAATACGGGTGGCAGTAGTAAGCCGCTGTCCTCCGCTTTCCCTTTCGCACCACGGACCGTTCCAACCTCTTCACGTCGGAGAACTCCCCGCCGTTGTCGAATGTGATCGTCTTGAATGCCTTTGCGAAAAGGTCCGCACCGAATTTCCGTTCTATGCGGTCCATTGCCTTTACAACACTTGCCGCCGTCCGGTCTTTGATTCTTGTAATGATTTCCCATCGGGTCAAACGCTCTGTCAGCACAAACAGGGCTTTTGACCCGTCTTTTTTACTGTAAACTGTGTCGCCCTCCCAATGCCCGAAAGTGCTTCTCTGGTCCACTTCATCCGGGCGTTTTTCGATATTTTTTCCATACGACGCACGCTTTCCGGTCTTTTTAACTTTCTTGTATTCTCGCTTTCGCTTCGATTTCTCCGGCAAATTGCTGTTGGTCAGGGACAGGAAAACGCCCTTTGTAATGTAACTGTAAAGCGTGCTTACGCAAATCGAGGTTTTGAACGTCCGCCCCTCCAACCTGATTTCGGCAAGGGCCGCGGCGGGCGAACGATCTTCCACGATAATCTTTCGTTCTATGTATTCCGCAAGCTCAAAGTCGCGCCCGATTTTCAGCGGTGCGCCTTTTGCGGCGAGGTTTTCGCGGTATCTCTTTTCCGCCCCGTCCGGGTTATAGCGATCTTCTGTAATCCATGTATCACCGTCCAAATACTGCCAGCGAGCGCGTTTGATTTCGCGGTAAATCGTGCTGATATGCACGTGCAATTCGTCCGCAATTTCCCGTTTTGTATGCCCCTGATTCAAGAGGGCTTCAATTTTATAGCGGTCTGTTTTTGATAAATGGCTAAATACGTGTCCCATGCCACAACCTCCACAAAGCAAAGAAACCCGCCCAATCCGGGCGGGTTTCTTTCGTTCTCCCTTGTTCTTGCGGGGTTTCCTCCGCCGTTGTGGTCATATTATAGCATTTGTTTCATACTCACGCAAGTATTTATTTTTCGTTCTGCTCTGTCAGCCATTCCAAAGACACGTTTAGGACCCTTGCGAGAACGACAAGTTCATAATCTGTCACAAAACGCGTTCCAATTTCAATTCGGCTTACGCTGTCCCGCTCCATCGTGATTCCCTCCACCTGTAACCGGGCCGCAAGGTCCTCTTGCGTGATTTTTAGGCGTGCGCGGGCTTCTTTTACGCGGTTTCCGCAAAGATTTTTGCGCCCTTTATAGTCATATATCTTCATCGGTTGTTCCTCCACATGTGTTAAAGTTTCGCATTTTTCTTGACTTTAACACGCGTACCGCCGATAATTGTGTTAAAGGTCAGAATCCAATAATTCCAATGGATTCAAACCCGCAAAAATACGGGTCGCCCGACACAACGGGCGGCGAAATGGAGGATTTCACATGAAAAGATTGCTTTCTCTTTTTCTTGCGGCCTGTCTTGCCCTCTCCCTCTCCGGGTGCCTTGCAGACTACGACACGCCCAAGCACGCCGAATTGTCCGAACAGTACGACTTTTACGCCGATTCGCAAAGCGCGCTTTCTTCCGGTATGGCGATCACGCCGGAACAGGCCGATGAAGTATTCATCGTCCTTGTGTCCTGCGGCATGGAAGCAAAAGTAACAAATGTCACCAGAAAGGCGGGCGACGACGGACATTGCCAAGTTTCCGCCGGGCTTTACGTGTACGATGTCTATTACACCGACGGCGTGGTTGACCGCGTGGAATACAACGGGGAGGAACTTTACCCAACCCCCGCCCCGGCTCCCGTAGAACCTGCGCCCACGGATGACCCCGCCGCGCCGGAAACTCCGGCCACGCTGGAACAGGCAGTTGACGACGCGATCACCGCGGCCAATGCCGAAAAAGAAGATGTCAGTATTTACGACGCGGCCAGCGTCGGGGAAAGTTCGGACGGCTCCTTTGTGGACATTTATCTTTCTGGGAAAGATCATCTAACCTCGAATATGGTTCGGAAAGGAATGCTGATGCAGGCCGCCGACATTCTGGAATCCCTGCAATCCCGCGACGACATCGGGCGCGTAACGCTTTTCTGGGCTTTCCCGCTCGTGGACGCTTACGGAAACACGTCCACCGAAACCGTGATGAAAGCGACATTCTACAAAGATACCATCGACAAGATCAACTTCGACAATTTCGATTACAACAACATTCCCGTGATCTGCGACGACTTTTACCAGCACGCGGCATTGAACGGGTAAGAAAAAAACGGCGGGCATGATTCAACGCCCGCCGTTCTCTATGCTCATTCGTCTTTCTTTTTTGCTTGCTCTGCCGCCGCCTGCACTTCCGCCGCGTATTGCTCCGGGGTCAGCCCCAAAACCTCCGCCGCGATTCTGTCCGTCGCCGTTTCGATCAGGTCGTTCAGGCTTTCAAAGCCGCCAGCTTCTACCGCTTTTTGATAGACCGCCTTTTTCCCGATCTTCACATAGGGGTAAAGGCGGTCGTAATTTTCGGCGTTCCACTTGTTCTTCGCCCGCGTGTTGCACGCATACTTTTTCTTTTCCATGTGTTCCGCCTCCTTTCTCCGCTGATTATATCATTTTCTGAATACTCACGCAAGTATGAAAAACTATACAATCTCACGTGAGTATTTTTGTGCAACTTCCCATCTTGCTTTTTCATACTCACGTGAGTATAATAAAAACAGAAAGAGGGAAGCGAAAGCCGCCCACCCGCCGGGGCGTAAAGAATACGGCGGGGGCCAACCTTACGGGCCGACACGAAAAGGGGGCCGACACGGTAAACGACAACACTTCAATTTCTGGTTTTTATATATGGGAGGTAATCACATGAAAAAGTTTGAAATCGGCAAGGAATACTTCACGCGTAGCATTTGCGACAGCGAGTGCATTTTCTCCATCAAGATCACCGGGCGGACCGCGAAAACCGTTTCTTATGAGTATATGGGCGAATCCCGCCGTTCCAAGATTCGCTTCGATGATTCCGGCGAATATATCCAGCCGGACCGCTATTCTATGGCTCCCACGTTCCGCGCTGAACGTGAGGTTCAGCCGGAGGAAGAGGCCCCAGCCGCGGAGGAATCCGCCGTTTCCGTTCCCGCGGAGGACGCGGCCCCCTCCAACGTGATCACCATTTCCCAGCCCGCCGACAACGGGACGGTAATTGTAATGATCGGCCAGCGCGTCGAATGCGTCTGCGGTGCCTGCTATCCCGTAGAGGGCGGAACGGTAATCGGCTTTGAGGATGTCCCCGACGGGCGGTTCTTCCGCGGCGGCGTGTTTGCCCTGATTCGCTGGGACAGCCGCCCGGACCGTCCCGAACGGGTCCGCCTCTCCGACATTCACCGCCGCGGGTGGCGGTCTGCGGGTGGCTCTCCGCTGGGCGTGTTCGTAGCCGGATGATTTACCGGGGCGCAAGCCGCCGCCCCTTTTCAAAGAATGGAGGTTCTGAACGAATGAAAAACTTAATCCGAATCGTGGAAGCGTCCGGGGATTTGTCCCTTTTTCCCTGTCCTTTTTGTGGCGGTCACGGGGCCGTCTATGCAGAATATGAAACCCCCGTTGGGAATCGCTGGCGCGTCTTTTGCCCTGATTGTATGGCCGGAATTGACCCCGGCTGGGCGCAGACACGTTCCGTTGTTTGCGGCCTATGGAACAGGCGCACCCCCGCCGAAAGAAGGTGACTTCGGAATGCCTTGCAATCCCCACCGCATGACCCGGACGGCCCGCACCCGCTCCCGCAAGTTCTCCGGGCGTTGTGAATCCTGCGGAAAGCCCCTTTGCAGTTGCCGGGCGTATCAGTACACCGACGAAAACAACGGGGCGATCACCGCAAACGCGCCGTACCTCTGCCGCGACTGCTACGAAACCCGCTACGGTGTGAAGATACCGACGGAGGTTGACGCGTACAAGGCCCGCTTGCTGGGCGTGCTGGGCCGCTATGCCGACAGCGTGGAAGATGCGTCCGCCCGCGATCTTGCCTTGCGCGTGATGCGCCTGATCGAAAATACAGATTGACCCCGCGCCGCCGAACCTCCCACAGCGGCGCAACTTTTTTGAAAATTTTTCGTTTTCCTCTTGACTTTTTATACTCACGTGAGTATAATAATAATCAGAAAGAACAAAATAAGCGGAGGTATTCAAGATGAAGAGGACGACGAACAAATACCAGAAAGCATACATGACCGCCAAAGCCCGCGTTCAGGAAATTGAATCCCGGCAAGAGGCCATCGAAAAGAAGTACATTTCCGACAACGACATTGTCAATCCCGACGGCTCCGTTCCCGAATTTCTGTACTGCATGGAGGACGACGCGGCCTTTGAAAAGGCGAACGACGAATGCGCCGCGCTGATCTCCGCCGCCGGGCTGGAAACTGAACTTCTTTCCGCCCGCTCCGCTCTGAAAATTGCGGAAGATCACCTGATTGCCTACGGCCTGTCCCTTGCTCCCGCCGGGGTCCGGGCCACGTTGGAAAAGGCCGTTCAGCACAACGCCGCGACCCGCGCAAAGGTCCTTGACCTTGCGTTCCGGCTTGACGTGTCCACGGTCAGCGCGTAAGATAAAGGCGGGCGGCGCAAGCCGCCGCCCGCTTCAATAAAGAAAGGACGTTTTTTATGGAAAATTCGGAGTTAGAAAAGCAGATTGACGCATGGAAAGAAAAGGTTCTTTCTGTGCATGACGGGTGCGGCGCGGACACGCGCAAGATGATGATCGACATTGACAAGATCATTTCCGCGGCATTCGATCATATACCCTGTTTCCCTGAAAATTTATAATCGCAAACAAAAAAGCCCGCCGGGGAATGCCCCCCGGCGGGCTTCGTGTTGTCCGAATCGGACAGTTATTCACTTTCCGCGGGCGCGTCTGCTTCCTCTTCCGCGTCCTGTTTAATTCCGATTGCCAGCATGGTTTCGGCGGGCGGGGTTTCCACGTACTCTTTCAAATTCTCGTTGGTTCCCCACGCCTTTTTCGCTTCCTCCAATACGGCTTCAATCATAGTCGCAATATCCTTTTCCGTGAACAGCAGTTTCAGCACCGCCGGAATTCTCTGATAAATCCAGTCTGCGACGGCGGCAAACTTCAATTCGCCCGTCCCGCTCCCGAACTGCTTTTCTGCCTGTGTCACAAGATTAAAAAGAATCTTCTTCAAAACCTTTGTTTCGCCGCGCTTGATAAGCACGACAACCAGCACAAGGAACGCGAGGACCACAAGAACACTGTCCCAATTCGCGGCCAGAAATTGAATGATGTTCATAATTCGTTTCTCCTTTCGTTTTTACACAGCCCCGCCCAGCGCGCAAAGAAGCAGGTCAAGGCTCTGCAATTTCCCGTAGTTCTGCAACCAATATTCCGGGGTGTTGATGACCCCGGCTTTCACCAGCGCGCCAACGCCCGATTTCACGTCCGCGGTTCGCGGCCCGGCCTTTGTAATCTTCGCCGCGGCCTGCGTGAACAGAATATCCAGATAGGCCACCTTTCCGCCTGCGACGGCGTTTTTCCAGTAGTCCGGGGAGTTGATGACCCCCAGCCCGGCCAGCTTGTCAATGGCCGCGTCCGTCTCGCTCTGAACGTCCGCCGCGTTGACCCAGCCGTAAACCGTGGACCCGCCGCCCGCCTGCTTGATAAGGTGGTACGGGTGTTTCGCGCCCTTTGAAATCATGGTGACTTTTGCCGGGCCGGGCTTACAGGCTTTCCCGCTTGCCGCCGCCGCGCTGGTGTAGTGCGTGTTGCCCGTAAACTGCACCACGTCGCCCACGGCGAACGCCAGCGCGCCGGAGGAGTCGGAGGTCCCGCTGGGCTTCTGCGCCGTTCCTGCGCCGCCTGTGGCCGCGCCTGCGGTGTCATAGGTGATATACGGCAATTTGCCGTGTTTGGTCCACCTGCGCCCGTTCATGCCGGAGATTGCGCCGATGTTCAGGCACGCCGTCACCTGTACGCAGTTCTTGAACGCCGGGGAACACTCGATCACCTTTCCGCCGCCGATGTAAACGCCGATATGACCTTTCAGCCAGACGGCTTCCCCCGGAACAATCTTGCCGAAATCGGTGGAAACGCCGGAACACTTTGTAATCATGTCGTCGGCTCCGATGTCCGGCACACCGCCGGAAGCATAGGACGCGCCGCCGTAGGTTTTGGACGCGTCGCCGTTCCAGCCCCACAAAACGCCCTTGATCATGCACACGCAGTCAAAGCCGAAAACGGGCGGGTTCTGATTCGCCGCGGCCTTGATCATGGCCGTGCGCGCCGCCTGCTTGTTGTAACTGTGGTTCTGGCAGTACCGGGACACGTTGCCCCCGGTCAGGGGCGCGCCGAAACAGCCCATGACGTACAGTGTCTTGTAATGGTCCACAATGTCTTGCAGTTTCTTGATGAATTCAGACGCTTTCATTTTGCCCTCTCCTTTCGCGTCTGCGGGGCGTTCCGCCCCAGCCGTGATATTTGACCCGCCGCCCGCTCCGGCCTGTCCTGCGCCGTCGTAGGCCGTCAGGCCGTATGATTCGATAATCTGAATCAGCTTGTCCGGGTACTTCGGGTCCGTGGCGTAGCCTGCCGCCTTGATCGCCCGGCAAGCGGTTTTATAGTCCCGCTCCCCGACGACGGCTTTGTACCGGGCCGCGCCCGTCAGCAACGCCGAATGGTCCGCCACGCTCTCTTCCCAACTGTCGTATGCTCGGAAAAGGGCCGTCACAGTGGTAAAGTTCACGCCGTCGTAACACTCTTGCGTTTTCGTGCTGTAAACCCGGCCTTTCCAGCTTGTCCCCGCCTTGATGCCGAACAGGGCGTTTGCCTTGACGGTCAGGCCGGATTTTCCCCAGCCGCTTTCCAAAATCGCCTGCGCGATTGTCAGCGAGGCAAGCACGCCGCTTTTCTGCATATCCGCCGCGGCCAGCGCGCCCACCCGCTCAATAAATGCTTTCTGTTCCTGTGTCATTTGTGTTCCTCCGCTATGGCTGAATGTTGTTCAGGTCTACGGGCATTCCCTCCGTCGCCGTCGGGTTTGCCTGTTTGATCTTCACCACGTTTTCCGCCTTTGCTTTCCAACTGTAAAAGCCGATTGCCGTTGCCGCCGGGGTTCCCACATAGGCGAGGAAAACGCCAAGTTGCGACGGGTCAAGGATGACGACACGAACGCCGATGACGAACCCCGCGAAATAGGTTAAAAGCACCGCCGAAAGAACCAGTTTTGAAAACTCGATCTTTCGGCGGTCCTGCTCTTTCTTCCGGCGGCTCCGCCGTCCGCCAAATAGGAGGACCGCGGCAATTCCACCGATTAGCCCGGCGGCGGCGCTGATAAGGTAAAGCACGTTTCACACCGCCTTTCATAAAAAATCATGCTTTATCAATCTGTCGTCGTAAACTCGTTTGATGTTTGCGACGGCGTGTATTGCGCGGTTGTTGATATACTCTTTGTGGGTGTCGCAATATTGCTCGTAAAAGTCAATTTCGCTTAAAACTTCAAAAAATTCTTCCCGCGTGTGGGGAATATCCCGCAATAGTTCATTGTTGAACCGTAAAATCGCGGCCCGGTGCATGTCTGCGTTGCGCGCGTCGTCGGTCTTGATGTGATCGTCAAGGGTTCGCCGGGTTTCTTCTAACTTCTCGATCACGTCCCCGTTGATCGCCCGCCCGACGGCCTTTCCGATCGCCGTCCACGGATTGACCTTGATAGGGGCAATCTGAACCAACGTCAGAAGCACCAGCAAAAGCCCGACAATCCCACCGCCGCCGGACAGAAGTTCGGTGATTGTCACGTTCCTTTTCCTCCCGTGATAGAATGGCCCCGGCGCGGTACGGGTCCGCGCCGGGGTGTTCGCTTACTCCATGTCCACAACTTCCCATCCCTGCGGATAGTCTGCGAGGGAATAGGCGTTTGCGGTTTCCATCGTGGACCGATAAACTTTGCCGTCAGTCCACAAGCAGACTTCGCCCTTTTGGTAGGAATCTTCCGCCATCGTGGGCTGAATGAACGGTTTTGCCTTTTGGGGGTCTGTGGTGTGATATGGGACCCATTGCGCCGGAGATTTGCCCGGCTCAATATCGGGGTTGTTCTTGTTGTCGTGTGGTTGACAGCACCGCCACACCTGCCCGTCGTGAACCCGCACGTCGTCTTTCTCATATTTTCCGGGCTTCCATTCCTCGAACAACGCTTCACAAGCCACAACGTCGGTTCCCGTTCGTTTCCCGGCCTTGATTTCGTCGTTCATGGTCAGCCGGGCGGACATGACCGCCGCTTGCATGGCCGGGGACGCGCCCCCGCCGCTCTGCTCCAACTCCGAAACCTTGCGTTCCAGTTCCGCCCCCTGCGCGGTCAACTCTTCAACCGTTTTCGGCTTGTTCTTGATACTTGTCCGCTTATGCTGTACGCTCATTCAAAATTCCCTCCCACGGATGAAATAAAGCAATCCCCGCTTGCGCTGTTCCGCTTCACCTTGATTCGGAAATTGAATCCCCATTCCTCCGCCGTCTTGCTGTCGTTGGAAAGGAAAAACTTGCTCCCGCTGGTGACGGCCTGCGTCACGTCCTCCCACGCGGGGGAATCGTCGTGGCCGTTGTTGCACGCCTCCACGGTGAACTCTGCGCCCGCCGGAATCTGCCGGGTGATGGACATAATCGCCTTTGTCACCATGTCGTCGGCTTCAAGAGGCGTTGCAAGGGTCAGTTCGATTTCAGTTTCGTTCTTGCTGAATGTGTAAGTCCGCGTCGCGGCTCCGCCGTAATTGTCCGTCGCCGTCACCGTCAGCGTGTGGGACCCGTTCAACAGCTTCCGCCATTCATCCGCGGTGACGCTGAACGTGTATTCCTGCCCGCTGGTCGCGGCGTAGGACCGCTTTTGCGTTCCGTCGATCTTCTCAACGACGGTGATCGTCTGGCCGCTGTCCGGGTCGGTGACGGTGTATTTCTGGTCGAACGCTCCGGTCTTTGCCCCAAGGTCCGTATCTGTCCCGCTGATCGTGGGCGGCGTGTTGTTGATGACTGTCCGTGTCGCGCTGGTTTTGTACGCCGATTCTGCGCCCGCGCTGTCGTATGCCTTGACCCGGTACGCCACATTCTCCCAGCCCTTTGTGATCTGGTCGGTGTACGTCCGGTTGATTCCTTTGTAGAGCTGCGCCCAGCCGCCGCCGTTGTACTGCCGTTCGAGGATGTACCCCGAAAGGTTGTTGTCCGGGTCGGTGGAGGTCCCCCACGTCACGGTCAGTTTTTCTCCGCCCCGAACGTCGCTCGGAACGTCGATGGAATCCGGGACCGACGGGGCGCGGTTCCAAATGATCGTATATGCGCCGTCCGAATCCGGGCTGTCAGATACCAAGATTTCAGATTTTAGATTACAAAGCGGGCGAACGCCCCAGTGGCCGTTGTACGCGCTGTGCCAGTCCATCGCGCCGGAGGAATAGACGTAGCGGACGCCGTACGAGTGCGACGCATAAGCGTCCGCAAGCCACCAGTACCACGGGTCATTGACGTTAAAACTGCTTGTCTGGTATTCGCTTTTTGATACGCATTCCGCCGTTGGCTTCGCCTTGCGGGAATTGTCATCCGTAAATAGCGCAAGTTTGCTTCCGGCCACCACGTCGCCCGACAATCCAACTTCCGTTGACGTGGCAAAGAAAATCTTGTCGGTGCATGTTTCTGTTCCGCCGCCGTCCATCTGCGCTTTTCCGACGGTCCGGTTCGTGGTCAGCAGGGCGGCAATGAAATTCGCGGAGAACCCCGCCAGAAAGCCCGCTTCTGCCTCGTACTCGTTGTAGTTGCTCCACACATTCGAGTTGTTCGGCGGCGCGTCCAGCCCGTGCTGGGCCGCGTACCACGCGCCCGCCCCCGCTTGACTGTTCAGCCATCGACGGATATTTGACCAAATCCAGCGGTTGTTTCCGTAGGAACGGCGGTTTCCGTCGTTGTTGCTCGGCTCCATAGCGTCAAAGCATTTCAGCGAGATAATGCGCTCCGTGATCAGCGTGACGGAATTCGCCGGAAACCCGGCGTGGTTCTTGTCCGCGATTTTCCAAATAATCGGTTTCCCGTTGTAAAGCGTCCCCGTGTCCTTGACCAGCGCGCCAACGGCAAGGGAACTTAAACTTTTTGCCATTGTTTAACACTCTCCTTGAATAATTTTTTGAACAGGCGGTCCGTTTCCCGGATAAGGTGGTGACAGTTGCCCTTTGCCGCATGGCTCCGCCAACTTCCGTATGACTGTTCGATTGCCGCAAGGGTAATTTTCCCCTTGTCCAGCAAGCCCCGCTGTTTCTTCAATTTCCGTTGCTCGTTACATTTGCTGTTCCTCCTTACCTTTCGCACGATCTTCCCCGTGTCGGTCATATAGGTTCGGAATCCAAGGAAATCAATTCCGTTCCGCAACGGGAAAATATTTGTCTTGTTGTTCAGTTTCAGTCCCAGCCCGGCCACGTACTTTTCAATCTCCCGGCGGCAATACTGCAAATACGCCTTGTCCTCGTGAATCAAGTAAAAGTCGTCCATATACCGCCCATAATAGCGGATTCCCAATTTCTCTTTTATGAAGTGGTCAAGCCCCGAAAGGTACATGACCGCGAACCATTGTGAAGTCTGGTTGCCGATCGGAATTCCGGGGTCGTCCGTGCTGTCAATGATCATATCGACAAGCCATAGAACGTCCGGGTCCCGGATAAAGCGGCGCACCATTGCTTTCAATGGTTCATGCGGAATTGAGTAGAAATATTTTGATATGTCGCATTTCAGAACCCAGCCGTCCGCATAATGGGCGGCGCGCGGGTCGGGCCGCGGCAACCCCTCCTCCCGGCACCGTTGTTCTTCCCGTGCTTTCCGCTCGAAATAATAGGACCGCATAAACGCTTCCAGTCGATACAGTCCGTCATGCGTCCCGCGCCCGGCCTGCGACGCGTAGTTGTCGCGGATAAAGGTGCAGGAAAACGCTGGTTCTAACACATTGTCACATAAGGAATGCTGAACCACCTTGTCTTTGAACGCGTTGGTCATAACAATGCGTTCTTTCGGTTCGTAAACCCGAAATACGAAATATTCCGACGGGCGATAGGTTTTGTTCTTCAGCATTTCCGAAAGCAGGCACAGGGCTTCCAGCAGGTTTGCTTCAAACTTCGCAACGCTTGCTTTGCCCCGTTTGCCCCGGCGGGCTTTTAGAAACCCTGCGTACAGGTTCCCGAAATCGTGTACCCGCTCGAATTCTGTTTGTTGCATAATAAAAAATGCTCCTTGCCGTGTATAGAATCCGCCTTGCGGGGGCGGCAAACGGTCCTCCGCCTGCCGTCGCAATGCTTCATCATCGGACCCCGCCGCGCGCCCGTGGCGGGGCGGAAGCTGGTTCCCGTGGGCCTTGCTTCACCAATCTTGTGTTTACCGTCGCGCTGTCACCGCGGCGGAGGGATGCGGCTTCCTTTGATAGTGGTCCTCTGTTTTCAGCCGTTGGCTTACTCATTCGCGGTATTCCACCAAAGCGGGCGAACGCCCCTGTTGCCGTTGTACGCGTTGTTCCAGTTCATCGCGCCGGAGGAATTGACGCAGCGGACGCTGTACGAGTCCGACGCGTCACACGTCCACGGGGTCAGGTTCCAGCACCATTCGTCCACGGGCGGGGTGATCTCCCGATACTTGCGGCAAAGCGCGTCGGACCGCAAAGCGATCTTGTCCGTGGCGGTCCCGTAATCGGTCATTCCGTCGTCGGCGGTCAAGTCGCTTTCCCAATCAAGGAACGCGGCCCGGTCTGCGCCCTCCGCAACCAATGCGTCAAGGAACGCCCCGTTCAATTCCCGGCGCAAAGAGGATTTCCGCCAGTCGTTGCAGTTCTCTTCATCGAACGCCCGGAGAAAAACAGGTTCCGCCGCCAGACAAAGCGTTCCCGCGCCGATGTCCTCGAATTTGACCCATTCCACGCCGCCATACATGAAGCGGTCGCCCGGTTTCAGTTCAGCAAGTTTTTTCATGGTCCTTTTCCTCCCGAAAAATAGATTTGATTTCCTTGATATAGTCCCGCACCGTTGCGGAAATTGTGTAGTAGAGCACGGGGAGGAAGAGGGCGAAAACTTCGCCGCCGATCGCCTTATATCCCCGTTCTGTCAGGGCGTAGGCCGCACCCGCTCGAAACAGCAGGACCCCGGCCACGGTCAGGGCCGCATATTTCGCCACGGTCCAGCCGTTCAGCCGGACGCGCCGCCGGGTGTGCTTCTGGCTCCGCCGCCGCGGGCGGGCTTGTCCCGCTCCAATGGTGATTGTTCTGATTTCCTGCGTCATGGTGTCGCCTCTTTCTCGAATCTGAACCCGGCCTTGAATGCTTCTATGCACTCTTTAGCAATCAGGTCTTTCAATCTGCCGTACTCCAAATAGTCGTTGTAACTTCCGCCCCGCAGGTACGCCGGGCGCGCTCCGATTTCCTCCATGTCTGCGATCAGACTTTTAACCCGTTCGTTCAGTTCTTCCGGGGTCATCTTCTCCCGCTCCTTTTGGCAACGTGATTCGGTCCGCCGCCGCGATTGCAACAGCGCGCCCGTTCCGGTCCAGCAGTTCGCCTTGCACGTGAAGTCCTTTCCCGTCCGGGGTCTTTCGGTAAATCACCGCCGTTATTTTCTGATAGGTGATACCGCCGAACGCAACCGGGCGTTCATCCAGAAAAGCCCGCTTCAATTCATTCACTGTCACGGCGCGCACCGCCTTTCCGGGAAATCTCGTATTCTGCCCCGTAGCGGCGGCGTTTGCACCGCCAACAGGTGATTTTCAGGTTCTTTCCGCCAGCTATGCGGGTTATGTCGTGCTTCCCGGCCTTTTTTAGTTCGAGGAAGCAGGGCAAGCAGAATTGACGCTTCACAGCTTCACCCCCTCTTTGATTTTCAAATAGAATTCCTCCGGGGTCATGTCCGCCGGAACGGTCAAACTGATTGCGTGGAACTGCTTACGGCATTTCGTACATTCCCGCCGCTCGATTGCCCCCACGGTCCAGATATTCACACTTCCGCCGTGGCCGGGGTAAAGTCCGATTTCTCCGCAACGGGGACAAACAACACGCAAGCCATTTTTCACGATCTCGCCGGATTCTCCGTAAATCACGCCGTTTGTGGCCTCTCGCGCTACGTTCTTCATTCCGGTTCCCTCTCGATCACTTCACAATCCCCGGCGCGGATTCCCAAATAGTTCCCGCCGTGGTGGATGAAATAGACTGTTTCGCCGTCCCCGGTCGTCGATACCCCTTGCACGTAGAAAATCCGGCCTTTCTCAACAAGCGGAATTTTTGTATCGCGGGTGATTCGGATTTTCACGCCGTCACCCTCTTTCCCAAATCCGCTTGACTTCTTCGCAACAGTAGTCCGCCCCGTTGGTTAGCACCCAATCTTTCAGATCGTCCCGCTGGGCGCGCTTGCAATGCCGTTCCAGCGCGTCGAAATCGTCTTGCAGGGTGTCCGGGTTTAGGAATTTCAGGGTTTGACCCGTGGCAAACGCCAGTTCAGCCGAAACCACAATACACCCCGTCCCGTCGCTTGTGTCCGGGTGAATGCGGATGAACAGGCTTCCCAGCTTCATTTTGAAGTAACCGGGCATTGCGGTTTCTTCTTTTGTCAGGCCCTTTGCGGTCCCGAATTCCTGCATTGCCACGGCGCGGGCTTTTGTGGCCGTCAGCTTCACGCCGCCGGGATAGTCCTTTTTCTTCATGGTTCCGCCTCCGCCGCCATAGCTTCAAGCCCTAACCACCAGCCCGGACTATTCCGTTTGTCCTCATAAGGACAAGGGCTTCCATCGTCACAACTGACTTTCCCGCACCCGGCGCAATAGTTCCGCTGGAATTCTTCGTCCCACGGCCCTTCCAAAATCGGCAAGGCCCGCAAGAACGCGGCCAACGTCTCCGGGTTTTTGGTGATCGCTTCAAAATTAGTTGCCAACTCGCACGCCCCCTTTAGCATTTGCCGCGGCGGGCTTCCCGCGCCGCTTGAAATTCTCCTGAACTCTCTGTTGTGCAAGAACGGGGTTGTATTCCCGCCGCTGGTTGCGGTCAAGTTCTCCCGTTTCGCCGCGCTTCAATTCGCGGTAGACCGTCGCCGTTGTCACGCCAAGCCCTGCGGCAATATCGGCCACGCGGTCCCCGTTCAGGTATCGGGCGGCGATTTGCTCCCGGTCCCGAAAGTCTATGTATCTGTACTGCCGCACCACATTTCACCCCCGTTCTGTTTCTGCTTCCCGTGGGCGCGGTGGTGGTACGTCGCGCCCGCGGCCTTTCATTCGTAAACTCGATAAATCTCGCCGTTTTTCATCAGCCACGCCCGCCCCGAACAGTTAAAGCGGATGAAGTTCCAGTCCGTCGCGTCATAGTACGGGGTCCCGATGATTTTTACCCGGCTTGCCTCGAACCCGAATTCCTCGCAAACTTCAATCCGCGCGGCCTCTTCGGTGATCTCTTCGGAACAGTTATCGACCGCCCATTTCTCGCGGCCCACTTGATACGCAATAACCGCTTCCGGTCTATTCACGCACCATCTGTAATGCGCGTACTGCATAACGTCGCCCGCAGTCAGCCGCCCCGCGTTTACGTGTTCCATGACCGCCTCGTAAAGCCCCGACGCGTCAACCAGTTTCCCGCGGCTCATAACCTCCGCCGCGAACTCTTCTTCTGTCAGGGTGATTCCGTGTTGTGCTTTCCACGCCCGGTCATAGCCAGCTTTTAGCGCGTCGCTCGAATCGTACAAATATCCGTTATCCAGCACGAATTTTTCAAACGGTTTCAGATTTGCGAAATCCGCCGTTTCCCTGATTTTCTCGGCCAGCAAGTCACCATATCCGGGAACTGCCCCCACATTCTCCGGGAGGCCCGCCCGCTCGTTTTCATCGTAAATCCGGCTATCCGGGTGCTTGTCGCTCCAAAACTCGATGCGCCCGCCGTCGTTCACCTCGTAGAACGTCCCGTTCTCTTCCGTCGTGTAGGTCTTTCGGATTACGTTCCCCTCCAAGGTGGACATTTCCTTGTACTGAACTCCACCGATGATTTCCGCTTTCGCGGCCTCGTACTCTTCAAAAGAAACGTGCGTCATGTCGGTTCCTCCCTTGTATTTCTGGCTCTGTTATGGTAAAAAAATAAATGCGATAGAACTTTCACCCGTCGTTCGACGTGGTGTTTGTTCTTTCGCATTTAATATTACAAGGCGCGTCTGACTGCTGACACGCAAAAAAGCCTTGATTTCCCATGTCTTTCCCGCTATAATAGAGTGTGCATGATTTTGAGGGAGTCTGTTTTGGGAGGAACCGCCCGGAGCAGTCCCACAACTTCACATCGGGGTGTAGCGCAGTTGGTAGCGCGCATGCTTTGGGAGCATGATGTCGGGTGTTCGAGTCACCTCACTCCGACCAACTTTATCAGAAAAACCGCCTGAACAGGCGGTTTTTCTGCGTTCTGGAGGAAATTTTAGGAGGCCGGATTACCGTCTCCGCTCTTCCGAAAAGACCAGCAGGAAGAATCAAAACCGGTGCCGGCAGAAGGCGTCTCAAAGCGGCAAATCCCTAACCAATCCCTAACCGCAAAAGGGCATGGGAAATGCGTCATTTATAGATTTTCCGCCA
>ERZ827528.2012-NODE-2012-length-19742-cov-3.549855_pt1 | contig 19742 bp, 16 predicted proteins | sample MGYA00519768_ERZ827528 | MGnify/ENA primary metagenome ERZ827528 (study PRJEB31778, sample SAMEA3449343) | human gut metagenome | biome: human gut; feature: human-associated habitat; material: faeces | place: United Kingdom | collected 2010/2012 ...
GGCTTCGCCCTGCCAAACGCCCCGCCCCCAGCAAGCCGGCCATACGCCGCAAAAAATTTCTATTTAATGGCCCTTTTTATATTTACCCGCCGAATTTAATTTCATGGGCTGGCTTTCCATAAAATTTTTCAGCTTTTCTAAAGCCTTTTTTTCTATACGGCTGACATATGATCTGGAAATATCCAATCTTTTAGCTACCTCTTTCTGCGTAAGAGGCAATTCGTCATGCAAACCATATCTCATAATGATGACCAGCCGTTCCCTGCTGCCCAAGCAATCGTTTATTTTTCTGTATAATTCCTCAGAATTAATGCTCAATTCCACGGTATCCGAAATATTCCTGTCGTCGCTTTTCAATATATCAAACAGCGAAATCTCGTTTCCTTCTCTGTCAACGCCTACCGGTTCCTGCAAAGAGGTTTCGTTTTTTCTCTTTTTGCCCGCTCTTAAGTACATTAATATCTCATTTTCAATGCATCTGGAAGCATAGGTAGCCAGATGCGCGCTTTTTTGGGGATTATATGTATTAATTGCTTTTATAAGGCCGATCGTCCCTATTGAAATAAGGTCGTCCGTCTCCCCCTGGGCCGAATATTTTTTAACTATATGAGCTACCAAACGGAGGTTATGTTCTATAAGCTTATCCCGCGCATCCAAATCCCCTTTAAGAAAAGCCTCTATATATTCTCTTTCTTCATGTGCTTTTAAAGGCTTAGGAAAACAGGAACGAGAAGAAACATTAGATATGAGAAAATATAATTTCTCAAATAAAGAGAAAAGCCAAAACATATAATACCCCCATTTTCAGTACGGCACGCCTATTAAAATTGCAGAGCAGCGCTCTTTTAACAACATATGTATTTGCAGTTTGTCCTGTGCCAGTCCGCAAAATATGAATTCTTTTTCAATCTGGTTAAATAAAATATCAGCACAAAATGATTCTGCCTATAACGCCCTTCATTGAACAATTAAATCATATCCCAGGCAGAGAGCTGCGTCCTAAAAGGCCGTCAGCGCCAAGCCTTAGCCCGACACGCCTGCTTAAGCGTCATGCATTCAGCCCCGGTTTTAAACCGTGCCATTGTTAATAATATCATAATCTTCAGCCTCTTCAGATATAGCAAAAAATAACTGTCGGGATTGGTTCTTGTAGTTTAAAACCTATTCTCAATATAAATAAAACGGCCGTGCCTGATATCGGGCACGGCCGTTTTATTTATATTGAGATTCACAGCATGCGCTTAAGCTCCTCAAGGGTATTGCCAAATTCTTCAAGGCTGTGCCTCAGCACAGCTTTATCCGAAAGATCTACTCCCGCAAGCTTTAAGAGGTTTATAGGCGCACCGCTTCCGCCGCTGGAAAGGAATTTTAGATAATCCGCTACCGCCGGTTCCCCTTCTTTTAATATGCGCGAGGCTATAGCTACCGCCGCGCAGAAACCCGTCGCATACTGATAAACATAAAACGCACGGTAAAAATGGGGTATGCGAGCCCATTCAGCCGAAATCAGCTCGTCTGTTTCCACAGCCTCGCCGTAATACTTTTTATTCAGGCCGCCGTAGGTCTCGCAGAGCCATTCGTGCGTAAGGCTCTCCCCCTTTTCAGCATGCTCATGCGCCATAAGCTCAAATTCGGCAAACATAGTCTGCCTGAAAACTGTGGTTCTGAACTGCTCAAGGAAAAATTCAAGCAGATATTTTTTCATATTGTCATTATCAGTCCTGCTTACAAGATGCTTAAGCATAAGCACCTCATTGACAGTAGAAGCCACTTCAGCCACAAATATCAGATACTGGGCCTTAGGATAGCTTTGAGCCTCATCCGAAAAATACGAATGCATGGAATGCCCTGCTTCATGCGCCAGCGTAAAGGCGTCGTCCAGCCTGCCCTGGAAATTAAGCAGCATATAAGGATGCGTGCCGTACGCTCCCCAGGAATAAGCTCCGCTGGATTTGCCCTTGGTTTCATAAACATCTATCCAGCCCTCGCTAAAGGCCTTTTTCAGTACCGAAATATATTTTTCTCCCAAAGGCGAAAGGGCCTCCAGGACCAGATTGCAGGCGTCCTCAAAAGTGTATTCTCCTTCAAACGCCTCAAACATGGGCACATACATATCATACATTTTTAAATCGCTGAGTCCCAGCACCTTTTTGCGCAGCTCAACATATTTATGCAGCAGCGGCAGCTTTTCTGAAACCGCCTCCAAAAGGCCGTCGTAAACTGAAACGGGAATATCTCCTCCGAATAAAGCGCGCTCGCGGCAGGATGGAAATTTGCGGGCGCGGGTATAAAACACGTCCTTTTTTACATTGGAACCATAAAGAGCAGTAACCGTATTTATCTGTTCCATATACGCTTTAAACATGGATTCATAAGCCTGGCGGCGGATATCCCTCTGCCTGCTTTCTAAGTATAAGCGGTACCGTCCGTGGCTCATAGGCTGTTCAACGCCCTTTTCATCCTTTATGGGTGCAAATTTAAGGTCCACGTCCGAAAGCATGGTATAAATTGTATCATAGGAATCCCCTATTTCGCCCGAAAGCGCCAAAATCCTTTCAGCCTCGTCTGAAAGCACATGCGGCTTGCTCCGAACCAATTCCCTAAGCATATAATCATAATCCTTCATGCGTGGATTCTGGGACCACTCAATCAGCAGCGCACTGTCTATATCATTTAATTCAGGACGGATATAGGAGGTAATCTCATCATACCGAACCATAAGGGAAGAAACTCTGTCCACCCAGGAAACGTACTTGGAACAAGCATTATCTGTATCCCTGCTCATGCGTGCATAAACAAATAAACGCTCCATCGAAAGGGATATTTCATCAGTAAAGCGAAGCATCTCCAAAACGCTTTCCATATTATTAAGCTTACCCTTAAAGCGCGCGGCCTCCGGCGCAATTTCCTCCAGCCGCTTTAATTCCTGTTCCCAGGCTTCCTCACTGGGAAATAAATCCTCCAGCCGCCATTTATACTGAGGCGCTATCTCTTCTCTTGTCTTAAGCTCGCTCATAAAAATATCCCTCCTGTTTCTCTTGTTCTTCAATGTTAATATTCCAAAATTAAATTATATATATTCTCCATACTTTTAATTGTTAAATACTCTTATATTTTGCAGAGATTCAACCGTCACAATACCATCCCGACTTTGCACGCGGCAATTTCTCCTTAAACAGTTTTATGGCTTTTATCCCCGCAGCTGTTTTTGCACAATGCAAACGCCGCGCAATTACGCAATCGGAAAAAATCGTCATCTTTATTGCCGCTCGTCCGTCTCAAGCTGCTTGTTTCTTTTTCTGGATTTCCACTTTTTGCTCAACTTATCACTTCAAGGCTCTGCCGCTGATTCTATAATGTCTGCTATAAAATCCATCGGCCAGTTCGCGCTGTGCATTGAAATTATCATTAACAAATCACCAGAACAGCGACTCAAGCATCTCATCCACATAGTCGATAGCAGGTGGCACTGCCGCTCAATTTATTACATGCATTTCACAGCTTCGGACGAAACCCGATTTTAACTTTGCCATAGTCATAGCACCGCCGGAACCATCAGTTCGGATATAGGCAAGAATCTTGTTGAACCTTAAGTTGCCCTTGATAAAACTCCGCCAATCGGTTCCCTCTGGAAAGAATACATGTTTTAAAATCAAGCATACAATATTCAGCATTAGTTCTTAAGCGAATGTATGGGCGCCGGAATAATGCCTCCCCGCTCTATCATGGTTCGGCAGGAGCAGGCGCTTACCGGCATAATGGGCGCTTCTCCCAGCAGTCCGCCGAAGGAAACCGTATCCCCTACGTTGCCGCCGGCCACTGGAATAATCCTTACCGCCGTGGTTTTTTGGTTTATCATACCTATGGCCGCCTCGTCCGCAATAATACCAGAAATGGTAGAGGCGGGCGTATCTCCCGGTATAGCTATCATATCCAGGCCCACCGAGCAAACGCAGGTCATAGCTTCCAGCTTTTCTATACTCAGCGCTCCGCTGCGCGCGGCGGCAATCATGCCCGCGTCCTCAGATACGGGAATAAAAGCTCCCGAAAGCCCGCCCACGCGGCTGCTGGCCATAACTCCGCCCTTTTTAACCGCGTCGTTAAGCAGGGCAAGCGCAGCCGTAGTGCCCGGCCCGCCCACCTGTGTCAGGCCGATTTCTTCTAAGATATGCGCCACACTGTCCCCTATTTCGGGCGTAGGCGCCAAAGATAAATCCACTATGCCGAATTGCGCGTCCAATTCTTTTGCCGCTTCAGAAGCTACCAGCTGCCCCATACGGGTTATTTTAAAGGCAGTGCGCTTTATTATCTCGGCCACTTCGCCTAAAGATGCGCCCTTAGCCTTTTCCAGCGCGCATTTCACCACGCCCGGCCCCGAAACCCCGACATTGATAACGCATTCCCCTTCGCCCGCGCCGTGAAACGCGCCCGCCATAAAGGGATTGTCCTCTACCGCGTTGCAGAATACCACCAGCTTTGCGCACCCTATAGAGCCATTTTGCGCCGTAAGAGAAGCCGTTTCTTTTATTATTTCACCCATTTTAGCCACGGCATCCATATTTATGCCTGATTTGGTGCTGCCCACATTGACGCTGGAACAGACCCTCTCTGTCTGGGCCAGCGCCGAAGGAATGCTGTTTATGAGCTTTGCGTCCGCCTCAGAGGCTCCCTTGTGCACAAGCGCCGTAAAGCCGCCTAAAAAGTTTACTCCGCAGGCCGCGGCCGCTTTATCCAAAGCAACGGCAAAGGGCGTATAATCATTTTGTCCGCAGGCCGCGGCCACCATGGCTATAGGAGTGACCGAAATGCGTTTGTTGACTATGGGAATACCGTATTTTTCCGAAATGCTTTCCCCTGTGGCAACTAATTTCTCCGCCCGGCGGCATATTTTATCATATATGGCCCCGCAGGCAGCATTAATATCCTCCCGCGCGCAGTCAAATAAGGATATGCCCATTGTTATGGTGCGTATATCCAGATGCTGGCGCTCAATCATATTTACAGTTTCATTAATTTCTTTAAAATCAAACATTTCCCCGCTCCGTAGTTTACAGCCTTTCAGCTTTTAATTGCGTGTGAGTTTAAAATAAAATGCATTAAAAACGGCCGCACCTTTTCAGCCCGGCCGCACCGGAAAAACTATATCCTGTGCATGGATTTAAAAATATCCTCATGCTGGAGCCTTATATCCAGCCCCATTTTCTCTCCTATGCCGCTAAGCTGCTCCGAAAGCTCGCTGCAAGCGCACGAACCGGTATCCACAAGCATTATCATAGTAAACATATCCTGCATAATTGTCTGGCTGATATCCAGGATGTTCACGTTTTTCTCGGCAAGCAGGCCGCTCACGGCGGCTATTATGCCAACTTTATCTTCTCCCACTACTGTAATTATAGCCCGCATTTTAACAAACCCCTTCTTTCAGCTTTTACACGGCCTCCCGGCCGTCCTCACAGTCGGCCAGGATATAAACATCGGGAAATCTCCGGCGCAGATGTTCGTAAAATTTATTATATGCGCCCGGCCCCGCGCTACCCATTATAATATGAGTTATGGAGTTTTGTAAAACAAATTCTTCCAAGGTAGCCCGAATATTGTCCGAACGAAGCACAGACATGCTCGCGCCCGCCTCTTTAGAGGAATTATAGAGCAGCTCCAGCGCCTCATTATCGCTTGACGCGCTCATCAGAACGCCATCCCTGGGCGCTACATGCACCACAAACATTTCGTCCTCTTCCCTCTCCTTTAACATTGCTCCCATTTGAATAAGCCTCTGGCAGGTTTTCTGTACAGTAACGCAAACCATTATTTTTCTCATACTCATTTTTCAGCCTGGAATAACAGGCCCCTCCTTTTAAGGATTTCCAGCGCTTGTTTTTTCATAGCCAAGCAGTACGCGCTGGAAGGTATTGGCCATAAACGCTTCGCCGCGAACCAGAGCGGGCTCCAGCCCCTTTTGAACCAGCAGTTCCCGTTCCTGGCTGCGCCCTTCTTCGTCAGACGCCTCCACCTTCATAACCACATAATATACTCCGTCTTTAAGCTGTTCTTCTCCGTATTCCTCAAAATACATTTTTTCCTCATTCTTAAGGCCGCTCTGGGCTTCCTTGACCGCCTTTAATACAGCCGAAAGCGGACCGATAAGCAGTATATAAAATACCGCCAGCCCCAGCACGCCCACCGCCGCTATAGCTATGGATACGGCCTGGATATTCAGCAGCACTATGGAAAGCACATATGCCGCCGCCATCAAACAGGCCAGCACAAAAAAAGCCGCCGACAGATAAGCGCGGTTTCTCTTAAGCTTGGAGATATATTGCTGATTGTATATTTCAGTCATGCTCTGATAACTCCTTAGTTGGTTTAAATGCAAATGTTCTTCTGTTATTATAGCAAAAAGAGCGCATGATTACCAGTATAAAAGTGTGACAATTTAATTAATTTGTTGTGTATTTTATTTTTAGATGATATAATTTCTGCGCAGCGGGATTCATCCGCCCTGCGCGTTATATTCTCCGGAGGTGCTTTAATTGGTAGATTTTTCAACGGTTTTTTCCAGCGTGCTTACTATGCTGCTGCTTATACTGCCCGGCTTCATCCTGCGCAAAATAAATTTCGTCAATGCCCAGGCCTCCAAAGTCTGCTCCCTGATCGTGCTTTACTGCGCGCAGCCCGCAATGCTGATAGACGCCTATATGCGCGAATTTGACAGCGGCATATTTACCGATATGCTCAAGGTTGCTCTTCTGGCCTTAATTATGTATATGAGTTTCATCCTGATTTCGTCCTTCATGTTCAAAAAAGCTCCCGATTCCAAGCGCCCCATACTAAAATACATGATGATTTTTTCCAACTGCGGCTTTATGGGCTATCCGGTACTGCGCCAGATCTACGGCGAACAGGGCGATTTAGCCGTGCTGCTGGGCGCAAGCGTTACCCTATGGTTCAATCTTCTGAGCTGGCCGGTAGGCGTGCGCCTCTATGACAAAAACGGCGAAAGCTTCTGGCGCTCCCTTTTAAAGCCGGGAGTCGTCGCAACCCTGCTCGGCCTGGTACTGTTTCTCACCTCGGCAGTTAAGATAATTCCCCAGCCGGCAGCCAGCGCAATATCCCTCCTCTCAGATATGGTAACACCTCTTTCCATGTTCGTAATAGGCATACGGCTGGCCGAATGCCCCCTTAAAAGCCTGTTCTCCGACTGGCGGCTGTTATGCGCTTCAGGCATGCGCCTGATAATTCTGCCCCTTGTCGCCTTCCTGATAATTCTTGCAGTGCGTTTTACCGGCCTTCCCATGTCAGATATGGTTATGGCCATACCCTTTATCCTGCTGGCAATGCCCAGCGGCGCAAATACAGCCATGATGGCCGAGCGCTATGACGGAGATTCGGTTTACGGCTCCATGGCCGTAAGCTTAACTACCCTGCTTAGCATTATCACTATCCCTCTTATGTCCCTGCTGCTTACCCTTCTTTAGCGCCCCGGTCATTTTATGCCGGGAGCCATACGAATATTCCTTAGGGCCCAAACGGCCCTTTTTTATTAGCAGTGTTAAAAATATATCATCTTATATTTAAGACTCCGTCCTTTGTTTACAAAATATTATATTGCATATTTGCCCGCGTTGATATATATTAAGATTAGTAAGAATTTTAAGAGGAAAATATGACTGAAAACGCTAAATGGTACAGGCTGGATAACGCGGCCAAGCTGTATCCCTCAATAAGAACCTCGCGCTGGTCAAGCGTATACAGATTAAGCATAAGCCTGACTGAGCCAATAGACAAAAAGCTGTTGGAGCTTGCGGCGGCCAGAGCTGTAAAGCGCACGCCCGCCTTCAGCCTTCAGCTCAAGCGGGGGTTGTTCTGGTTTTATTTTGAGCAGAACAACCAAACGCCCATAGTATATGAGGATGTGCTGTATCCCTGCGGAAATATACGGCCGGCGCTGAATAACGGCTTTTTATTCAAGCTCAGATATTATAACAACAGAATTGCGCTGGAAGTGTTCCATTCCCTTTCGGACGGCAGCGGAGGCATGATTTTCCTCAAAACGGTAGTTGCGCAGTACCTGGAGCTTAAATATAATATCAAAATCCCCCCAAGCGACGGAGTGCTGGACGTAAATGCCCCTCCTGAAGCGGAAGAGATGGAGGACGCATATAAGAAATACGCCAATCTGAACCGAAAACGCAGCCGCAGGGAAGATGCAGCCTTTCAATGCGGCGGCGAGCCCCTGCCTGAAGACTGTTTAAATATCATAACCGCGCATATGCCTCTGGAGCCCCTGCTCTCCCTGGCAAAAAAATATAAATGTTCTCTTACCGAATATTTGGTATCCGTCTATATCTGGGCCATATACGGAATTGAATGCTCTCAGCGCAGGCGCAGGTACAAACCCGTCAAAATTTCGGTGCCCGTAAATATGCGCCGCTTTTATCCCAGCCGCACCCTGCGCAATTTCTCCCTGTTTGTCAATCCCGGCATAGACCCAGGAATGGGAGAGTACACCTTTGAAGAAGTGACCCGGCAGGTGCATTACTTTATGCGGTATGAAATAAACGCCAAGGCTCTTAACGCACAGATGGCAGCCAATGTGGGAAGCGAACGCAACCCGGCCGTAAGGGTCATGCCTCTGTTCGTAAAAAAATTCGCGCTGGGCATGGTATATAAAATGGCGGGAGAAAGCCGTTTTTCAGGCACTCTCTCCAATCTGGGGGAAATTAAATTCCCCGAAGAAATGAAAAAATATATAACTGACGTTTCCTTTATGCTGGGCCGGAGCCGGGTCAATTCTACCGCCGCGGCCATGCTGAGCTATGACAAAACCACCGTCATTACCTTTACCCGCTCGGTAAAAAGCGCCGAAGTGGAAAGGCGTTTCTTTACCTTCCTGGTTAAAAGCGGCGTCCATGTCAAAATAGAAAGCAATAATCCTGAGGAGGGACATACAGATGTCATACTGCGTTAACTGCGGCGTAGAGCTGGAAAAAAGCGAAAAGAGATGTCCGCTGTGCGGAGTGGAGGTAATTAATCCCGCCCAGCCGCCAGAGGACAAGGAACCCCGCCAGCGGCCCTATCCTAACCGGATAGAAGAGCTGAGCATGAATATAAACAAACAGTTTGCAGCGGCCCTGCTCTCGGTATTTATGGTTTTTGCCGCGGCGATATGCTGCGTATGCAATATAATTATAGATAAAAGTATAACATGGTCCCAATATGTCATAGGCGCAATTTTTTTCACCTGGGTGGCCGTCACCGTGCCCCTGCTCTTTAAGCGGGCCGTGCTCATTAAAAGCATAGTACTGGACATTGCTGCGCTGCTCTTTTTCCTGTTTATGGTTTCCAGGCTGGACGGCTCCCGCCCCTGGTTCACCACTGTAGCCGTACCCATTGTCAGCGTAGTGGCCTCCATGACCCTTATAATAGTGCTGGGCGTTAAGTATAATTATATAAGGGGGCTTTCCCTGCCCGCCACCATATTCTTCTGCGCCGGGCTGCTCTGCCTGCTTATAGAAATATTCGTGGATATATATTTATATTCGGCAGTATCTCTTGGATGGAGCATTTTTGTTTTAGTCCCCTGCATATTCGTATTTATACTCCTGCTTATCCTCAAGCGCACAATACGCATAAAGCGGGAATTAAAAAAGCGGCTCCATATTTAAATGCAATACGGACGGCCTGAAAGCGACAACCCGCGCTCTGCTTTGGGTATTAGCCCGAAGCAGGGTGCCGCGGCGTTTGCGGCCGTAAACGGCCGCCCGGCCGGCCCCCGGCCGGGTGCAGGCGCTTCTGCGCCTGCCAAACGCCGCGGCCCCTGCCCGCCCGCTCCAGGCGGGCAGGGGCGCCTTCATTCTAGCCCGTATACCCGGCAATTTTAATCACACTCTTAAAAAATCACTATTGCACTTCTCTTTTACTTATGATATCATACCGTTAATGTTTAATGGATAATGCGCGCTTTTAGGCGCTGAATTAGCGTCTCCGTTTATGTTGCCTGCGCTCTGTACGGCTAACGCGCATGCCGTTCCTGTATTTTCAGGAAGGTTAATCAGCGCTTTTCACTCCGCAGCCTCAGGCCCTTCAAAAATTTACGCCTGTTTTTAAGGCCGGGAAGGGAAACTCGGCGCAGCTCTGCGCCCACTGAATATTAAAAAGGGAACAGACATATCTGTAGGAAGAATGCGCGTTATTCATAGCATACCAACGCTGTCATAAATAAATTAAAGGGGAGTAAGCTTATGGACATATATGATATAAAAAAAGATTTGGAAACCCGTAACACCAAGCATATCATTTTGGACACGGATACATATAACGAAGTAGACGACCAGTTCGCGCTTGCCTATGCCGCTCTGCACCCGCAAATCAACCTGCTTTCAGTAAACGCCGCTCCTTTTTTCAACGAGCGCGCTAAAAGCCCCCGCGACGGAATGGAAAAAAGCTATGCCGAAATAGAAAACATACTGAATTTAATGAATTTAAGCGGAAGCTTTCCCATATATAAAGGCTCGGACAGATTCTTAGCGGGAGAACGCGTGCCTGTAGACAGTCCCGCGGCCCGCAATATCATTAAAACAGCTCAGGGCGCCGAGGATATCGTATATGTAGTTGCCATAGGAGCCATAACCAATGTAGCCTCCGCCCTGATGCTCGCGCCCGAAATAAAGGATAAGATAGCCGTAGTCTGGCTGGGCGGCAATTCCATTTTAAGAGACAGCCCCGAATTTAATATGGCTCAGGATGTAATGGCTGCAAAAGTAGTGCTGGAAAGCGGAGTTCCTTTTATACAGCTCCCCGCCTCTGGCGTAGTGTCCTTCCTTTCCACCACCATCCCCGAACTGGAATACTATCTCGCCGGCAAAAACAAACTGTGCGATTATCTTGTGGACATAGTGCGGCAATATCCTGACGACCCCTACGCCTACAGCAAACCCATCTGGGACGTGGCCGCCGTAGCTTTAATGACCACCCCCGAAGGCTTTGACAGAATACTGATTCCCAAGCCCGTACTGACCATTGAGGGCCGTTATTCCTTTGACGCCGGGCAGGAACAGATGATATATGTCCGCGCTCTTAACCGGGATAAAATTTTTGCCGAGCTTTTCAGGTTGCTTACGGCTTAAAGCAATACAGCGTTATAATGAAAAAACTTATAATAGAAATATGCCGTTGAATGGATCAAAATTTAATTGCGCGCAAAGATCCGTTTTGAAGCAATGTAATAAATAAATTGCATCAGCAAATAAAGACGGCAATTTTTATTTCCAAAAATTTTTCTTTCGCATATTCTCCAAACCCTTCTGAATCCATAAAAACAGCGCAGCGCTGCAGGAAATTCAATAATACGCCTATACTTTCCTGCAGCCTTGTATTAATGAGGCAAAAATGGATATTTCTCAAATAGATACCCTCAGTTTGCAAGGAACTACACGCCTCAAAGTGATAATTTCTTCATTTTCTGCGTTATCCTCAATCAGCGTACTCCCAGTACGCCTTCTTCGTCTGCCTTGAAAATGAAGAAATTCTCTCCGTTTGAGGTCTCCAGAGTCAGAAGGCATAAAATTTGTGCCAGGTAAAGCGCGCAGAAACGACATGTACCGGGCGTACATGGAATCAAAGCAACGCAGCAGGACGCATATTTTATGCCTTCTGTCCGTGCAGTTCCTTGTAAACTGAGGGTATTAATTATATTCAAAACTTTGATATATGCTATACTACTGCGGCATATCTTTTTGACGTTGAACCCATCAACGCTCCTGCAAAACTTAAAAGGAAAATCAGAAAATGGGCGAAAAAAACTATATTGACGGTATTGACCTCCCCGAAGAAATTGTTAATTTTACCGGCAAAGAGGCCAGTGATGAGAAATTCCTAGAATTCCTGAACGCCTGCCGCAAATACATGGAAATAAAAGACGCCCGCAATAGACAGTTGTTTGAAAAAAATGCCGCGGATTTATCCGCTGAAGCCAGAGAGATGATTTGGGCTTTGATGGAACAAGGCGTTTGCGCAAGTGATATATGTAAATCAGAAAAAGACATTAGTATTCAAGACAGCGAACTGGCATATAATTACGCTTTAACTTTGATAAACGCTGATTTTGTGCCAGAAGAAATTCTGGGAACCTTCGACTTCCTGTATTTTGAAAATCAGATGCAAATCACTCAAACCGGCAAATATAAGCTATCCGGCAAAGCAGAAAAAACGGAGAGGTTTTTGCCGCGCCATTTAATATATATTTTTCAAAAGCCAGGATAGATATTATTGTATATAAAGCCGAAGCGCATCTGTTTTGCAATAAGCCATGGCACTATCTTGCAGACCTATCATGTGCAATAACCCAAAAGCGGTTTTTAGGCAGCGAATATTTAAACGTTCAGGAAAAAGAAATCCTTCCACTGCTTTTTGTTATTTCCGAATTGACCTCTGCGACAAGCAATACTGATGACTCTTCCCCATCCGGCTTCCAGCAGTTTAATTCCTGCATAACAAAATTAGGCTACAAAGAATTGCTGCCTCTTATGCAAAAACTTGAGAACAAACATATAGGAGCCGGCAGAAAAGCGCATATCAAGCAGCGGCTTATTTCCAAACTGAGCAATCAAAAATATGAACCGCTTTGGAGAGAGTTTTTTAATATCATTACCGCATCTCAAGCAGGCTATCCCACAAAAGCCGAGATATATTCAACCGAACTGCACAAAAAAGCCCGATACGAAATCCAGCAGCTTATAAAAGGCCGCGGATATACCAGACAGTATCCTCATTTCACAAAAACAGGCATAACACGCGGCTTCCATTTGTTTGAGTCTTACAATATGGATTACATTGTAGGCCCAGGTAAAAATGCTGTATATCATATTTATTGCTTTGAAAACTACTTTAACGGCAGATTTTCCATCGACTTTATTTGCGGCACGCAATTTCTAAGGAAAAATGAAATCCCCGGAGATATTTATTCCTGCCTGTTTAATGCAGCAGACCGCCGAATATGCCGGCGGATTTCATTTAATGATGAAGGCCTCAGCAGCCATCAAACCTGCCGTCTGAGAATGGAGGTTGATATAGCCGTTAAAAAGGCCGAGCTTATAAAGCTCTCAAAAGAAGAGCAAAAGAAAATAGCCGGCGTCAAAATATCTCGCTTGAAATTATTTTTCTTTATATTTGCTGCTGCCGGCGGCTTGTTCAGCACACTTTCAACCATATGCTTTATGCTGTTTACAGCAGCCGTCTGCGTTATACTAGGCCAGCCGCAGAACATTCCTTCATCATTTGCGGAAATTCCCTGGCTGGCTATGGGGCTTGCATCTTGGGGACTTTTTGGCGGAGCTATGGGCATCATCGCAGTGCTGGCAGACAGAGAATAAATAAAAGACGCCAAATTTAAGAGATTTTATGCTCTAATGCCGCATAGAAAACATTATAAAGCTTTTGGAGCGGCAAATATGCTCCACATATAGCCATTCCGTGCATATTAAATTTATGGGGCCTTAAGGGAGCATGGCGGCAAAATACCTTTCACCGCCGCATAATTTAAGCAATTTGCAAGCAAAGGGCCTTTTTTCTCTATTGTACTGCCAAAACCGCATTTTTCAAAAATATGAAGCATGCCGCAAAATTTAACCGGACTTATATTTTTACATATATCCGGTTCAATTTTACTGCATGCTTTATTTCTGAATTTTTTATTTCCTACTGCCTTTCTTTTTCCAGGCCAGTGCCTTTTTAAGATATTCGCCCGTATAGCTGCCCTCTACCGCCGCTATCTCTTCAGGCGTGCCCGTCGCCACTATCCTGCCGCCGCGGTCGCCGCCTTCAGGGCCTAAATCTATGCAATAATCCGCGCACTTTATGACATCCAGATTATGCTCTATCACAACCACCGTATTCCCGCCGCTGCGCAGTCTCTCCAATATCTTTATCAGCTTGGCCACGTCATCGGTATGCAATCCGGTAGTAGGCTCGTCCAGTAAATATATCGTGCGGCCCGTGCTCGCTCGTGAAAGCTCGGTAGCCAGCTTAACACGCTGGGCCTCGCCGCCCGAAAGAGTTGTGGAAGGCTGTCCCAGCTTTATATAGCCCAGGCCCACATCGTAAAGAGTCTGAAGCTTTTTAGAAATCATGGGCAGGCTGCTGAAGAATCCCAGCGCGTCTTCCACTGTCATTTCCAGAACATCATAAATATTTTTGCCCTTATATTTAACCTCCAGCGTCTCGCGGTTATACCTCTTGCCCTTGCATACCTCGCAGGGCACATAGATATCAGGCATAAAATGCATTTCAATTTTCAAAACGCCGTCTCCCGCGCAAGCCTCGCAGCGCCCGCCCTTGACGTTAAAGCTGAAGCGTCCGCTGTTATATCCCCGCACCTTTGCATCAGCAGTCTGTGCGAATAAATTCCTTATAGGATCAAATACACCCGTATAAGTTGCAGGATTTGAACGCGGCGTACGCCCTATGGGAGACTGGTCTATAACAATAATCTTGTCCAGATTCTGAACCCCGTCTATACGCTTGCATTTTCCTCCCACTATTTTAGAGCCGTTAAGCAGCCGGGCAAGATTCTTATAGAGCACGCCGTTTACAAGGGAGCTTTTGCCCGAACCGGATACGCCAGTAACGCATGTAATAAGGCCTACGGGAATATCCACGTTTATGCTCTTAAGATTGTTTTCCTCCGCTCCTTTAATTTTTATCCAGTTAAGGCCGGGCTTAACTCTCTCTTTGGGGACGGGAATAATCTTGCGGCCCGAAAGATAAGCGCCCGTTATCGAGCGTTCATTCTCCATAACCTCCCTAGGCGTTCCCGCGGCAACCACCTCGCCGCCGTGAACCCCCGCGCCCGGACCTATATCCACAAGGTAGTCCGCTTCCATCATTGTCTCTTCATCATGCTCTACTACTATCAATGTATTGCCTAAATCGCGCAGGCCCTTGAGCGCAGAAAGCAGCCGTCCGTTATCCCTCTGATGCAGGCCTATGCTGGGTTCGTCCAGAATATACAATACGCCCATAAGCCCCGCTCCTATCTGAGTGGCCAGCCTTATACGCTGAGCCTCGCCGCCCGAAAGAGTTACTGCCGAGCGGGCCAATGTCAAATAATCCAGGCCTACGTTGCACAAAAATGACAAGCGCGTACATATCTCCTTAAGAATACGCTCGGCAATCATGCTCTCCTTAGGGGTAAGCTTTAAATTTTCCATAAAAGCCTTTGCTTCCTTTACCGAAAGCAGGCTTAACTGCGCTATGTTCAAATCTCCTACGGTAACGGCCAGCACTTCGGGCTTGAGCCTCAGGCCATGACAAACGGGGCAGGGTTCCATAACCATATACTGCCCTATTTCCTGCTTGACCATCTCGCTGCTCGTCTCTCGGAACCGCCTTTCCAGAGATCTCACTATACCTTCAAAGGGCTGCTCATACTTTCTCTCATGCCGGCCGGTTTTAATGGTGAACTGAATTTTTTCCTCACCCGAACCGTACATTAGAATATTTACTATTTCTTCGGGCAATTCGCATATCGGAGTATTTATATCAAAACCGTAATGCTCGGCCAGGCCCCGGTAAGCCGTAAGGCTTATGGAATCATCTGAAAGGCTGCTCCAGCCTGAAATTTTTATTGCGCCACTGGCAAGAGAACGGTCAGGATGGGCAATAATCAATTCGGGAGAAATCCTGCTCTGCATGCCCAGGCCGGTACAGGCCGGACAAGCGCCGAAAGGGCTGTTGAAAGAAAAAGAGCGCGGCTCCAGCTCCTCTATGCTTATCCCGCATTCCACACAAGAATAATTCTGAGAGAAGAGCATTTCGTCACCGTCTATTATATCCACTAAGGCGAGGCCGTCAGCCAAAGAAAGCGCATTCTCCAGCGAATCAGCAACACGGGTAGCGCCATCCGGCCGGATAATAATTCTGTCCACAACAATTTCAATGTTATGCTTTTTCTTTTTATCAATGGTTATATCATCGCTCAGTTCGTACATCTGCCCGTCTATCCGAACGCGCACATATCCACTTTTGCGCATATCCTCCATCAGCTTGTTATATTCGCCCTTTCTTCCCCTTATAACAGGCGCCATAATCTGGATACGCGTGCCTTCGGGCAGCGCCATAACCCTGTCCACCATCTGGTCTATCGTCTGCTGTTCTATGCGGCGCCCGCATTTAGGACAATGAGGAATGCCAATACGCGCATACAGCAGGCGCAGATAGTCGTGTATCTCAGTAACCGTGCCTACCGTTGAACGCGGATTACGGCCTGTGGTCTTCTGATCAATGCTGATGGCCGGACTTAAGCCGTCTATATAATCAACATCGGGCTTTTCCATCTGACCGAGAAACTGTCTGGCATAACTGGAAAGAGACTCCACATACCGGCGCTGCCCTTCAGCATACAGCGTATCAAAAGCCAGCGAGGTTTTGCCAGAACCCGAAAGCCCCGTAAAAACAATCAGCTTATTCCGGGGAATTTCTAAATCTATATTTTTTAAATTATTTACCCTTGCACCCTTAATACTTATATTATCCCTCATGAATTTTCTCCCGTATACTTATGTATTTATCTTTGGTCTTCCCGCTTAGCATAAATTAAAGCAACATAGCAGAATCCAAAAGCATTATAAACGAAAATTCTCCGCCCCGCAATGGCAGTCCTTCCCAGTTCATAAAGATAACATCTCTGTATTTATTATTTTTTTACCGAATACAGGCAACACAGCATCTCCATACCTCTATAGCGCTTCTGCCAGGTATCAATAAGCGACATGCCATTACGCAGAGCTACTTTTTTTGACGCTGCGTTTGTATCGTTAATTATAGAAAAAACCTCCTGCGCCTTTAAATGTTCAAAGGCATAACGTTTGCATGCCTTTGCTGCCTCTGAGGCATAACCCTTATGCCAACAGGCCTTTTGAAACAAATAACCTATTTCAAGCACTTTCCTGCCCTTCCAGGGCTGCACGCTCAAGCCGCACTGGCCTATCATTTCATTTGTTTCCTTTAAAACAACAGCCCAAAGGCCAAAGCCGAAATCACGATAACGCAAGAGTTGTCTATCCAGCCATTCCTGCACCTCATTATTGCTGAACACTCCGTTATAAGCATACATAACCGCCTCATCCTGCAATATTTTACACAGTGACTTATAATCGTTCTGATTCATATGGCGAAGTATCAATCGCGCTGTATCCAGTACCATTTATTTACCCCTTATGCAAAAATCAGGTATATCCTCCGCGAGGGGCGCCCCGCCCTTTAAAGGTGTCCCCGCCTAACGGCTGGGACGGCCCCGTCAGCCGGCGGCGTTTGCGGCCGGGCGGGCCTTCGGCCCGGCCGGGCAGGCTGAAAGCCTGCCAAACGCCGCAGCCTGCCGGGACCCATATAATCCCGCCCGCGCCCCGGCGGTTCCCGCAGCTTAGTCGTCCAGGCCCAGCCTCAGTAATTTAAGCGCATCCCTATATTTGGCTGCCGCCTCAAAATCCAATTCCTTGGCCGCTTTAAGCATTTCCTTCTCTAACCGTGCAATTTCTGCTTTAACATCAGCAATATCCATCTTGCCTTCCGTCTCCTTAACCGGCTTAGAAATTTCCAGCACCTCACTTATAGGCTTAATTATCGTCTTAGGTATTATTCCATGCTCCTTATTGTATTTATCCTGTTTAGCCCGGCGCCTATTGGTTTCGTCCATAGCCCTTTTCATGGAATCAGTTATCCTGTCCGCATATAAAATAACCTTACCCTCGCTATTGCGTGCCGCACGGCCGATAGTCTGAATCAAAGACCTCTCTGACCTCAAAAAGCCCTCCTTATCTGCATCCAAAATAGCCACCATAGCCACTTCAGGCAGATCCAGTCCCTCGCGCAGCAAATTGATGCCTACCAGCACATCAAACTCTCCTAATCTCAAATCCCGGATTAGCTCCATACGCTCCAAAGTATGCACATCCGAATGCATATACTTCGCTTTTATATCTATATCATTTAAATAATCGGTAAGCATTTCAGCCATGCGCTTAGTAAGAGTAGTAACAAGCGTTCTATATCCTCTATTAGTTACTTCCCCTATCCGGCTCACAAGGTCGTCTATCTGGTTCTTGACAGGCACAACTATTATTTCAGGGTCTAATAACCCCGTTGGCCTGACTATCTGCTCGGCAACTTCGCCCGCTCTGGACAACTCAAATTCGGCCGGGGTAGCGCTTACGCATACCATTTGCCCAATATGCGCCCAAAATTCGTCGAAATTAAGCGGCCGGTTATCCAGCGCACTGGGCAGCCTGAATCCAAATTCCACAAGTCTCTCCTTACGCGCGCGGTCCCCCAAATACATAGAACGCACCTGAGGCAGCGTTGCATGAGATTCGTCTACCATTAAAAGAAAATCATCAGGGAAATAGTCCAGCAGAGTATACGGCGCTTCACCAGGCGCCCGGCCGTCCATATAACGTGAATAGTTTTCAATTCCCTGGCAGTAACCTATCTCCTTTATCATTTCAAGGTCATAGCTGGTTCTCTGGCTTATGCGCTGAGCCTCAAGCAGCTTCCCCTGCTTGATAAAAAGCTCTTCCTGCTCGCGCATATCCTTCTCTATCTGTACAACGGCTTCTTTCATGCGCTCCTGACCCGCAATATAATGGGTGTTGGGAAAAATCATTATATGCTTATATTCAACTAAGGGCTTGCCGCTTAATACGTCTACTTCGCATATCCTGTCCACCTCATCCCCAAAAAATTCCACCCGGACAGCCTTATCCTCGCTGGAAGGAGGATAAATCTCCACGCAGTCCCCCCGCACTCTGAAAGTTCCGCGGAAGAAATCAACATCATTGCGCTCATACTGAATTTCAACCAAGCGTGCGAGCAGATCCGCGCGCTTAATTTCCGCACCCTTCCTTATGGACAGCGCCATCTGCTTATACTCCTTAGGATCGCCCAGTCCGTATATGCAGGATACCGAAGCCACTACTATTACGTCCCGTCTCTCCTGCAGGGCGGCCGTAGCGCTGTGTCTCAATTTTTCTATTTCTTCGTTGCTTTCGGCTTCCTTTTCTATATAAACGTCGGTAGTGGGTATATAGGCTTCAGGCCGGTAATAGTCATAAAAGGACACGAAATATTCCACGGCGTTTTCAGGAAAATATTCACGGAATTCACTGCACAGCTGAGCCGCTAAAGTTTTATTATGCGCCAGCACCAGAGTAGGGCGGTTAATATTTGCTATAATATTAGCCATCGTAAAGGTTTTTCCCGAACCCGTAACCCCAAGCAGCACCTGCTCCCTAAGACCGTTCTGAATTCCTTCGGTCAGTTTTTTTATCGCTTCGGGCTGGTCGCCCATCGGCTTGTATTTAGATACCAGCTTAAAATGATCCAACGGCAATTCTCCCTCTTATCAATGTGTTCTTAATATAATCCCGCCACCCGCTCCTGTCCGCATACAGATTAAACCAGGCCGTTTCAAAAGCTTTTCCATGCCGCAGGCACTGCGGAAATATATCATAATATTATATCACATAATTGAAAAAAATAAAGCAAAATAGCCGTTAAATCCAAAAAAGCAGATCCCTAAATATTAAAGCCAATAATTTAAAATCAGACCCGCAATTCAAATCTAATATGAATCTGTCTTTTTAAAAAGTTCGGGCAACAGCGCAGAACTATAATCCTCCGTGCAGCTGGCCGCAGCTGCCTTAAAATACAGCTCCGGCTACCGCGCGGGGGTGGGTGGGCGGGCCAACTAG
>ERZ827528.2015-NODE-2015-length-19698-cov-3.216311_pt1 | contig 19698 bp, 17 predicted proteins | sample MGYA00519768_ERZ827528 | MGnify/ENA primary metagenome ERZ827528 (study PRJEB31778, sample SAMEA3449343) | human gut metagenome | biome: human gut; feature: human-associated habitat; material: faeces | place: United Kingdom | collected 2010/2012 ...
TCAATATGTGCTATCAAAATTATATATTTTACTATATTTGCCCGATGTGTTATAATACCACCTTGTAGGCGTATTTCAATAATAAAAAGCAAGCTTCAGAAAGAGATGAGCTGAATTGAATAAATTAAATATTCCTTTTTCCCCTCCTGATATTAATGAGGAGGATATAAACGAGGTTGTTAACGCGCTGCGTTCGGGCTGGATTACAACCGGCCCGCGCACTAAAGAATTTGAGAGGCAGATTGCGCAGTTCTGCGGGGTTGAAAAAGCCGCGTGCCTTAATTCGGCTACAGCCTCCCTTGAGCTTACCCTGCGCCTTTTAGGCGTAAAAGCCGGGGATGAGGTCATAACGACGGCGTATACCTATACCGCTTCGGCCAGCGTGATATGCCATGTCGGAGCAAAACCTGTAATTATAGATACGGCTCCCGGCAGTTTTTTTATGGATATGGAGAAGCTGGCGGGTGCTGTCAACAGCAGAACCAAAGCCATTATCCCTGTAGATTTAGCGGGCATTCCTGTTGATTATGAGCAGATTTTTTCATTAGTTGACAGCTGCCGCGCTGTCTTTAAGCCTTCGGGCAAATATCAGGAGGCATTAGGGCGCATAGCGGTTATAGCGGATGCCGCCCATTCCTTCGGAGCTTCCCGTGGGGGTATAAGAAGCGGCGGCCTTGCCGATTTCAGCTGCTTTTCTTTTCATGCGGTTAAAAATCTTACTACGGCTGAAGGAGGCGCGGTTGCCTGGAAGAGCATACCGGGCATAGACGATGAAGAGATATATAAAAATTATATGCTGCTCTCTCTTCATGGCCAGACTAAGGACGCCCTTAATAAAAATGCTCTCGGCGGATGGGAATATGATATCATGCTTCCCGGCTATAAGTGCAATATGACGGATATGGCCGCGGCTCTCGGACTTTCGCAGTTAAAGAGGTATGAAAGTATATTGGCCAGGCGTGCGGACCTTATTAATTTTTATAACAGTGCCTTTCAGGACAGCCGCATTGTGCCCATAAGGCATTTTGATGATGCCTACAGGTCAAGCGGGCATCTGTATATAACACGTATAGAGGGTGCTGATGAGGAAGAGCATTGTGTTCCGCCTAACATGTTTGGCTGCTGAGGGCGTCTCTGCCAACGTGCATTATAAGCCTCTGCCTATGCTTACGGCGTATAAAAACCTGGGCTTTGATATTAATAATTATCCTAATGCGTATAATATGTATAAGAATGAAATTACTTTGCCCCTCAATACCGTTTTAACGGATGAACAGGCGGCCCGTGTTTCAGAGCTTCTTTTACACCTTGTTTAGGAGGGAAGAGGGTTGATATTAAAAAAATGGGAGGAGCTCCCTGAGCAGTTTCAATGCGAAGAGGTGCGCCCCTATTATGATATGCTTAAAAAACAGAGTGTATCCCTTGTCTTAAAGCGGATATTTGATATAATTGTATCTTTTGTGCTGGCCGTTATACTTCTGCCGTTAATGCTGGTTATTGCGGTTATAGTTAAAATTGATTCTGCCGGACCTGTATTTTTCATGCAGGAGCGGGTGACGTCAATGGGAAAGCGGTTCCGTATAATAAAGTTCAGGACGATGGTTAAGAATGCGGAAAGTATGGGCTCTAAAGTGACCACCAGCTGCGATTGCAGAATAACCCGTTCGGGCAAATGGCTGCGCAAGCTCAAGCTGGATGAAATCCCGCAGGTGTTCAATATTCTGGCGGGTCAGATGAGCTTTGTGGGAGCGCGGCCTGAGGTTCCGGAATATGTTTCGGCGTATACTCCGCAGATGCTTTCTACTCTTTTGCTTCCTGCTGGCCTTACCAGCCTGGCCAGTATAGAATATAAGGATGAGAGCGAGCTTATCCGTCAGGCGGATGACGTGGACAGCGTATATATAAATATCATTCTGCCCGAAAAAATGAAATATAATTTGGAGTACCTTGAAAACATAAGCTTGTTTAAAGATATAAGCATTATGTTCAGAACTGCGTTTTCCATGTTGAATTAATTTTCCCCGTTGTCTCATTTGGGAATATCGTGTATAATATAAAAACTGGTATGGGCGTACCTGAAAATACTATTCGCAGCACGCAGTTTTAATATAACGGCGAAGCGGAAGGAGGGGCATTATGGAGCTTAATGCTTGCCTGGAAAAATATATTGAATTAACCGGAAGGGACGACATTAAAGAGACGGTCTTTTTTGAGGATACTCCTGATATTGTTGGAGTATATGTGCCCGGTTGGGATTTTTCCATTGAGGAAAAGAGTAAAGGATATGTCGGAAAGGCCGCATGCGCGTCCTCGTTTTACACAGGGGAAATTACCATTGATAGCAAAAACCAATTAGAGCTTCCCGCCGAGCTGGAGAGGAGCGCCATAACGGCATGCCTTGAAAACGAGGATAAAAGAGGAGAATTTATATTCTGCCTGCTGGCCGGCAGGCTGCTGCTTGTGGAGGAGAGCTTTGTTCTGGAAGGGGATACCCGCGGGGACTGGACCCTGAACCGGGATAATATCTGCATCTCTTTTAAAAAGTCGGAGGAAGGTCAGTATTTTAAAATAACAGTAGACGAAAAGGAATATGCCGGCTTTAAGCTGGAGGACCAGCTGACTATGGAGCATGATTATAAAGATTTTACCGAGCTGCTCTTAAAGTTCTCCGCTCCTGCCAAAACCTCAGTATCTCAGGAAGAGCTTTTGCTTCGCCTGCTTGAAAAATATCCTGAGTTTGAGGAGCATATAGTCAGGAGGCTGTCCCCGGACAATCATAATATCTGCATATATCAGATGGATATGCCCATAAATGATTCAAACGAAAAGCTTTGGCTTTACTTTGATAATGAAGGCGCGGGCGTGGGTATATATCCGTATGTGCTCTGTGATGATATAGGGCTGCATATAGACGCTGTGAGCGGGTATATAGATTCCATAATGAATGAAGAAGTGCTTTTATTAAAGTATTATAAGACCAAAGAGGCCTTTGAGGAGGGCAAGCCGGAAAAATACGAATGGGCGGCTCCCCCTAAGAGCGGAGAGAGGGAGGACCTCCAGACCAAGCTGGTTAAGAAATCAAGCGGCTTGGGACGGCTGTTTAATAAACTGGCGTATATAGAGGCGTTCTCTTATAACGGGACGTATTCCTTTACCGTTTCTTTTTAAAATCTGCGCCCGGATGACGGGCGTTTTATTAATTATATGGACTTTGCTGAAACCGCTGTGCTGTTAAAGTGGCGGCGGCTGCCTGCATGTACAGAGCGGGCGCAATAAAGATAAAAGCGGTTATGGTTGGGTGGTTTAAATAACGGCTCCCGATTTTTACTATATTTACCTTAAATTGACAAGGGGATACACGCCTCAGGAGGTCTGATTTCGGCATTTTCTGCGTCATCGTCAATGGGTGTACGTTCTCAGTACACCTCATTCCGCTTCCTTGAAAATGCCGGAATCAAACCTGCTGGAGGTCAAAGAGTCAGACAGCGGCCGTTTGGGTGCCCTGCAAGGCGCTTGAACGCCGTGTACCGGGCGTACACGGAGCGAAAAGCAACACAGCAGGACACTCAAACAGCCCTGTCCTGACCGTATATGCCCTTGTCAATTTAGGGTAGAGGAAGGAAAGAAAAATGGACGTTTACAGGAACAGATATACGGGCGATATGTCCCAGGTATTCAATGTAAAGACCTTCAGGTATGAGACGGGCAGAGCCAGGGGAGTACTGGCCAGCCAGATAAATAACGGCGGCGGGCTGGATGTAACAGTGCTGGCCGACAGGTGCATGGATATGGCGCATGTCAGCTATAAGGGCGTGAATGTGAGCTATATAAATTCCTGCGGCGTAACTCATCCTGCCTATTATGAGGCGGAAGGGGAAAATTGGCAGCGCGGCTTTACGGCCGGAATGCTTACCACCTGCGGCCTTACCAGCTTTGGCGCGCCCAGCGTGGACGAAGGGAAAGCTTACGGCCTGCACGGACGCATTTCCTATATACCGGCTGAGGAATACAATGTTCAAACGGGAACGGAGGATGGCTTGTGCGTTGCGCGCCTTGAGGGCAAGATGCGGCAGAGCAAGCTTTTTGACGAGCATCTTCTGCTGGCGCGCAAGTATAAATTTATTCAGGGAATCAATCAGATTGACTTGGAAGATGAAATAGTCAATGAGGGCTATACTCCCTGCGAATATATGCAGCTTTATCATTTTAATTTTGGATATCCTTTTATTGATGAAAACGCCGAAATTTACCTGCCTGCTTTGGAGGTGAAGCCGCGGGACGATATATCTGTTCCGGGCAAAGATAATTGGATGCGCATGGAAGCCCCTGCTGACGGGGCGCCTGAAACCTGCTATTTCCATACCATGCGCAGGGACCCGGACGGCATTTCCTTTGCATCGGTATATAACCATAAGCTGGGGCTGGGCATGATATATTATTATGACGCCGGTATGCTGGAATACTTTATTCAGTGGAAGAATATAAGCAGCGGGGAATATGTTTTAGGGCTGGAACCGGCCACCAGCTATGTTCTGGGCAGAGCTGAGGCGCGCCGCAGCGGTTCCCTGATAGTTTTGCAGCCGGGGGAAAAGCGGCGGCATAGGTTCAGGATAAGTTTCTTTGAAACAGAAAAGGAATTTGAGAAAATAAAGAGCTGGGGAGGGGAAAGGTTATTTTTGTAGTACATACTATACCTCCGGTTTATGACGCCCGTTCCCGCGTGCTTATGCTGGGCAGCATCCCTTCCCCCAAATCAAGGGAAACGGGATTTTTCTACGGGCATCCTCAAAATCGCTTCTGGAAAGTTATGGCGGGGGTGTTAAAACAGGCATGTCCGACGAGCAACGAGGAGAAAAAGGAGTTCTTGCTCAAGAACAGGATAGCGGTCTGGGATGTTTTATACAGCTGCGATATAGAGGGGGCCAAGGATACCAGTATTATTAACCCTACTCCCAATAAGCTGGATATTATTCTGTCTGCCGCGGATATTAAGGGGATTTTTGCCACGGGCGGCAAAGCATATGAATTGTACTGCCGTCTGCTTGAACCTGTTACAGGGATTAAAGCGGTAAAGCTGCCTTCTACCAGCCCCGCTAACGCCGCCTTTTCGGAGGAGAGGCTTATTAAGGCTTATTCGGCTGTGCTCGAATATCTTTAGCGCTGATTCTTAAAGAGCAATGCGGTTCTTTCTATATATGTTTGCCTGTTTGCTTTTGAAGCTTTAAAATAGACATATATCAATGTAATTATTCAATCGCCGCGCCGGCCCCTTTGGGCAAATAGGCATGCGGCGCTTTTTTATTTTGAGAAATAGCAGGGAAGGCGAATGTAATCATACATATTATTAAATTTGAGGGTGCAGACGCGCTTGGGAAAACATATTTAAATAACAAAATATATATCCTGAATTGCCAAGGGGATACACGTCTCCAGCGGTCTGATTTCGGCATTTTCTGCGTCATCGTCAATAGGTGTGCGTTCAGTACACCTCATTCCGCTTCCTTGAAAATGCCGGAATCAAACCTGCTGGAGGTCAAAGAGTCAGACAGCGGCCGTTTGGGTGCCCTGCAAGGCGCTTGAACGCCGTGTACCGGGCGTACACGGAGCGAAAAGCAACACAGCAGGACACTCAAACAGCCCTGTCCTGACCGTATATGCCCTTGTCAATTTAGGGTACAGGGGTAAAAATATAATGCAGTCAAAAAGTGGCTGCATTTTTTTATTTAAGTGTTTCTTGGTGGGCAAAAACTCAAAAAAATCTATGAAAATCATAAAAAAGTGGTTGTAAGTGGGCAGAAAGTATTGTATAATAACCATACAAGACTGTATTAGGAGGTGAGATATATGCAGGGCTTTGGTTTTCTGGGCACTTATGACGCCACTATAGACGATAAGGGCCGCGTAAGGCTGCCCGCCAAATTCCGCGCGTTGCTGGGCGAAAACTTTATAGTTGCTCAGGGAGCGGAAAACTGCCTCAGCGTATATCCCGCCGAAACCTGGGAAAAGCTCACGGGACAGGTATCCAGCCTGGACAGTCTGGACCTTGAAGTAATGGAATTCAGGCGAAGCCTTTTTTCTACGGCTAACGAAGGAAGCTTTGACGCGGCAGGCAGGGTGCTCATCCCTCAGCGCCAGCGCAATTATGCCGGATTGAAAAAAGAGCTTATAGTTATAGGTAATTTTGACTGCTTTGAAATCTGGGATAAGGAAAATTGGGAACAAAAAGATTATGCCTCCCTGGAAAAGAGGCGCACGCTCCAGAAGGGGTTGAAGGCTCAGGAGGATGGAAGGAGTAACTGACATGGATTTCAAACATACTCCCGTTATGCTGGAGGAGACGCTCAGGCTGCTTTGCGTAAAGGATAACGGATTATATATAGATGGTACTCTCGGCGGAGCGGGCCATGCCCGCGGAATACTTTCAGCGGCAAAAGATGTCCGCCTGATAGGGATAGACAGGGACGGCGAGGCGCTCGCCGCGGCGGCGCTCCGGCTTAAGGAATTTGGGGACAGAGTAACCCTTGTACATGCGAATTTTTCAGAAATAAAGAGCATTCTGGCACAAAAGGAAATAGAGGGGGCGGACGGCATACTGCTTGATCTGGGAGTAAGCTCCTATCAGCTGGACAACCCTGAACGGGGCTTCAGCTATCAATACGACGCGCCCTTGGATATGAGAATGGATAAGAGCCAGTACCTTAATGCTTATCATGTGGTGAACGAATACAGCGAGCGGGAGCTTTACAGGGTTATAAGGGATTACGGAGAGGAACAGTGGGCGTCCAGAATTGCGCAGTTTATAGTGGAGGAGCGCCAGCGCAAAAGCATTGAAACCACCTTTGAGCTGGTGGATGTAATTAAAAAGGCTATTCCTACGCGCGCGCGGCGGACAGGCCCCCATCCGGCCAGGAGAACCTTTCAGGCTATACGCATAGAGGTTAATAACGAGCTGGGAGGCCTGGAGCAGTCCATAAGGGACGCGGTAGACTGTCTTAATCCGGGCGGCAGGCTGTGCGTTATAACCTTCCACAGCCTGGAGGACAGAGTGGTCAAAAGGGTAATGCAGAATATGGAAAAGCCCTGCACCTGTCCGCCTAAGCTCCCTGTATGCGTGTGCGGGGCAGTGCCTAAAGGGAAGGTTATCGGCAGGTTCGTAATGCCGTCTGCGCAGGAGATGGAGAGCAATCCGCGGAGCAAGAGCGCAAAATTGCGCTGTTTTGAAAAAGCCTGATTGTAATTTTTTAATTCTTAAACGCGAAGGACAAATATAAGTAATATAGCTTGGGGCGGGTGAATAAAAATGGATACAAGAGAAAGAAGAACCAGGGAAAGGCTTTATGAGCAGGAGCAGGTAAGCGTGCGCTACCGGCTTGATTCCAACGCCGCGCTTCAGCCCGATACAGTCCCTTCCCGTCCCCGGCCCGAACGGCGGGAGCAGCCCAGGGTAAAGCCTGATTTAAGGGTAGTACCCGGCGGGCAGGAAAAGCATAAGCGCTTTAAGCGCTTCCTTGGCGTGACTCTTACTCTGGCCTTTGCGGCGTCGGCCTGCCTACTGCTTATGGGCAATGCCGCCATATACGAAAACAACCGCAATATACAAAAGATGGGCAAGGAGATACAGAACAGCATAGTGGCAGTCAACAGCGCTAAAAAGGAGCTTTCGGAGACTGCCGATATGGAGAGATATCTTGCGCTTGCCGAAGAATTGGGCATGCAATATCCTGAAGCCAGCCAGATAATCCAGCTTGAGCTTGAGCCCGTCCAGGCCGAGTATGAAGAATTGACCGCAGTACAGGAGAATGGAGGCTTATTTGACAAGCTGCTGGACTGGCTGAATTCCCTTGAGAGGAGGAACTGAATTGGCGAATAATGCCTATGCTAAGCATAAGAGCAGACTTTTCTGGATTTTAAGCGCGTTTATGGTATGCATGGTGCTGCTGGTGGTGCAGCTTTTCAGATGGCAGATAGTTGAATCGCAGGAGCTTCAGAGGCGGGCTTTGGGGCAGTGGACATCCTCTACTGTTGTATCCGCTTCTAGAGGCTCTATTTATGATAGGAACATGGAACTGCTGGCCGTAAGCGCCAGCAGCAAGAGCCTGGTAGTGCAGCCGGCGCAGATTGCCAAAAAGGGCGATCCCAACAAGACCGCCGATCAGCTTGCGGCCATTCTGGAAATGGACAGAGAAACCATATACAACCGCGTAACCAATACCAAATATGCCGAGCAGAATATAAAGCGGCATTTGTCTGAAGAAGAAGTGCTGGCTATTGAGGCGCTGGATCTGCCCGGTGTAGTATTAGTGGATGACCGCAAGAGATATTATCCAAAGGGCAGCACGCTGGCTCAGGTGCTGGGCAGAACGTCTGTTGACGGCGTGGGCAAAGAGGGCCTGGAGCTTAAATATGATAAATATCTGCGCGGATTGACCGGGCGCATTTATTCTTCGACAGACATAGGAGGAATGCAGATCCCCGGCGGCGAAGAAAGATATATAGACCCCACCAACGGCTTGAACCTGGTACTGACCATAGACTATGTTATACAGAAATTCGCCGAAAGCGCCATGAAGCAGTGCTATGAAGAACAAAAGGCTAAAAAGGTGGAATGCATAGTTATGAACCCCCAGACGGGAGAAGTGCTGGCTATGGTCAATATTCCTGATTATGATTTGAACGACCCGCCCCTGGACGATTTGGACGCATGGCAGGAATATTCGCGCAACAGCACCATCCTGGACGTATATGAGCCGGGTTCGGTATTTAAGATTATAACTCTGGCCAGCGCGCTGGAAGAGGGAAAGGTCAATCTCAACAGTACCTTTAACGATATAGGCTATGCGCTGGTGGACGGGCAGAAGATAAAATGCTGGCGGAACGTGCCTCACGGACATCAGACTTTGACCGAGGCGGTATGCAATTCGTGCAACCCGGCTTTTGTAGAGATGGGGCTGAGTCTGGGAGTGGATACCTTTTATAAATATCTGCGCAGCTTTGGTTTCGGCACTGAAACCAACATAGATTTTTCCGCCGACCAGGCAGGATTGGTCCTGGCGCAGAAATATGTGCAGAATGTGGATTTGGCGCGCATGGCCTTCGGGCAGGCGATAGCCGTTACCCCCCTTCAGCTTATTACGGCGGTTTCGGCGGCTATAAACGGCGGCAAGCTTATGCAGCCCTATCTGGTTAAGGGTATGGTGGACGACGACGGCAACAGTGTAATGGAGGTTGAGCCTACTGTTATACGTCAGGTAATCTCTGAAGAAACCAGCGCCACTGTAAGACAGATACTTGAGGAAGTGGTGCGTTCGGGAGGCGGCAAGAACGCATATATCCCCGGCTACCGTGTAGGGGGCAAGACGGGTACCGCTCAGAAATACCGCGACGGCGTAATTGTGCGGGATAAGCATATAGCTTCCTTCTTAGGCTTTGCTCCGGCGGATGACCCGCAGATAGCGGTGCTGGTGGTTGTGGATGAGCCGGATGTTGCCATAGATTTCGGAAGCGTGGTAGCCGCGCCTTACGCCAAGATGATTTTGGAAAATGCGCTTAAATATATGAATATCCAGCCTGAGAACACTGAGGAGGACAGCGAGCTGCTGGTGGCCAATATCGAGGTGCCTGACGTAAGGGGCATGGATACGGTTGAGGCTGAAAAAGTGTTGAAGGAGGCGGGCCTCAGGATGCTCGTCCAGGGGGAAGGCAAGGTTGTGGCCCAGGTGCCGGCCGCGGGAGCTATGGTTTATTCCAATACTGAAATTATGGTAACGGGCGAGGAGCCTGTGGACGCTTATACCGATATTTATGAGGAAGAGGAATAGCGGGGGTTGTTTATGAAGCTTGAAGCGCTCATTCATGGGCTGGACGGCCTGGAGGAATATGAGATCCGGGGAGATGCGGATAAAGAAATAGGGCATCTGACTTTGGATAACCGCGAATGCGTAAAGGGCTCACTGTTTTTTGCCATAAGAGGGCTGGAGACAGACGGGCATAAATATATTGCGGGCGCGCTGGCTAACGGAGCGGCGGCTGCTGTAGTGGAGGAATTTACGTCCGAGCGTATAACGCAGATAAAGGTGAAGGATTCACGCAGGGCCATGAGCCTGATGGCGGCGGCGTTTTACGGCAATCCGGCCCAGGGCATGAGCTTTGTGGGCGTAACGGGCACCAACGGCAAAACCAGCATTACATTTATGCTGCGCTACGCGCTCAATAAAAAGGGCCTCTCGGTAGGGCTGATAGGCACTTCAGGCATATTTATAAACGGCGAGAAGCAGAATATAAGCATAAAGACTTCCACTACGCCCGACCCTATAGAATTGCAGTATATCCTGCGCAGAATGCGGGACAGAGGGGTAAAGAGCGTGGTTATGGAGGTAACGGCTCAGGCGCTTTATCTGCGGAAAGTAGAAGGTATTATTTTTGACGTAGGGATATTTACCAATCTGACCCAGGACCATCTGGAATTTTTCGGGGATATGCAGACATATGCGGAGGCGAAATTAAGGCTGTTTGAACCGGGCCGCTGCAAAAAGACGGTCGTTAATATTGACGACGAGACAGGGCGCAGGGCCGCAGCCGGCGCGATGACCTACGCACTTGACCGGGATGCGGATATAAAGGCGGAAAATATAGTATATTCGGGCCAGGGCAGCAGCTTTGATTTAATATATAAGGGAGAAATATACCAGGCAAAACTTAAAATATCCGGGCGCTTCAGCGTGTATAATGCGCTGGCAGCCTTTGGAGCGCTCACGGCTCTGGGCCTGGAGGCACAGTTTGCACTTAAATGCCTGGGCGAGTTTCCGGGCGTGCCGGGCAGGTTTGAAACCCCTGATATGCAGGGCCGGCCGTACAGCGTGGTTATAGATTATGCCCATACTCCGGACGGACTGGAAAATATACTTAAGGCGGTAAAAAATTATCATAAGGGACGGATAATTACCGTGTTTGGCTGCGGCGGCAACCGGGATACGGGAAAGCGGCCCATAATGGGAGAAATAGCCGCCCGTTACAGTGATTTCTGCGTTATAACCTCGGATAACCCGCGGTATGAAGAGCCGATGGAGATAATGCGCCAGATAGAAAAGGGGCTGCCTGCCGGTTATACTAATTATAAAATGCTGGAAAACAGGCGCTCGGCTATACTCTTTGCAATGGAAAACGCCCATGCGGGGGATATAATAATAATAGCGGGCAAGGGAGACGAGGATTATCAGGAAATAGGCGGGGTCAAGCATCATTTCAGCGACCGGGAGACTGTTGCCAGCCTGCTTAATGAAAACGCCCATTTATGAACGGGGGAAGGAACAAATGGAGGAATTTAGGGATATAATACTGCCGGTGCTGGCGGCGTTTATAATATGTCTTTTTGCCGGGCCTTTTATAATAAAAGCCATGCAGAAGCTGAAATTCGGCCAGCAGGTAAGGGACGACGGGCCTAAGAGCCATTTAAGCAAGCAGAATACGCCCACTATGGGAGGGCTTATTATGCTGGTGGGAATATTGGTGCCCGCCTTAATATTCAGGCTCAGCGGAATGGCCATGATAGCGTGCCTGGTTTCCTTTGCCTATGGGATAGTAGGCTTTTTGGATGATTTTATAAAGATAGTTAAAAAGCGTTCCCTGGGGCTTAAGGCATATCAAAAAATAATAGGGCAGTTCGGCATAGCGCTTATAACCGCCCTTTACGCCTATTACAGCCCTGAAATAGGGAGCAGCATATATCTGCCCTTTTCGGGCGGGGAGCTGGATCTGGGCTGGGCATATATCCCTGTGGCCATATTTGTTATAATAGCGATAGTAAACGCTTCCAATCTTACTGACGGCTTAGACGGCCTGGATTCGGGAGTCAGCCTCATTATAATGGGCACCTTTACGGTAATTATTACTTATCTTTCGGCGGGCGCGTTTGCGGAGGGAGATTCAGTCTACGGCGAGCAGATGAAGCTGCTGGCTACCTTCTGCGCTATAGCTGCGGGAGCGGCTTTAGGCTTCCTGCGCTTCAATATATATCCGGCGCGCATATTTATGGGGGATACCGGTTCCTTTATCCTGGGCGGAGCCATCGCCGCGGCTACTCTGTTTTCACGGCTGATGCTGCTCATACCCATAATGGGCGGGGTGCTGGTGGCCTCGTGCGTTTCGGTAATATTGCAGGTGGGCTCCTATAAGCTGCGTAAAAAGCGGGTGTTTTTAATGGCGCCCCTGCATCATCATTTTGAGCTTAAGGGATATCCCGAAACTAAGGTTACGGGAATGTACATGATTGTTACTTTTGTGCTCTGCATGATATCCCTTTTAATGCTGGGCTAAAAAGCACGCCTGCCGGCAGCGGCTGGCGGAAAGGAGAATAGATGGAGCTGAAAAATAAAAAAGCGCTGGTAATAGGTATGGCGCGCAGCGGGGTAGCGGCGGCTAAGCTGCTTAAAACCTTAGGCGCGCAGGTAATTTTAAATGATTCCAAGCAGATGGATAATATAGAGGGACTGCCTGCCGGCGAATATATCTATAAAACGGGCATTAGCCCGGACAGCCTTGTCGGGCAGGCGGATTTGATAGTAATCAGTCCCAGCGTTCCCCCAAATATCCCTGCCCTTAAGAAGGCGCGTGAAAAGGGGATAGAGGTGCTGACTGAAATAGAGCTGGGCTATAGAGTGTGCAAGGGCCAGACCGTAGCCATTTCGGGCACCAACGGCAAGACTACCACTACAACTCTGACCGGCCGGATATTTTCCGAGGCTAACAGGGGCAATTTTGTAGTGGGCAATATAGGCATACCTTACAGCGCGCACGCGCTTGAGGCCTCGCCGAGGGATATTATGGTGACTGAGATAAGCAGCTATCAGCTTGAATGCATTGACACCTTTAAAGCACATGTGGCGGCCTTACTGAATATCACACCCGACCATCTTAACCGGCACGGGGATATGAATGGCTATATTGCCGCTAAAAAAAGGCTTTTTCTTAATCAGACCGCCAGGGATTTTGCGGTGCTTAATTATGACGATGAAATTGTGCGCGGGATGGCCGAGGATATAGATGCACGGGTGCTGTTTTTTTCCTATGAAAAGGAACTGGGCGAGGGCGTATTTATAGAGGACGGCATTATTACCTTTTGCCTGGGCGCCCTTAAGCAGCCTATATGCAAATGCGAGGATGTGCGCATCAAGGGAAGGCATAATATAGAGAACGCTATGGCGGCCTCGGCAATAGCCATGCTTATGGGAGTTTCGGCGGCTAATGTTGCCCAGACTCTTATGACCTTTGAAGGAGTGGAGCACAGGATTGAAACGGTGCGCACGGTAAAAGGGGTTACCTTTATAAACGATTCCAAAGGCACTAATCCCGATTCCACCATTAAAGCCATTCAGACTATGGATAAGCCCACTGTGCTTATATTGGGCGGCTATGACAAGGGCGGCGAATTTGACGGACTGATAAAAGAATATACGGACAACATACGGCATACAGTTGTTTTAGGGGATACCTCCCAAAAGATTATTGAAGCTTTGGAGCGTGCGGGCATTAAGGAATATACGCGCGCCGGCAGCTTTAAAGAGGGGGTGCTTCAGGCGTTCAGCGCGGCCCAGCCGGGCTGGAACGTCCTGCTCTCGCCTGCGTGCGCCAGCTTTGATATGTTTGCGGATTTTGAGGAGCGGGGCCGGGTATTTAAGGAGATTGTCAATTCTCTGACAGAATAGACAATGCCGGCGCTGCGGGGAGGAACGTCAAAAGCAGATAAAACAGGCAGGTGCATTGGGGGGCTTGCCGGTATCGGTTTCTTTAAAAGAAGGAACAATTTAAGGTATTAATAATTAATAAGCGCTCTGGGGGTAAGGGCGGAATTTTAAGAAAGAGGCGGCCTATGACGCGGGAAAACACAAAACAGAAGAAAAAGGCCAGGCGGGTAAGGCGAAGCGCTATCAGCTTCCCTCTCTTCTATGTTGCAATAGTGCTTTTATGCATTGGCTGCATAATGGTGCTTTCCAGTACCTATGCCAGCCAGATACTGGACGGCCAAAGCTCCATGAGCCTGTTCATCCAGCATGCTGCGGCGTCGGTAGTCTGCGTGATTATGATGTTCCTGATATCCCGCTTTGACTACCGTAATTTTAATAAAAAGCCGCTGGTTATAATAGCGCTGGTTGTATCCACGGTACTGCTCTGCGCGGTATTCCTGTTTGAGGACAGGGGAGGCGCGCACCGGTGGATTGACTTGGGCTCGTTTACTCTTCAGCCCTCTGAAATAGCTAAATTTATCCTGGTATATTTCCTGGCCTGGTACCTGGCGGGAAACGTTAACTGGTACAAGAGCTTTAAAACATGGGCCATACCCTTTGGGCCGATAATTGTATTTGCCGCGCTTATACTGCTTGAGCCTAACCTTTCAACAACCGCCATATGCATACTCATACCCAGCATAATGCTGCTTTTTATAGCGGGCATGCAGAAGTGGCTGGTAGCGCTGGGAGGCGTGGTGGTTACGGCCGGGGCCGTATGCATGATGACCCTGGTAGGCTGGCGGAGCGACCGCGTTCATGCCTGGCTGGACCCGTTTTTTGACCCGCAGGATAAATCCTATCAGATAGTGCAGTCCCTCTATGCATTGGGAAGCGGCAACCTCTGGGGAGTGGGCCTGGGCAACAGCCGGCAGAAAATAAGCAATCTCCCTATGGCGGATACCGATTACATATTTGCAATAATCGCTGAGGAATTTGGCTTTATAGGCGCGGTAGCTGTGATTCTGCTTTATGCGGCCTTTATTTTCATGGGTATGCGCATTGCCATGAACGCGCCCGACCGCTTTGGCAGCTATCTGGCCAGCGGCATAACCATAATAGTAGCCATGCAGGTTATAGTCAATATAGGGGTTGTTACTAATCTCATCCCCTCTACAGGCGTAACCTTGCCCTTTATAAGCAGGGGTACTTCTTCCTTGCTGGCCTTTTCGGCAGCAACGGGGGTACTTCTGAGTATAAGCGCTTATTCTGCGCGACGATCCCCCCGGCAAAAGGCAAAGGATGAAAACGGAGAGGATGTGATACGGCGTATAAGCTGAAAAATTTTCGGATTAAGGAGTGCTTGGCGCGGCGTATGAGCCGGAAATCTTTTCAGTTTAAAAGCTGCTTAGAAAACGCAAGAAATACAGCCTTAGTGCTTTTAACAGCAAATGGAACGTCTGGCGCAATTAAAAATAATAATTAATTTTATAAGCTTTTTAAAGCAGGCCGGTTAAAGGCGGAAAACGCGGACGCGCAATATAGCAAAAGCCGCCTTCAAGGCATATATTGCAGTATACAGAAAAAAACTCATCCGGTTAATTCCGGATTAACAAGACCTCGTTTTGAGATTCTTTTGTTTTTGCTGCAATGTATGACCTGGAGGTGCGTAAATGAAAAACATACTGCTGAGGGGAGGCAGGCGTTTAACAGGCACACTTGGCATTCACGGGGCCAAAAACGCCATTCTTCCCATTTTATCAGCCTCGCTCCTGGCGGAGGAGCCGGTAATTTTAAATAATTGCCCGCGGCTTTTGGATATAGACAACATGCTGGAGATACTAAGGAGGCTGGGCTGCCGCGCCGAGCAGGAGGGGGACAGGATTTATATTGACTCCTCCGACGCGGACGGCTACAGGATAGACGAACAGCTTTCCCGCAGACTGCGGGCCTCATTATTTATACTGGGCCCTTTAATAGGGCGTTTCGGCAAAGCGCTCCTGAGCTATCCGGGCGGCTGTGATATCGGAATGCGGCCCATTGATCTGCATCTGGCCGCGCTGGAGCGCATGGGTGCGGTGATCCGGGAGGACCATGGCGCCCTGGACTGCACTGTCCCCATGGGACGGCTGCACGGAGCTGAGATTGTGCTCAGTTTCCCGTCGGTGGGGGCGACCCAGAATGTCCTCATTGCGGCAGTGCTGGCAGAGGGACGCACCATTTTGCGGGGCGCGGCCCAGGAGCCGGAGATCGATGATCTGATCCGCTTCCTGAACGGAGCCGGCGCCAGAATCCGGCAGGACTTTGCCGGAACGCTGATCGTGGACGGGGTGGATTCGCTTCATGCGGTGCGTCACCGGGTGATCCCCGACCGCATTGCCGCAGCCACCTATCTGTGCTGTGCTGCGGCGGCAGGGGGCAGCATCACCGTGGAGGGCTGTGTGCCCGCCCATCTGGCAGCGGTGCTTCCGCCGCTGGAACAGGCCGGCTGCCGGGTGCGTACCTGGCGGGACGCGGTTGCCATCACTGTACCGAAGCGTCTGGGGTCACTGGGCTGGGTGCGCACCATGCCGTACCCCGGTTTTCCCACCGATGCCCAGGCCCCATTGATGGCGGCAGCCCTGAAGGCAGACGGCACCACCGTTTTTACCGAAACGATTTTCCAGAACCGTTACCGCCATGTGAACGAGATGACCCGGATGGGCGCCCGTGTCCGCACCGAGGGCAAGGTGGCAATCGTCACCGGAGTGCCCCGGCTGCATGGGGCATCGGTGCGCTGTACCGATCTCCGGGGCGGAGCGGCGCTGTGTGCGGCGGCATTGGCTGCCGAAGGACAGAGTGTGATCGCCGAGATCCATCATATTGAACGCGGGTATGAACACCTGGACGAAAGCCTCCGTCAGCTGGGGGCGAATATCACAAGGAGCGACCATGAAACAGAAGCAGAGGAAACCCAAACCGAACAGCCGACCACCTCAGAAGAAGGTGCCGGTGCGTAAAAAACGCCGGCGTCGGGGGAGAAATCTGCTCTATTACATCATGTTCACCATGATTGCCGTGGCAGTGGGGCTGATCCTGTCACTGACGGTGTTTTTCAAGATCGAAACCATCGAAGCCGAAGGACTGACCCACTATACGCCGGAGGAGGTCATCCAGACCACCGGAATCCAGCTGGAGGATAATCTGTTCCGGGTGGATGACCGGAAAGTATCCCAGGCGCTCACCGATACATATCCCTATATCGAATCGGTGCAGCTGCGCCGGAATCTCCCCTCCAAACTGACCCTCAAAATCACCGAAGCCCAGCCGCTGGGTACCTTCTTACAGGAGGATGGCAGCTATGTGGTGGTCAGTGACAAGGGGCGTGTGCTGGAGCTGGGCAGCGGGACACCGCCGTCCGGGATTCTGGTGGTGAACGGCGTCACCATCGAGGATGCGCAGCTCTGCAAGAATATCCCGGAGGAGAACAATGAATCCCTGGGAATGCTGCGGTATCTGGTGGAGGCGATCAATGCCACAGGATTTGAGAACATCACCAAGATCGACCTGTCCGACCGTCTGAATATGTATATTGTCTATGAGGACCGGGTGAAGATCGAGCTGGGCAGTGAGAACCAGCTGCCTGACAAGCTGGACTTTGCGAAATACGCGCTGGATAACAATGTCCGGGCCGATTTTGAAGGGATCATGGATGCCACCATGGTCAAGAAGATCAGCATTCTGCCGGCAGAGATCCACGAGCCGGGCTATCATGGAGAGCTGGTGGAGACCGATCCGGAAGAGGGAGAGGAAACCGACGGCGAGGAGACCGCGGACGGCGAGGAAACTGCGGACGGGGAGGAATCCGAGCAGACCGGAGCAGAGGCGGACGGCGGAGAGACAGCGTCTTCGGAGGAGGGAGCTTCCCAGCCGGAAGAAAACAGCTGACCGGCGGTATTTCGCCATCTTCCGCAGTCCCTGCGGATTATGATGAAAGAGTGAATCGAAGTTACGGAAAATCCTGTGGATTTTATGGGACATCTACAATATTTGGGATAAAAACAGTTGCGAAAAGCGCTGTTTTCTGATAAACTAAGTTTGGTATATTATCGAAAGCCCCCTGGAAATCAGTGGAGGATTCTGGTAATTCAACAGGACAGTTTCAGGCCTTGGCCTTAAAATATTCGAGAAGTATAAAAAGGGGTTACGAGCATTATGCAGATGAATTTCAACATCGACAACAATGACTTCGAGAAAGAAACCAATATCAAGGTCGTGGGTGTCGGCGGCGGCGGCGGAAACGCAGTGAACCGCATGGTCAGCGAAGGCGTGCAGAGTGCGGAATTCATCGCCATCAATACCGATAATCAGGCGCTCAAGCGCTCTCTGGCTTCCCAGAAGATCCATATCGGCGTAAAGCTCACCCGTGGTCAGGGTGCGGGCGGTATTCCCGAAAAGGGCCAGCGTGCTGCCGAGGAAAGCAAGGACGAGATCGCAAATGCCCTGAAGGGCTCTCAGATGGTCTTTATCACCGCCGGTATGGGCGGCGGTACCGGTACCGGTGCGGCTCCCGTTGTGGCAGAAGTGGCACACGATATGGGCATTCTCACCGTGGGTATCGTCACCAAGCCGTTCCTGTTCGAGGGCGCCCGGCGTATGAGCCAGGCAGAACTGGGTATCGCGGCTCTCCGTGAGAATGTGGATGCCCTGCTGGTGATCCCCAACGAGCGTCTGAAGCTCATCTCCGAAGAGAAGATCACCCTGCTCAATGCCTTCTCCCAGGCTGACCTGGTGCTGAAGAAGGGCGTGCAGAGCATCTCTGACCTGATCAATATCCCCGGCATCATCAACCTGGACTTTGCCGATGTTGTTTCCATTATGAAGGGCGCTGGCCTGGCTCACATGGGCACCGGCTCTGCCACCGGTAAGGACAAGGCAGAAGTGGCAGCCAAGATGGCGATTTCCTCGCCTCTGCTGGAAACTTCCATTGACGGCGCCAAGGGCGTTATCATCAACATCACCGGTTCGGTGGATATGAGCCTGGAGGAAGTGGACCTGGCTTCCCAGATCGTCCATGACGCAGCCCATCCCGATGCGAACATCATCTGGGGTGTATCCTGCGACGAGAACCTGGAGGACGAGATCCACATCACCGTCATTGCCACCGGCTTTGAAAAGGACCCGGAGGATTTTGAGATCCCCAACTACAAGTTCAAGAGCGAGCCTTCCCAGAAGGTGACCGGCGCAGCTGCTGAAAACAATGCCTCTGCTGAGAATGCCGGCACTGCCTCTGCTGAGGGAACCGCTGCCGGAGAAGATGACGAGGACGATGAGGACTTCTTCCAGATCCTCAACATCTTCAACACCAAGCGCTGACTTTTTTACTGAGTAACTTCAAAAACGCCTCTGCCCAGGCATTGCCACTGGCAGGGGCGTTTTTTCAACCGTGGAGGTGATCGGACATGACCCGGCCCAGTGGAAAAATCTATACCCTGTCCCTGTTTCCCGCCATCGACACCACCCTGTATCTGGAGGGAATGGAACCGGTGCGGGAACTGCCGGCTCAGCGGGAGCACAGTGAAGCGGGTGGCAAGGGCGCCAACACAGCCGCTGCACTGACCGCTCTGGGGCTGGATTGTGCCTGCATCTGTCTGATGGGGGAAGAGAACGCAGGGCTGTTCCTGCGGCTGCTGGACGCCGCTGGAGTGCGCTGTATCCCCATTCCGCTGCCCGGGCGTATCCGGGAGAACCTCTCGCTGGAAACACCCCAGGGACAGTACCGGGTCATGCGGCAGGGGTTCCGGGCAGACCATCGGGCGCTGGGGCGGCTGGAGATGGTGCTGCGGGAGCGGCTGCGCCCCGGCGATACAGTGCTGGTGGGCGGCAAGCTGCCCGAGGGCATCACAGCGGACGATCTGGCGGCGCTGTGTGAGCTGATCCACTCGCTGGGGGCGGAAGTCACCCTGGATACGGCGGCGGTGCGTCCGGCCCAGGTGGAGCG
>ERZ827528.2020-NODE-2020-length-19643-cov-13.287574_pt1 | contig 19643 bp, 18 predicted proteins | sample MGYA00519768_ERZ827528 | MGnify/ENA primary metagenome ERZ827528 (study PRJEB31778, sample SAMEA3449343) | human gut metagenome | biome: human gut; feature: human-associated habitat; material: faeces | place: United Kingdom | collected 2010/2012 ...
CCGTTCTCCCATTCAAAGCTCATTCCGTCACGGTATGAAAGCGGATTGCCGTTTGCATCGTATGAAATATTACTGCCGTTAACCTTTGTCAGCTTATCCTTCCAGCTTGTATCGGTGTACTCATAAGTATTGCCGTTCTGCGTTCCTGTCGGATAACCGTAGGTCGGATCAAGAACCTGTTCATATTTATTTTGCAGGTTTCCTGCTCCGTCATAAGGAAATAGTTACAAAAGTTACTTTAGTTGTTGATGAGGCTCTAAGAACCTCATCAACAACTAAAACGCAGTTTGTTTTACAACTTTTTGCAGAAATAAACCTGTTTTTTTATTTTTCAGTGTACTTCGCAGAATCCGCTATCTTGTCTAAAATCTTACTATCCACTGCTTTTCCGTAAGTGTACAATGTGATGACATTATCTTGATTGTAAAATTCTATATAATCTTCAACCTGTGATTTTCCGTCAAAAGAAACTAATGCCTCACCTATCATTGTTCCCAATGAATTCACAGAGCTATTAATACTTACAGCGTTGAAAAAGTTATTACTGCAAATGTTATCCTCTGTCGTGTTATCGTCAATTTTTATTGAATCGCCTATCTGAAAACAATCACCTACTCTACTTTGAAATAAAAAAATCTTTCTATTATCACTTTTATCACAGAAATACAATAAGCCATTTTTCTCTCCCTGTTCCCAGTTATCAGGTACTTTAAATGACATTGTACTATTGACACGCACCTCTTTCCATCCAAAGTATAAATGAAAATCTAAAGTTTCAGAAATTATCGATACAAGTAAATAAATCAGAATAATCAAAAATAATATTATCGTTGTAGCGATAGCTTGTTTATATTTTTTAACTGATTTCATGATCATAATTTCTCATCACCCCAATTAATTTTAGGTTCAAAAATCCAAGCATTCGAATCATATCCAGAGTTTTTCTTATCTGTAGAGCTTAAGTCAGCAGGATTAGCATGATTAACAAGTATTCCCAAGTAATAAGCCCTATAATGCCATGATATTTCAGAATTAATTCCCGGAATCGTCCTTCCTTTTAAATATTTCTTCTTATATTTTTTATTTATACTTTTAATTGCTTTAAATATAGCTTCCGCAACAATTCTCATTATAACCGTAAACGAAAGCAAATGCAATATAATTTACAATTTCGTTTGTTTTTTCAGGAGTTACAGAAAGTGATACCTGCTGGTAACCGTCTGTGTTTGCACTAAAGTTCTGATAATGGAACTCAGGTGTACTGCTGTTATTGTAGTAAATATTGAGTGCAATGCCAAATGTTCTGTTTTCATTTGAAAGCGGAACTGAATTTGACTTTGCTGTACCGTTAATTTTAAACGATACTCCCGCTCTGCCTACTTTGATATTCTGATAGATATATTTGTTGCCTAAAGAGTTATCGTAAGATGAAGTATCCGAATCGTCATCAGCCGAATTATCAGTATCACTTGGATTTGTGACTTCTTCCGTTGTTTCACTTTCTTCAACCTCATAGATTTTCTTTACAGTTCTTGTTACATATCCCTGTTCGGTTTTAACCGCATTGCCGTAATCATCATATGTGGTGATGCTGTCATTAGGTTCGGTTTCTGTAACTGTTTTGGTGTATGTTGACGGCTGTGTTTCATCTGTCGAGTCATCGCTTGATGAATCGGCATTTTCATCATCAAATGCACCTGCTGTACCGCCTATTGTTACAGTACCGTTATTGGCTGAAATACTCTTGTTTTCTTCTGTGAGCCAGTTGTCATTTGAGCTGAAATCGCTGTTTTGAAGAGCGTTGAAGTTGTTGGCACAATTACCCTCTTCAAACTGGATACAGTCAAACCATGCTGTACCCGATGCATATCTTATCAATCCATAAACACGGATTGACGCTGTTGTACTCGGCACATTTGCTGTTACGCTGATTCTCTGCCAATCAAGTGTGCCTGTAAGTCCGATACTGTTGATTTCTTTTACAGTCTTGCCTGATGAATCAAGACACTTAACTTTGAGGATTGCTCCGACTGAGCCGCCACTATAAATTTGCTTTACATTCTTTGTTTTTACATATGCGGAGAAAGTTACATCTTTGCCGTTGAAAGTTGTTTCTTTGAACTGATGAGCAAAGCCTGTAAAGAATGCGGAGTTATTCTCACTTGTCGGATTTTCAACCTTGAGTGAAGTTGTTCCGAGATACTGATAATAACCGTCCTCTTCTGTTGCGGCAGAATTATCGACTGTTACTTTACCGCCTTTACTTGCGGTACTGCCCTTTGTGCCGTTTGAAACGGAATTTCACATTCTGCGACAACGCCTTGTTTTAAATAATTATCTTTACAAAAAATTCTTCACATAATGCATAAATAATCATACCAAACCGTTAATCCATGCTTGATATAATTCTTCTACTTCAGGATAATTTTTAATATCCTCTTGCATCATCTGTTGACTATGAATATTTTCAAATTTATAAACATTTTCTCCACAACTGGGATAAAAAATGTTTTGTTTCTTATTACCGATTGTAACTTCCAAAATTTCGGAATTTGTACAATCAATGCCTACATATGTAATGTTTGAAACAATGCCTTCTTGTCCATCTGAAAAAACAATTTTTTCTCCATAAGGCCAATCAAGATACCAACCTTTATCATACGGAAGTGAGGTAATAACTTTTGGTCCTCCATTAAATGCACCTACCGCAATTCTTTTGACGGTATCAGGAATTTTCAATTCAAAAGAACCACCGCTATAAAAAGCGTGAACATCTATTTCCTCAAGTTCATGTGGCAGAACAACTTCTGCATCACAATTCAAGTGGCAGAAAGCAAACAAACCTGCACTTAAAACTTTCAAATGTTTTGGCATTACAACTCTATTCAAACCGGTGCAATCTCTAAATACAGATACACCAATTTCTTTAATTGAATCAGGCAAATCCAACTTACTTATTCCTTTGCAATAGGCAAAAGCAGCGTTACCGATAGATTGAATTGCAGAAGAAAAGTAAACACCTATAATTTCAGGATGGTTAAAAAAGCAACAATCTCCAACAACAGTGACATTCTTATTATTGATTTTTGCAGGAATTTCTACCAAATCAATTTCATTTGATAAATATTGTTTCAACACTACATAGTTGTCATATTCCTCTACAATAAATTTTTGAATTTGATTTTTGCTGTTATTTACATTAATTTGATATTCTTTCACACTTACCTCCTATTCAAATCAGCTTAATAAATTGAGCTATATTAAATTATAGCAATGTATCATTTCGGATTGACAACATCTTATAATAATACTCGGATTGTTTTTTCCGATTACCTAGCTTACCGTATGCATGACAAATTTCATTAAGCAATCCAATGATATTTGGATGATTTTTTGGCAACTCTTTCTCGAAAATCGTCAATGCTTTTAAAAAGTACTCAAGTGCCTGTTTATAATGTCCTAAAACACTATATGCAGAACCTACATTATGGAATGTTTTGGCAATATCAGGATGATTTTTGGACAATATTTTTTCTTGGATTGCTAAAACTTTTAAATAGTATTCAAGTGCTTGTTTATGTTCTCCTAATTCACCATATACATAACCTACATTATGATATGACATTGCAATATCAAGGCGGTTTTCATGCAACGCTTTTTTAGTTTTTAATATAAAGGCATATTTATTGATCATTATATTGCTGATACAGTTTTAAATATTTTTCTGAGTTTTCTTCATCTCCTAAATTTGCATAAGCCTTTGAAATGCGACTATATAGCCTTGCAAGCTGTGCATTATTTTTAGGTACTCTTTTCTCAAACATTGAGGTTGCCCCCAACAAATAAGGTAATGCTTCATTATACTTTCTTAATTTCATGTAACCCAAACCTATATTATTAAATGTTGCATCAATAAAACAATATTTTTCAGGAAGCTCTTTTTCCATTGCTAAAACATTTAAATAGCAATTAAGTCCATTCTTATAATCTCCTATTTTATAATATGCATAACCCATATCACTATATAATGAGGCAATAGCAGATTGATTTTTCTGAAACTCTTTTTTTCTGATTTCCATAGCTATTGACAAATATACAAGTTCCTTTTTATATTCTCCTAGTTCATCATATACGCAACATATGTTATCTACCGGGTTAAAAATATCAGGATGATTTTCTGGTAAAAAATTTTTTTGGATTGCTAAGGCTTTTAATAAGTACTCAAGTGCTTTTTTACGATCTCCTAATTTGCTATATGCAGAACCTACATTATTATATGATGTTGCAATAACAGGATGATTTTCAGGCAGTACTTTTTCTTGAATTGCTAAGGCTTTTAAGCAGTACTCAAGTTCCTTTTCATATTTGCCTAAATCGCCGCATGCACAACCTACATTAATATATGAGATTGCAGTAGCAGGATGATTTTCCGGCAATACTTTTTCTTGGATTGATAACGCTTTTAAGCAGTACTCAAGAGCCTTATTATGTTCTCCTAATCTACCGTATGCATAACCTACATTATTATATGATGTTGCAATATCAGGATGATTTTCAGACAATACTTTTTCTCTAATTCCTAAGGCTTTTAAATAATAGTCAAGTTCATTTTCATGATTCCCTAATTTGCCATATACATAACCTATATTATTATATATTTCAGCAATATCAGGATGATCTTCATGTAACACTCTTTCTCGGATTTTTAATATTTTTATATAATAATAGAGCGATTCAGGATAACATGCTAATTCACCTAAAACCGAAGCTATTTTTGCAACATACACTAATGAATCTCTATTCTCGTTTTTTATTAAAGTATCTGCACTACCAATAAAAATATCTTTATATGTGTCAAGTGATTTCAAATTATTATTATCTATTAATTCAGAGACAGAATCACAAAAGTTTTTACACTTATCCTCAGTTATCTCCGGCTGAAGTTCATTTGCCACAACCTCTGCAACAAGGGGATGAAGTGCTATTCTCGACACTCCGTTGTCTATTCTTTTCATCCAACCGCTTTTTACAAGATTAGTGATTGTGCTATCCTCGCCCCAACCATCACTTGATTCAGAATCAGGGTGGTTTTCTAGGTTGATAAAGGTTTCAAATTCTGCAACGGGCATACCGGATAACGGCAAAAGACAGGCATTTACCATTATATACCTTTCCTTATCTGTAAGAGATGAAAGATTGAACAACGCTTTAATGTGTTCAAAAATAACAGCACTCTTTTCGTTTTCATCTTTGTTATTATACACTGCAACATTAATTCCACTGTTCATTCCGCTTTTCTGTAAAATTTCTATGTAATCGGCAAGAGTTTTCTTTCCGTACTCCTCTATTTTTGCGGTTTGATGTGCGACAAGGTCAACCGTTAAAGTGTGTCTGTACGCTGTTTCTATAAGTTCATCTACCTGCGCAATTCGTTCCTCTTTGTCCTTATCTTTGGGATTTATGGCAAAAAACATATGTCTTAACTCTTCTTTTGAGAGTTCTTCTATATCAATTTTTGTTTTATCGTCATTCGGTGATGTTCTTGTCGTAAAAAGGATATGAATATGTAGCTTTTTAAGGTCTTTCATCACTTCTACATTTCTCTTGTATTCATCTGAATCAGGTTCAACATTGTAGTTATCAATAATCAGCAAAGTTCTCTCATTATTTATCATCGCCTTTGACAAAAGAGAGAGTTTGGTTTCGTATCTGATATTTATATCTTTTTCAAAATAACCACCGGTTTTATTGTCATTAGAAAATTCAAGTCCGGCAATTAATGACTTTAAATCACCCGAATATATAGACAGCTGTATTGTTGTATAAGCGCACCTGTATTCTTTGGCATACTCTCTTGCCGTTTCTGACTTACCGATACCGCCGATACCATAGAGGTATGCAATATGATAATTTTCTAAATGCTGACGGATTTCTGACAATTTGTCCTTTCTGCTGATATAATAGTTGCTTGATGTTGTGACAGTAATGTTATTATCAATCAAATATCCATCTTTTTCCTCAGTTGCAATTTTAAGTGCCTGATCCAATGCTTTTATAAGTTCGTCTGTATTTGAATATCTCTCAGATTTCATTCTTACAACTGTGTGTTGGAATATTTCCTGTATCTTTTCACGCAACTGTGGGGATGAATTTTTTAAAAGCTTTGTTTTTTCTAAATTAAATTTTTTGCCGAGTATAATGTCTGAGCTTTTAGCGTTTCTTTCCATTACCTTTTCAAAAAGAATATGACCGATAGCATAAATATCCGCACGCTCATCAACTTCTTGTAAATACTTACCGGTAAACTCGTCAATTTTTGTTTTTGAAATTTCAGGTGCAGCAATTTCATTTGAATTTGCTATATAGTTACCATTTTCAAGGTCAGACTTTAATTTTACCGTATCAAAATCAAAAAGATTTATAATTTGATTTGTTTCTTTTAACACATAAATATTGTCAGGCTTAATATCAAGATGTAAATATCCCTTTTTGTGATAAAAACCGATGACTGTTGCAACTGATTTGCAGACTTCAAGCACATCAGTGATATTTTCAGGAACTACCTTGTCATATGATGAGCCAACAACCTTATTCATAATGACATAGAGTGTTGAATATGCTTCAACCATTGTTTCTGCATCACTGGTATAGTTGCCTGTTTCATCGCTATTATGAAATTCAAGTTGAAGTTTATATGCTTTACGCAACTGTTCCTTGAGAATTCTATATATATTACTGTCACTGTTTGATATAACTAAATTATTATTTTCATCTCTTGTAATATCACATTTTTTAGGATAAAATTCCTTGATAAGCACCCTACGATTATTGGAGCAATTCTCGGCAAGATATACAACACAACTTGCACCTCTGCCTTTTAATTCTAAAATTCTATATTCAGTACCTTTGAGGTTAATTATTGTACCGTCATTTAAAAATGTTCTGTTATCGTTTTCATAACTACTATTATTCATAAGTTATCACCTTGAAAATAATTATACAATAAATTTATTTTTATTTCAATATTTTTGTCAATAAAAGCAATCAGAGAGTGCCGTTTTTTAGACACTCTCTATTTTTACTTACCAAACATTTTTAACATCACAAATAATTTCATATTTTGGCACATCAAAGGACATACATTTATTTGTAGGAAAAGCCCAAAAATCAATGTAGTGACAGCTATCGAATCCATATTCCACAGTTTTTTTCGTCATTGCTGACTTCATCTTTTTCAAAAGTGTAATCGTCCATAAATATATCTCCAATAAATTAATATTTGTATGAATTTTTCAATGGTGGTTCTCTCTGCAATCTATTGCAAGAAAGAACCACCTTGCCTATAAGCTATTATTAGCCGTCAGATACTCTGCATTTAGGACAGTCATTGTCACAGCCTGAATAGCTGAGTTTAGCACTTGCCTCCATAAATATGCTCATATCCTTTTTGGACTGATAATTTATGATCTTCATTTCATCACCTCCTTTCATATAGTGCATCTAAGTCCTGCTTGTACAACAAGATTAGATTATTAATTATCATTTTGCAAGGTGCACATGCTTCCTTACCGCTAAATATTCGTCCGTTGATTTTACAACCACCTTGACATATTGGTAAAACAGCACACTCTTTGCATTCATCATACGCTAAATCTGTGTTGCAGAAAAATTCATACTCACTGTTTTTCTTAATTCCGTTAAAAATATCCCCACTTGCAAACTCTTTTCTTCCAAGTGTTCGATGACATTTATATATATTGCCATTACTGTCAATAGAATATACACTCGGACAAGTAGCATAACAATTAGTCGGAGAAGGGAAAATTTTAAGTTTCTTAAGCAATTCTATTCTGGTTGATGTATTTTTATTTATATCATTTTCTACATCAGGGAATCCACGAAATAGTTTATTCTCTCTTCCAAACTTAATTAGTGATATATACGGGTGCTCGTTCATTTCAGTAAAATTTTGATTAATATTTTTTACAATTGATGAATCTTCATCTATTGGTGCAAAGTATATTGAAAGATTATCATAAGTTTTAAATCTGTCCTTTAGATAATTAAATGTATTAACAACAGTTTGCTTTTTCTCCGGATCAAAATTTATTCTTACTTTTATCTGTAAATCATTTAATAAAGCAAGCTCAATGTTTTGCATAACGATTTCAAAAGGATTTTCCAAATCGGAATAGTTTTTTATTTTATTGTAGTCTTCTCCGATTGAGTCAACAGTAATTTGAATTTTTTCTACATTCCATTTGCTTTTTATTTTTTCAATAACCGATTCAGTAAGTAAAGAACCGTTTGTTGTAATTTTTGATGAAAAATTGATGCCTCTTTTTATCAACCCATCCACTATATAATCAATAATTTCTGTCGCAATTAGGGGTTCCCCGCCAAACCATGTGATTCCAAGTTCATCATGATTCCAATGCTCAAATAAATATTGAATCAAACAATCAGCTGTTTCTCTTGTCATTATGCCTTTGCGGAATCCTTTTTCAAAGCAATAGTAGCAATGTGCATTACATTCCATAGTCGGAGCAATGATGATATTTGCGATTTTATCACTGTTGTTTTCTATCACAGTCTTGCGTAATAACTCTTGCTCTGACAGCTCATCGCAATCATTTTCAACAAGAAACCCAAGTTCAAAAAGTGCGTCTATTTCATCTTTGTGATCAGAATAATTACCATCAATAAAAATTCTATTATAAATTGCAGGCTCTATTTCAACAAGCGATGTCGAATATGTATTGTATAAAAGAATGTTATCGTTATAAAGTTGGGCAATGTTAAACATACTGGGTTTCATAAAATCATCCTCACAATCTATTAATATAAATTCATGTTTGGCAAGAGTATTGCCGAAACAATACTCTTGCCCGACAGACTGATATTACTTTACAAAGCTATCAATCTTTTCTCCATGCTCGTTATAAACGTCTGTGTGAGTATAGTTTCCGTTTAAATCGTATCTGTCAACATGTGTTGTTGTCAGATTACCATATTTATCATAGAAATCCTCACGATCAGAGTTGTCCCAAGCAGTATATTTTCTGCTACTCATAAAATCACCTCCCTCAAATTATCGCTGTTTAAAAGTAGTATTATTTAGTTAAGCTGCACATTCTTCTGGAACATTCTGTGCTATACTTATGTCGCCATAGTTAAGATTTACTCGTACATCCGGCTCATCATAAAGAACACTTTCAGAAATTAAAGATATTCTGTGATTGATATCATCTATACTGCAGACACTTGCAAGTAAACTCGTACCTTTCTGCAGATAAACGTTATAAACTAAACCTATTAAATCAGGAGTAATCTGTACGAATGTACCTAAATTACAAGTTGAAATTGCTGTACAATATAGACTTTCTCTCTTACTGTATGTAGATACATTTTTATTAAATAATCCCTTCATCGATAAAACCAATGTACCGTCAAAACATCTTTTCTTTATGAGTACATATATTTTACTGTCCACCTTGAAATGACTTATCAAATTGATTGGTAAATCAGTAATTTCATTTAAAAATAATGTACCCTTGTCCCCTGACAGCAATGTAATCTTTACATAGCCTTTACTTACAAATGTTACTGTGCCTTCATAAACCTTTTTTCCGTTAATTGTAATTTGTTCTGTCATAATAATGACCACCTTTCTCATCCTTTGTGACCATTATAAATTACTCAGAACTTATAGTTTTTTGAAAACTGTGAATTTTATTAAAAGATAAAAATTTTTATCACCTGCCAATGGGCAACCCATTGGCAGGCAAGATTTCAATTATCAGAGAAATTTCACTGTCTGTGGATTGTTATAGATTGAAATATCGTCAATGTAGGAAATCTCTATATCAGAATAAGAGTAGGTAAACTCTTTTGCTTCATCACAATGTTTTGAATCCTCTGCAAGAACGATAAGTTTTGGTTTTTTACTAAATTTATAATTCAAAGAATCATAATCGTTAATAACCTTGTTATACCTGCTGAGTCTGTCTGCAAACTCCTCTTTCCAACCATCATTTCTGCGAATACAATCAACGAAATAAGCTTCATTTTCGTTTTTAACAATCGCATTAGGGCGGATAATAAAGCCATCCTCTGTACGATCTTTATTAAGCACCACAGAATGTGTCTCAAAAGAACCCGAATGGTACTCAAGCATGGCTATAATAAGCTGATTTACAGCAAGAGTCTTTTTGATTGTTGATGTTGACATTGCATTTATGTATCCCTGTAATTTGGGCTTTATCTGACTTGCGTACAATATACCTACACCATGCTGACCAAGAGTATATGCTCTAAAACTGCTTTTCATACTTTCATTTGATTGATTATAAAATTCAACCTGCTTAATAAAGCTTTTTGTTTTAAGTTTTTTAAGCATACTCTGAGTTTTTGCCTGATCAATATTAAAGCCTGCTAAATTAAACATTTGAGTAAGCTGGCGACTTGTTGCAAAACACATATTATTTGTAATTATCAACAGAAGCTTTTCATTTTCTCCGATGTAGCCTTTATCAAGAAGGAAATCAATTTCATCAAGACTTGTCCTTTTTTCCGGCAAAATCAATTTGTGATTTTCTTCGGCATAGACTGAAAACGGTGATTTTGCAGTTGTGTTTTCCTGTGTGTTAAAATAATTATTTTCAAACATAATAAAACCTCCAATTATAATAAACCAAAACTTTTTAAAATATCTCTGCTTTTATCGTCAAAATTATCTTTTGGCGTACTTTTGGCACACTGTTTTTTCTCTTCTTCATAATCGGTAAAAAGGCCTCTGTCATCAAGGTCAAACACACAGATGCGATTACCTTTGTATGATTTGATATTGTTCTGAAGAATAAGATCTTTTGCAAGAGTAGGATTGCGTGTAACAAATACAAGTTCTTTGTTACTTCTGTACTTTACCGCTATTCTTACAAGCTGCTGTTTTGAAGAATCATTTTCGGTATTGCTACCTGTTATTTCAAGCAAATCCATATTTTTATATTTTGAAATAGTTTCAAGAGCTTTTTTCGCTCTATGATTAAATTCATCCTGAGGGTCTTTAATTTTGTCGGAAAGTTCTTTAATCACGGCAAACGGTATGTAAATTTTTTTGCCTCTGTTGTCAAACGGTGCCGAGCAACGCTGAATAAATCCTTCAAACCCACCGCTGAGAACAGCGGTGGTGTCGAAATAAATGTGCTTGTTGTTTAAGAAATAAATGATTGAATAAAAACTGTTGAATAACATAATTATGTCCTCCTAAAATATGTAATGATTTATTAAAACCAAATTAAAGCAAATAATCCTAAAGCAATCGCTAAAATTATAAGAAGAATTCCGGATATTACACCGCCGTCAGAAATACATATTATTCCTACAAATAATACTATTCCTGCTAAAATCAAGATAAATATTCCTATTCCGGCAGAAATTTGTGTTGAAAAGAATAATAAAACGATTATAATAAGAACTCCTAACCAGCCCATAAAAGTATCTCCTTTTTTAAAAAAATTGTGTGTAGCGGATGATATTATTTTATTTGTTCATCGGCATTGGAACCACCTTCTTTCTTAATGCTATATAAATCTCTTTGAGATTTATATAGCAGCTTTCATGCTTTAATCATATCAAATAAAACACCTGTATTCTTTCGTATTTAATTAATAAACTTTTTAGCTCTGTTTTTTGATATAATTATCCGCAAAATTTTTCTATACTAACTATATACCATATTTTTCGACCTTAATATTTTGTAATTCGTGAACTTTTTTAAAAATTTACTTTTTCTTTTTTGCCTGAATTACTGTAATTAAATTATAAATCGTACTCAAATACAGTTTTTAATATTCTGTGAACTTTTCTTAAATACTTATCTTCACCGTATTAATTTATTATAATTTAATTATAAATCGTAAAATACTCTTATCTTTTATATTTAATGAATTTTTCATCAATTTTTTAGTTTCACCCAAGTTCTTGATTCGTTATAATAAAATTATAAATTACAAAAAAATTTAATTTTTCATATTTCGTGAATTTTACATTTGAATGAATAATTATTTATACTTGTTTAGCGGTTTCTGTGTTTGTAATTATGTTATATCATAGTGGTAATTCCATTTTCTTTGAAAACAATGAATTTTTTGCTCTTTACAAAATATTTACATAAAAAAATAGCCACACATTGCTGTGTAGCTATTAATTGAAATCTATTTGTTTTTAAATACATATTTATTGATCATTATATTGCTTATACAGTTTTAAATATATTTCTGAGTTTTCTTCATCTCCTAAATTTGCATAAACCTTTGAAATGCGACTATATAGCTTTGCAAGCCGTGCATTATTTTTAGGTACTGTCTGCTCAAAAATTGGAGTTGCCAACAACAGAAATTGTAATGCCTTTTTATTCTCTTTCAAGTCCATATATACAGCACCTATATTATTATATGATGTTGCAATATCAGGATGATTTTCTGGCAGTACTTTTTCTCGGATTGTTAAGGCTTTTAAAAAGTACTCAAGAGCTTTTTTATTATTACCTAAACCACTATATGCACAACCAACACTGTTATATGATGTCGCTATATCGGGATGATTCATAGGTAACTCTTTTTCCCTAATTGATAATGCCTCCAATCCAAATTTTACAGAATTACTATAATCTGACAACTTATAGTAAATACAGCAAATAGAATTAAGTGATTTAGCTATATCTAAATATTTTAAAGGAAAAAACTTCTTTCGTGTTTTTAATGTCTTCATATGATAATAAAGTGCCTGTTTCAAATTATCCAAGCGCTCACTGTTATTCAATAATGTAGATTTCTCTATATCTGAGGATCTATCTTTAATTAAATTATCATTAAGAAATAAAAATTTCAATTCATATTTAAACCCAGAAGAAACATCACCACTTAAATAATATATATTACTTATTGCTTTATACAAATTTACTATATAAGAATTGCCTTTCGGCAATACATTTTCTGTTATTTTTAATGCTTTTAAACAGTAACTAATTGATTGAGTATAATCGCCTAGATTAGCATAAGCACATCCAACATTAATTAAAGCCTCAATAAGTCCAATATTATTATTAGATTCTTTTTCTAAAGCTTTTAAACCGTAATCAAGTGCCTTTTTATAATCTCCTAATTTGCCATAAGCTTGTCCTACATTATTATACGATGTTGCAATATCAGGATGATTTTCCGGCAGTACTCTTTCTCGGATTGATAAAGCTTTTGAAAAATAGTCAAGTGCCTTTTTATGATCTCCTAATTTACCGTATGCATAACCTACATTATTGTATGATGTTGCAATATCAGGATGATTTTCAGACAGTACTTTTTCTTGGATTTCCAAGGCTTTTAAACAATACTCAAGTGCCTTTTTATGATCTCCTAATTCACTATATACAGAACTTACATTATTATATAACATTGCAATATCAGGATGATTTTCAGACAATACTTTTTCTTGGATTTCCAAGGCTTTTGAAAAATAGTCAAGTGCCTTTTTATGGTCTCTTAATTCATTACATGCATAACCTAAACTATTATATGATATTGCAATATCTGGATGATTTTCCGGCAGTACTTTTTCTCGGATTGCTAAGGCTTTTAATAGGTATTCAAATTCCTTTTTATACTCTCCTAATGCACCATAAGCAAGGCCCATACCATTATACGATGTTGCAATATCAGGATGATTTTCCGGCAATACTTTTTCTTGAATCGCCAAGACTTTCATATAATAACAAAGTGATTCGGAATAATATGCTAAATCATATAAAATATCAGCTATATCTGAAACATACCCTACCGAAATTTCATCCTCATTTTTTAGTAAAGCGCCTGCACTACTAATAAAAATATCTTTATATGCGTCAACTGACTTTAAATTATTCTTATCTATTAATTCAGAGACAGAATCACAAAAATTTTTACACTTATCCTCAGTTATCTCCGGCTTAAGTTCATTTACAGTAACTTCTGAAACAATCGGATGAAGAGTTATTTTTGGCACTTCACAGTCTATTCTCTTTATCCAACCACTCTTTACAAGATTAGAAATTGTGCTGTCCTCACCCCATCCGTCATTTGATTCGGAATTCGGATAATTTTCTAAATCTATAAAGCTTTCAAATTCTGCGACTGGCATACCTAATAATGGCAAAAGGCAAGCATTTACCATTATATATTTTTCTTTTTCAGTTAATGAAGTAAGATTAAACAATGCTCTGATATGCTCAAAAACAATGTCACTCTTTTCATTATCATCTTTGTTGTTGTAAACCGCAACATTTATTCCGCTGTTTATTCCGCTTTCCTTTAGAATTTTTATGTAATCAGAAAGTGTTTTCTTACCATAGCCTTCAATTTTCGCTGTCTGATGTGCGACAAGGTCAACCGTTAAAGTGTGTCTGTACGCTGTTTCTATAAGCTCATCTACCTGCGTAATTCGTTCCTCTTTGTCCTTATCTTTTGGATTTATAGCAAAGAACATATGTCTTAACTCTTCTTTTGAGAGTTCTTCTATATTAATTTTTGTTTTATCGTCATTCGGTGATGTTCTTGTCGTAAAAAGGATATGAATATGTAGCTTTTTAAGGTCTTTCATCACTTCTACATTTCTCTTGTATTCATCTGAATCAGGTTCAACATTGTAGTTATCAATAATCAGCAAAGTTCTCTCATTATTTATCATCGCCTTTGACAAAAGAGAGAGTTTAGTTTCATATCTGATATTTATATCTTTTTCAAAATAATCACCGGTTTTATCGTCACTTGAAAATTTAAGTCCGGCAATTAATGACTTTAAATCACCCGAATATACAGAAAGTTGTATTGTTGTATAAGAGTCCCTGTATTCTTCGGCATACTCTCTTGCAGTTTCTGACTTACCGATACCGCCGATACCATAAAGATATGCAATATGATAATTTTCTAAATGCTGTCGGATTTCTGACAATTTGTCTTTTCTGCTGATATAATAGCTGCTTGATGTTGTAACAGTAATGTTATTATCAATCAAATATCCATCTTGTTCCTCAGTTGCAATCTCAAGTGCCTGATCCAATGCTTTTATAAGTTCGTCTGTATTCGAATATCTCTCGGATTTCATTCTCACAACTGTGTGTTGGAATATTCCCTGTATCTTTTCACGCAACTGTGGGGATGAATTTTCTAAAAGTTTTGTTTTTTTCAAATTAAATTGTTTGCCAAGTATAATGTCTGAACTTTTAGCATCTCTTTCCATTACCTTTTCAAAAAGAATATGACCGATAGCATAAATATCCGCACGCTCATCAACTTCTTGTAAATACTTACCGGTAAACTCGTCAATTTTTGTTTTTGAAATTTCAGGTGCAGCAATTTCATTTGAATTTGCTATATAGTTACCATTTTCAAGGTCAGACTTTAATTTTACCGTATCAAAATCAAAAAGATTTATAATTTGATTTGTTTCTTTTAACACATAAATATTGTCAGGCTTAATATCAAGATGTAAATATCCCTTTTTGTGATAAAAGCCGATGACTGTTGCAACAGATTTGCAGACTTCAAGCACATCAGTGATATTTTTAGGAACTACCTTGTCATATGATGAGCCAACAACCTTGTTCATAATGACATAGAGTGTTGAATACGCTTCAACCATTGTTTCCGCATCACTGGTATAGTTGCCTGTTTCATCGCTATTATGAAATTCAAGCTGAAGTTTATATGCCTCACATAATTTATGCTTGTAAAATTCAAAATGTTCGCAAAAACTGTTTGGCACTATCAGATTATTTTCTTTATCTCTGAAAATTCCAAGATCAATTGGGTAGAGTTCTTTAATAAGTACAATACGCTTATTTGTACAATTTTCTGCAAGATATGCAACACAGCTTGCACCTTTGCCTTTTGTGTCAAGAATTTTATATTCGGTACCGTTTAGAGTTATTGTTGTATTATTAGGCAAAATCTGTCTTTCCGTGGGTAAAACATACATAATAAATCCCCCTTTGATAAAATTATATAATACATTCACTAATATTTCAATTTAAATTTTAATTATTTTGTTAAAATATAGAATAGTAGGCATATCACCCCCTCTCTAAATCAAAATTAAATAGTTTTTAGTTCAAGCCGAACATACTCATAAGTCGATCTACTTTGTCGCCACTTTCAGGAGATTTTATCTTATCATCACTTTCATTAACATCAAGTGTCTCACAGGCGTCTTCCACAAGATTTCCGTTTTCATCATATTTGAATACAGTTATTTGATTACCCGGAAACGAAGAAATTTTGTTTTGCAATTCAATATCAGCGATAAATGCATCATTGTCAGAAATAAACGCCAAATCTTTTTTGTTTCTGTAAGTAACCATAAGTTCAATGTATTGCTGATTAGAAGAGCGAGGCTCAAGTGAATTTCCGATATAATTAACTACTCCTGCAGAATTGAGAGCATTAAGCTGAGCGATTCTTTCCTTTGCAATTGTACTGTCCCCAATGCCTCCATTTTCAGCAAGCTTTGTAAGTTCATTCAGTACGCTTCTGTGTACAGTAATCTGTTTTTGAGCATCGTGTAATGGGCGTGCCTGTTCAATCATCATATTCACAAAATGTGTATTAAAAACTGCACTATAATCAATAAAGATTTCCCTTTTGTTTGCAAGTTCGGATAAAGTAATTGTATTTTTCATAGTAAAAACTCCTTTTATTAGTTGTTATCAGTGTTGGTATTGTCAAGATTAAACATTTTCAAATAATCCACCTTACCATGTGATTCTGCTCTTCTGTTTTTTGGCTTACTGTTGACTTCATTTAAAAATCCATCGTCAGTAATTTTCATTACCGTTATTGTATTGCCCGAGTATGATTCTAACTCATTTTCCATCAAAATATCGTTGATTAAATCATTATCAAGCGTAATCACAAGAATTTTATTTTGTGATCTGTAATTGATAACGAATTCAAGAAATTGCTGATCCGCCAATTTTAGATTTCTGTTATTTCCTATGTATTTGAAAATCTTTTTCATTTCAAGTGCCTTAAGAATGTAAAGGGTTTCCTTTGACAACTCGTACTTATCATTTTCGGGCGTTCTTGAAATTCTTATTAATTCATTGATTACTGCACTATGCAAAAGCAGATGCTTATGTATTTGTTCTACTTTTAAAGCGTTTCGTTTGAGTAAGGGAATAAATCCTGAACTCAATATAGCGCAGGTATCAAAAATGACATCATCATAGTTTTTCAATATTTCCTGCAATTCTAAATTGATATTAGATGTATTCATACTATTGCCTCCTTAAATTTTATTGGCAAGCATATTTTGCCTTAAGTATCCTAATTACCTCCTTACAAGACTATTAAACCATATTGAAAGCTTTTCTTTTTCTAAAAACAATGAATTTTTTCAAAAAATAAAATCTCCCGCAAAAAAACGGGAGATTTTTAAATTTAGTATGATTAGTATTATTTAATTTTATAAATCTCAATATTCAGATAATCGAACAATAAAAGTTCAGAATTCTATAATATGTACTCACCGGGTCAATCGTTAAACTACATAAATAGAAGAACAAATCAAAGCTATTATAGGGATATAAGTAATTAAAATTAAATTTTTTAAGAGCATCATTTGTATTGCAAATAAATTCCTCCGATTTTTGTGCCGGTGAATGTATCTTGTTATCCGATTGCTGAATAAAATAATCTAAGAAATTAGTGATAATTATCAGTTTCCTCATATCATTATAATATTCTAAAGTCTCATTATGGGTATCTCTCTTAATTTCCCACTCATCAATTTCACCCATACATTTATTCTTTTGCTTTTTTCTTAAATTAAGTATTACTAAAATTTGATTTATAAGATAAAAATCATCTATGTAATTCTGTGAAATAATATCATTATCAAAGTCTATTTCTTTTAAATTATTTCTAAATTCCTTTATTTTTTCATCATTTATCATTATATTATCGGCAAAATATAATTTTTTTACATTATAATTTTTATGATCAGTTTTTATATACATCTTATTGTATTTTGAATAATTTTTCTTAAATAATATTTTTTTATCTTCATCTGCTTCGTATGAATTAATAACACTGATTAAATATTTTTTAATTGATGTATTATTATTTAAAAAATCATTATGATAAAATAGCAAGAACTCCATAAAGTCATCATCATTTTTTATACCAGACAATGCGTTAAACATTGTCTGTGTATCATCTCCGGTTTTAATATTATTACACTCGTTAGATTTACTATTGGTTTTTCCAAGATATTTATTATACAAACCAAGAGCGTCACCATAGCTCTTTCCAACCTTTAAACAATAACTAAAACACATTTCATCAGGACGCTTTAAGCAATAGCGCTGATTAAATACTTTGTTAAATAAATTCTCATAGCAAGATTCACCTTCAATATATTTTTCATCATACTTTGATTTCAAACCAAGAGCAAAGCAAATCTTAAATATATCAATGCGATTTACATATTTAGATGTTCCGGATAACCATGCTTGCTTAACATTTGACATTGTTAGTTTTGAAAAATATTTGTCAAATCTTTTATCGGCTAAATTATTTAATTCTGTTCTATCTGGTTTTATTGCTTCAAGCATTTGATTTACTGTTTCTACTAAACATTCGGCACACTCATCTTTTGAAAAACCGGCTAATTTTTTTGACTTAAATCCACACATAATTAAAGTATCAATTAAGTTTTTTGATAAGATATCCGAAAATTTCTTGCAATATTTTCGATATACCGACATAAATTTTTCAATATCACTATCATCTATATCTTCAATATCAATCCCAACTATACTTTTATTAAAAAAAGAATCAATAATGGACCTTGCTAAATCCTGTTCTGCATGATACGCAAATGTTTCTGTCGCTTCAAATTCTTTTCTTTTTAACATATTAACTACCTCCATATAAAATATATTTCTCTTATTTTGTGACTCCATATTTCAAATACCATTATACAATTTAACTATAAAAAATGCAATAGCATTAATTATTTTATTAAGTAATATTTGGCATAGTAAATGGATGTGACCAATTTTTTGATAATAATATAAATAAGAGTGTGATATAGTGTTTTTGTCAGTAGTAGTTAGACCTTTCCTTACCAGCGTTCTCATTCATTGTTTTATTTTTACTCCAAAACGGATGTTTTAGAAACTTGGCATTCCGCTCGTCAACACTTCAAAATTGTTTCCAATCATAGAAATATCTTTTATAGTTTTGGTGACTTCTTTTTACTTAGCTATTATGCCAAAATGTACTCAAAGGTATAAGTATGTTCTTTATTCCCAGCTTAGAAAGTATTTTGCCAAACGGATAGGATCTCTCATCGCTGATATTTTTTGCTAAATCCTGTGCCATTATCTATCTGAATTGTCTGCATTTTAGAAACTTTACAGTGTTTTCAGGAGTGTATTCTTCAAATCTATAAAGGAATCTAATCCTTGTTCGCTCATCTCTTGCTGTCCATTGATACAAATGACTTTCGTGTAATTCTTCATAAGCGTTGTCCTTTCTTATTCTGTTTTAGGGGCAAAAATAACGCCCACATTTTCTGTGAGCGTTACTGTTGCCATATTGATTTCAGAT